>Ga0209346_1000746_pt1 | contig 23872 bp, 21 predicted proteins | sample AutmiccommunBRH9_FD_187381 | JGI IMG/M metagenome (GOLD analysis project Ga0209346, IMG submission 187381) | Deep subsurface microbial communities from Mt. Terri, Switzerland - Autotrophic microbial communities BRH/9 (SPAdes) (version 2) | ecosystem: Environmental > Aquatic > Deep subsurface >...
GTGGTTCATTCACACCCTACTTCCAAGGCTTACCCCTCTAATCTGGATATTTCAAGCTGGCACTATGCAGACAAAAGCTATTGGATTTACTCTCTTGACAATGCGGCTTTACAGGCTTACTTTATTAAAGCCCAAACTGTGCTCCCTGTTGAATATCGGATAGTTTTTTAGTGTCGAAAAAAAATTTATCAACACATTATTTTTTGTTAGTTTTTCCAATTAACTTAATCCACAAGATAAACGAGCAAATAATATACAGCGATTATATTTAGAAGCGCTATTAATGGGATTCCATAAATAAAGCTACCGTGTTTGGTTTTGTGACGAAACCTTTTCATTCCCAAATAAACTCCAATTGCACCGCCTGCAAAGGCCAGCTTAAACAGTCTTTTCTCGGGAATTCGCCACCTGTCTAACTTAGCCTGCCGTTTATCATACCAAACCATAAAATAGCTGATTAGGTTAATTAGCAAAAAATAAGCGACTATGATTATCTTTAGATAATTTTGCAAAAATTCCACCTCAGTTCAATTTAACTAACCGGCTCATCTTCTTAACTAAGTAATAAGGGGAACGCCAGCACAAACGCTCCCCATGTTTTGATACTCCAAGTAGCTTTCTAAAATGTCGTATGCTCTGTTCTGGCAATTATCTCATCCTGTAGTGCTTCACTTAAATCAATAAAATAATCACTATAGCCGGCAACCCGAACAATTAAGTCGCGATATTGCTCGGGATTAGCTTTAGCCTCAAGTAAAGTCTTCGCATCTACAACGTTAAACTGAATATGATGTCCTCCCAGCTTAAAATATGACCTGACCAGCTGAGCAAGCTTTTCGATACCCTCTTCTCCTTCCAGAACCTGCGGAGTGAATTTAAGGTTTAAGAGAGTTCCTCCTGTTTTCGTATGATCCATTCTGGCAGCTGATTTAATTACCGAGGTTGGTCCCAGCTTATCTGAGCCTTGCACAGGCGAAATTCCTTCGGATAAAGGTTGTCTAGCCCTTCTGCCGTCTGGCGTCGCCCCAATAACTGAACCAAAATAGACATGACTGGTTGTTGGCAGCATATTAATGCGATAATAACCACCCTTAGTATTTTTCCTGCCATTAACCACCTGATAGAACTCGTTAAAGGCCTTAGCCATAATTTCATCAGCATAATCATTATCGTTACCGTATTTAGGCGCCTTGTTTAATAGCAGCTGCCGCAGCTCCTCCTGATTTTCAAAGGAGTCATTAAGAGCCGTAAGCAGCTCAGCAAAAGAAACTGTCGCTTTATCAAAAACATGATATTTAATTGCTGCTAAACTATCCGTTAATGAGCCAATACCTACGCCTTGGATATAATTAGTATTATACCTAGCTCCGCCATTATTGTAATCTATTCCTTTTGCAATGCAATCATCGATTACAGTTGAAAGAAACGGCGCGGGCATATACTCGGCATATAGCCGCTCAATAATGTTACTTCCCTTTATCTTAATATCGATGAAGTACTTTAGCTGCTTTTTATAAGCCGCAAATAACTCCTCATAAGAAGCAAAATCTTCCGGATTGCCTGTCTTTAACCCGATCTGCTTTTTGGTCCGCGGGTCAAAACCATTATTCAAAGTCAGCTCAAGGATCTTAACGAGGTTAAAGTAGCCGGTTAAGATATAACTCTCCTTGCCAAAAGCTCCGGTCTCCACACAACCGCTGGCTCCGCCTTGTCTGGCATCTTCGACGGACTTGCCCTGCAAAAGCATCTCTTCAATTATTGTATCCGCATTAAAGATTGATGGCTGTCCCCAGCCTTTGCGAACAATTCTTAAGGCTCTTTTTAGGAAACGCTCCGGATTCTTTTTACTTAGCTGAATATTGGAGCTTGGTTGTAAAAGCCGCATTTCATCAATAACATCCAGCACCAAGTAGGTTACTTCATTTACCCCGTCTGAACCATCGGCTTTCAGCCCTCCGCTATTAATATTGGCAAAATCGGTATAGGTGCCACTCTCCTCTGCGGTAACTCCCACCTTGGGAGGCGCCGGCTGATTATTAAACTTAATCCAAAAGAGCTGTAATAGCTCTGTTGCCTCGTCCTTAGTTAGAGTTCCCTCAGCCAGCTCCCTTTTATAGAAAGGATATAAATGCTGATCCAGCCTGCCCGGATTAAAGGCATCCCAAGTATTTAATTCGGTAATAACACCTAAATGAACAAACCAATAGGCTTGTAACGCCTCCCGAAAATTTCTTGGAGCATTTGCGGGAACATGTGAGCAGACCTCAACGATTCTGTATAATTCTTCTTTTCTCTGCTCATCCTCCTCTATCTCGGCAAGCTCCTTCGCCTTCTTAGCATATCTATTAGCATAGCTGATGATTGCTTCTGCTGCTATGCGCATCGCCTTTAACTCCTCCTGTTTATTATAAGCAAGAGAATCATTATAGTAATCTAGCTGTTTAAGCTCATGGTCAATATCATTAATTATATCTAAGAAGCCTTTTTTATAGATTTTACCGTCCAAAACTGTATGCCCAGGAGCCCTCTGCTCCATAAACTCCGTAAAAACACCACTATCATAGGCATTTTTCCACTCAACAGTCATCTCGGTAAAGATGATGTCCCGCATTGATTTACCCTGCCAAAAGGGCATTACCTCTTTTTGAAATTCTGATTTAATAGGCTCACTTACCAGATATTTAATCTTCTTACGTGAGTTAAGTAGCTCTAAATCTTGGATCGTATGACAGCAAAGCTCGGGATAAACCGGAGTTGCTTTGGGACCCTCTCCCCTCTCGCCAACAATTAATTCACCATCATTTATCACAACCAATTTGTTTTCTAAAATATACTTAAAAGCCATCGCCCGCTGAACCGGAATTGAGTAGTTACTGATATTCTTCTCACGATAAAACTCCGTCAAAAGCTGTGCCCTCTCTATAGAAATGTGGGGCTCGATATTTAAACTGGCAAATCTTAAGTTCGCTACCCTGTTATTCATCCTCATCCTCCTATCTTGACTTTTAAATTATAAGTTCTAAAGATATTTGCAAGTGCCTGCATCATTTCCTCATTTGGAGTATCCACCTCAGAAAGCTGATACTCCAGATTAAGACGCTTATACTTTTCTACCCCTGCTTGATGATAGGGCAATAGGTGAACCTCTTTTATCCCTAAAGAAAAAATCAATTCAGCTGATTTTTTCAGATTCTCCTCATCATCATTTATCCCAGGGATAATCGGTATCCGGACAATAATATCCGCTGAAAGGGCGGCAAGTTTTTTTAAATTGTCCAGTATTAAGCTGTTATCTACGCCAATATACTTCAGATGTTTATCCTTATCTATTAGCTTTAAATCATAAAGAAATAAATCCACATATTCAGCGATTTCCTCTAAGACAGCAAATTTTGCATAGCCGGAAGTCTCAATCGCCGTATGAATCTCCTTTTCCTTGCATTCGCGCAAAATTTCCTTTAAAAAGCTCGGTTGGGCTAAGGCTTCTCCGCCTGAGAAAGTTACTCCGCCTCCAGATTCATCATAGAAAATTAGATCCTTTTCTATTTCCCTCATCACCTCGGCAACAGTTTTCTGATCACCAATCAATTCTAGGGCATTTGCAGGACAAACTTCTGCACATTTACCACAAAGATTGCATAGTTGATAATTTATCTGGATTTGTTTATCGATTAGAGTGATAGCCTTTGCTTCACAGCTAGAAAGACATTTGCCGCAAGTAATGCACTTTCTGGGGAAAAAGCTCAGCTCCGGTTTATGGTTATGACTTTCCGGATTATGACACCACCAGCAGGACAATGGACAGCCCTTAAAAAAAACAGTTGTTCGAATCCCAGGACCGTCATGGATCGAATATCTCATTATGTTAAAAATAGTAGCTACCTGCAAATAATCACCTTTTTCTTAGCAGACTCTAACGAATTATTTTGAATTTTATAAAATTATAGCACACATTTTATTTTCTTTGGCTAGTATTTTATCTTTATCCCCTATCAAAATTCGGTATACTTGTATCAGCTAGGATTTTAAAAAGGAGTGAGAATAGATGTACAAAATATTAATTGTTGAGGATGATAATACCATATCCTCCATCATAGAGGAAAAGCTAAGTAAATGGGGATATAAAACCTCTAGAGTTATGGACTTTAACAATATACTCTCAAATTATACTTCCTTTGAACCTCATCTTATACTAATGGACATCAATTTGCCCTATTATGACGGCTTTTATTGGTGCGGAAAGATTCGGCAACTGTCCAATGTTCCTATTGTCTTTATATCTTCAAGAGATACCGATAGCGATAAAATACGAGCCATAACCCAAGGGGGAGATGATTATATCGAAAAACCCTTCTCCCTAGATTTACTGATTGCCAAAGTGCAAGCTATACTGCGAAGGACCTATTCCTATTGCGATCAAACATTAAATATCCTGCAGCATAAGGATATGCTCTTAGATATAGAACATTTAAAAGTCTTTTGCGGTGAGAAGGAAATAGAGCTTACCCGAAATGAATCCAGGATATTATCGATGTTGATTAGAAACCATGATAAGATTGTAAACCGGACACGTTTAATGAAAGCATTGTGGGATGATGAGAGCTTTGTGGATGATAATACCCTGACCGTCAATGTTAATCGCCTACGGAGAAAATTAGAAAGCGTTGGTTTAGAAGGGTATATCAAAACAATTAAAGGTGAAGGGTATCGATTAATATGAAATTTGTAAAATATTTAAAAGAAAGATGGATAACTTATACTTTCATAATAGCTGCCTGCCTGTTTTCTGCAATAGTCTATAAATTAGATAAAAGCTTTAGCATCACTACATCAAATGCCAATTATATTATAATGGGATGGCTACTGCTGTTTGTTATTTTTATTGCCATTGATTACGGGGTTTTTAATCATCGTCTGGAAAAGTTTAAAAAATATTGCAGTTTAAATGCTTCTTCAGAAGATTTGGATGATTTTGTTTATCCTGTGGATAAAGAATATGCCCAGCTGGTATCTAACTTAGTAGTAGATTATGAAAAATATAAGGCGGATATCTATAATAAATCAGCAGCGGAATTGGAATTTATCACAAGATGGGTGCATGATGTTAAGGTGCCGATTTCTGCAGCAAAACTAATCTTGGAAAATCATGAAAATGATCTTCCAATCAACCTTTACCAAAGTATCGATAAAGAGCTGTTTGCTATAGCGGAGTCGGTGCAAAGAGTTTTTTATGAGATTAAATCCAACAGTCTTCATGATGATTACAAAATCGCCAAAATAAGCACCAAAAAATTAATTGCTCAAACCCTCAAAGGATATGCCAACTTCTTTAGCTATAATAAGCTCAATATTTCTTTTGTTGGTGAAAACTACAATGTTTTGACAGATGAAAAGTGGAGTGGATATATCTTGTCCCAAATCATCTCCAATGCTGTAAAGCATACCCCCGTTGAAGGCAATATCGTCATAAGCACCAAAAAAATTGGCAATGAAACTACAATATCCATTAAAAACAGCGGGAAAGGGATCCTGGACAAGGATCTCGGACAAATATTCAATAAAGGTTACACGTCATCTGAGGACAGAAACGATATGAAGGGTACAGGCTACGGATTATATCTCTCCAAAAAATTAAGTGATATGTTGGATCATAAATTAACGGTACAATCAAAATACGGTGAGTATACTACTTTTAGTTTTACTTTTATGGAAAACCAAACCCTACACCACATGTGACAAAAATGTTAGTTAGAAATATAAAATGTAAGCTAACTCGATTTTACCGGGTCTGTGATTAAAATATAATTATCTCAGAATAATTATATATGGAGGGTTACATATGCAGATACTAAAAGTAGAAAATATCAGTAAAATCTATGGAAATAAAAAAAGCTCCCGACAGTACTTGGCCCTTAAAAATATTAGCTTTGAAATAAAGGAAGGGGAATTTATCGGGGTAATGGGTGCATCAGGGTCCGGCAAAACAACGCTTTTAAATATTTTAGGCAGTATTGATAAACCGACAACAGGAAGATATCTTATGGATGGCAAAGACATTGCAACACTGAATAAAAATCAGCTTGCTGAGCATAGAATCAACAATATTGGTTTCATTTTTCAAGACTATAATCTCATAGAAACAATGACACTTAAGGAAAATATTATACTGCCCTTGGCCTTGAAGGGATATAAAGCAAATGTTATGGAGGACGAGCTTTATCGTATTGCACAGGACTTAAGCTTAGTAGAAGTACTTGAAAAATATCCATATGAAGTTTCCGGAGGTCAACTACAGCGGGCGGCAGCATGCCGGGCACTAATAACGAAACCTAAGGTGATTCTTGCAGATGAACCTACAGGCAATCTCGATTCAAAATCGGGGAAAGATCTCCTTGACCTTCTAACCTTCATCAACAAAGAGTTTAAGGCGACGATTTTAATGGTAACCCACGACGTGTTTGCTGCGAGCTATTGCCAAAAAATAATGTTTATTCGTGACGGGGAGATCTATAACGAATTATTTGCTGGCAATAGTAAAAAGAAATTTTTTGATTCCATAATAGAGGTGATGAGTGTACTGGGGGGTGAGGGAAAATGAAGATTACTACATTAGCCATTCGGAACATAAAGCAAAATTTCAAAAAATATATCATGTATTTTTTCTCCCTAAGTTTCAGCGTCTTTACAGCATACTCTTTTCTTGCTCTAATGCAAAATGAATTAGTGATAATGGCCTTTACCTCTGATGTTAGATATAAATCTATGTTAATGGGATTTGGGATTATCATCATGGTGTTTGTGATGTTCTTTTTAATAAGCTCCAATAATAGTTTCATTAAGGCTAGGAAGAAGGAAATTTCCATATATGCTCTGTTTGGCATGACAAATGGGAAGATAGGCAAATTGCTTTTCTTGGAGACGATAATTGTAGGCTTTGCGGCTCTTGTTATCGGAATAGGTGTAGGGATATTTTTCTCGAAATTACTAGCAATGATTTTATTGGATATTTCGCTAGCATCTTTTACCGGTAATATCACCTTTTCTATCGATCCAAAAGCTATATATATCACTGCCATCCTATTTATATCCATATTTTCCGTCATGGGACTATCAGGCCTGCGGGTTATTAATAAATTTGAATTAGTAGATTTATTCAAGGCCGATAAGGTATCTGAAGGTAAGTCGGCAGGATCTAGCATTCTATTGCTTTTGTCCCTTTTGTTAATGGGGACGGGTTATTATCTGGCCTCCAGTGGCGAATCTCACGTGGTTGTATATGCCTTAATTCCTGTACTTATTCTTGTAATTGTTGGAACCTATTTGTTCTTCCGGAGTGGGCTGCCTAAGGTTTTGAATTTAATAAAGCGAAACAAAAGTAATTACTACAAAAGCGTTAATTTAATAGCAACATCATCTTTTGCTCACAGGATGAAGTCAATTGGCTCTGTTATGGCCACTATTACTGTACTATCTGCTGTTGCTACAACGGCAATCGCAACGGGATTTACATTGTATAAAAATATCGAAAAAAACACATACGATACTATTGGTTACGACATGTATTTTTACGGAGGCCAGGAAGAATTGCTGGATAAGATGTATAACATCTTTGAAAATCATCATACGGAAATTACTGAGGAATATACTACCGACCGATATCAAGCTACTCCGGAGCTGAAAACTGTCAAGCTTGGCGATACCGAGTTTATATCTAGTGAAGCTTATTTTCGAGTATATTCAGAGTCTGGATATAATAAACTCATTTCTCTCTCGAAAAGTACTTTGAAACCCGTCCGGATAAATCATGGCGAAGCAATGTATGAATATCCATATCTGACTGAAGATATTGAAAATAAAATGATTGGACAGCTATTAACCTTTTCTGATCAAAAAATAAGTATAACCTCCACGTTAAGATCCGGCATCGTATCCTTTGGTGCAATTCAAACTCTTGTTTTAAATGAAGATGATTTTGCTGCGCTTCTTAAAAATGGCGATATTTTAGCGACTAATAAAAGTGGAGAAGCTTATGACAAGGTAACTGTACTCAACTATGAAAATCCTTTGCAATCAGCTGAATTGAATCGGGAGTTGACACAAATACTGTCCGGAAATGTAGGAAGCTATAGAATTGCATACAGCCATTATAATGAATCTTTGGAGACCTATGGACTGGTAGTCTTTATTGGATTTTTTATGAGTTCCGTATTTATGTTGATGACAGCAAGCCTTTTATATTTTAAACAGTTAATGGTGGCAGAGGAAGAACGGCATCAATACCGGATGCTTAGGAAAATCGGCATGGATAGTCAACTTGAGCAAAGAGTAATCGCCAAGAGATTGTTTCCGGTTTTCGTGATACCCCTTTTGCTTGGAATTATCCATAGCATGTTTGCTATGAAGGCTGCTGACACCATAGTTTTTTCCAACATGATACCTGTTGAAAATTCCTATTTCACCGTTCTAGCCTTTTCAGCTGTAATGTATACTGCATATGGAATCGTGTATGGAATATTCTATTTTATTACCAAGAGGCAATACGCAAAGATAGTTCGATAGAAGATTTAAACTCTTCTTTGTTAATCAAGAAGAGTTTCATTATTGTATCGTTTCCTTAGGCGTAAATCGTCGTTGCAGCTTCTTCAGTTTCATCAAAATTAAACAATTCAAGGTCGAGTGCTCTTGCTATGGAGACTAATGTATCTCCAATACTTCAGTTCGTTCAGCCCCAAGTTTAACGCCGATTTCTCCAGCTTGGATGCTAAAAACACTGCGCTTCAACCGGGTTAAGGATGTCTTTTTTTAGATTTTGATTTATTTTCAGCTCAATAAGTGATAAGTTATTTATTAGAGAAAACTTATTTAAACAAAAGGGGGGATTAAAAAATGGATAACGAAGAAAAAATATTTGAGTTAATGACAAAGATGTATAGTGAAATGCAAAAGGGTTTCAAAGAGGTCTATGGTGAATTTGATAAGGTATATAGTGAGATGCATAAAGGTTTTGATGATATATATAGTGAGATGCATAAAGGTTTTGAGGAGTTAGGGAATAGATTATCACATATTGAAATCGACCATGGACAGAAATTAGGAGCTCTATTCGACGGCTATAAACTTAATTCAGAAAAATTAGATAGGATAGAAGCAGAAGTATCTAGGCATGAAGAGCTAATATTCAAGAGAATTAAATAAGCCCCCGGGAAGTTTACATATATACCAACAATGAAATAAAAAAAAGAACCCGCAGAAATTTTTTACGGATTCAAGTGGATTTATACATTTTTCACCGATTAGCACCTTACCGATATCAAGAAAGTTTATAAAGTTTAACTCTTGGTAGACTTATTCTACAACTACCCGATACTGCCTTCCATCTCGAACTTGATCAATCTGTTCATTTCCACAGCGTATTCCATCGGCAGCTCCTTAGTGAAAGGTTCAATAAACCCCATTATGATCATCTGGGTAGCCTCTTTTTCGGAGATTCCCCTGCTCATTAGGTAGAATAATTGCTCTTCACTCACCTTACTTACGGTAGCTTCATGCTCTAAAGTAACATTATCGTTCAATACTTCATTTGTTGGAATAGTATCTGATTTAGATGTGTCATCCAAGATTAGAGTGTCACATTTAATATTTGATTTAGAGCCCGTAGAATTTTTACCAAACTTAGCTAAGCCACGGTAGACAGCATTCCCACCACGCTTACTGATTGATTTAGAAACAATTGTCGAAGTGCAATCGGGGGCCAAATGAATCGCCTTAGCTCCGGCATCCTGTATTTGTCCGTTTCCAGCAACTGCAATCGAAAGGATCATCGCTTTAGCTCTTGGTCCGTTCATAATTACTGCAGGGTATTTCATGGTAACTCGACTGCCAAAGTTCCCGTCCACCCATTCCACAGTAGCATCTTCTTCTGCCAACGCTCTTTGGGTTACGAGATTATAGATATTGTTCGCCCAATTTTGGATAGTTGTATAACGTACCTTAGCACCCTTTTTGGCAATGATCTCTACAACACCGCTATGCAAAGACTCCGAATTATAGGTTGGCGCGGTACAACCCTCGACATAGTGCATCTCGGCACCCTCATCGACGATGATTAAGGTACGTTCATGCTGGGACATATTTTCTGTATTGATTCGAAAATACGCTTGAATAGGCGTTTCCAGTTTAACTCCTTTTGGCACGTAAACAAAGCTGCCCCCTGACCATACAGCACTGTTTAAGGCGGCAAACTTATTATCCGTTGCCGGAATTACTGTAGCAAAGTGTTCTTTGAATATTTCCGGATATTGCTTTAGGGCACTATCCGTATCTAAAAAAATAACACCCTGATCCTCTAAATCCTGCTTCATATTATGATAAACAACTTCCGACTCATACTGGGCTGAAACCCCTGCCAGCCACTTTTGCTCCGCCTCTTGAATTCCCAGTCGATCAAAAGAATTTTTTATTTCTTCGGGAACGTCATCCCAAGATTTCTCAGCTTTTTCTGAAGGCTTGATGTAATAGATTAAATCCTCAACCTTGAGAGAACTAAGATCTGGACCCCAATTAGGCATTGGCATTCTAAAATACTTATCTAAAGACTTTAGTCGAAACTCTAGCATCCATTCCGGCTCGCCCTTCATCTTCGAAATTTGCTCAACTATTTCTTTAGTCAAACCTCTTTCCGCTTTAAATATTGAAACATCTTTATCTATAAAACCATATTTATTCTCTTCTGATATATCAGGAATGTTACTCATCTTTAGATAAACCTCCTTTTAATTCCTGCCAAGATGTGCCAGCTGATTACTCCTCAACTTACAGGTGGGAATGGTTTTTTTCTGGACAGACCTCACACTTGGTAGTTGGTCCCTGTTTTACGCCCTTCTCCATAGCTTTCCAAGCTAAGGTCGCACATTTAATTCTGGCAGGGAACTTACATACTCCTTGCAAAGCCTCAATGTCATCTAGATCGTCAGTATCAACCTCTTCTCCCAAAACCATTTTGGAGAAACGTTCGGCTAAATTTAGTGCTTCATCAACCGATTTACCTATAACGGCTTCGGTCATCATTGAGGCTGAAGACATACTAATAGAACAACCTTCGCCTAAAAACTTCGCATCTTTAATCTTACCATTTTCAATCTTCATCTGCAGCTGAATCTGATCACCACAGGTTGGGTTTTTCAACTGTATTGTAGCATCAGCACCTACCAGTTCTCCCTGGTTACGAGGCTTTTGATAATGGTCCATAATAACCCTTCGATATAAATCATCTAATGAGGACATCGCCAAAATACTCCTTTGCTTTTTTTAATCCGTCAATTAATCTATCTACTTCTTCCTGAGTATTATAAAAATAGAAGCTTGCCCTTGCAGTTGCTGAGACGTTTAACCATTTCATCAATGGCTGAGCACAATGATGCCCCGCTCTGACAGCAATCCCAAGGCTGTCTAAGATCGTTGCCAAATCATGAGGATGAATTCCTTCTAAATTAAAGGTAATTAACCCGCTATGATTCTCTTTTGGACCGTACATTGTAAATCCTTCTAATTGGGTAAGTTTTTCCATCGCATAAGCAACTAATTGATGCTCATGTTCTGTAATTGCCTCAATTCCAATGGATTGAATAAAATCAATCGCTGCTCCAAGTCCAACCGCCCCGGCAATAATCGGCGTACCACCTTCGAACTTCCAAGGCAGCTCCTTCCATGTAGAATCATACAGATCTACAAAGTCAATCATTTCCCCGCCAAATTCTATTGGTTCCATTTGTTCCAATAGCTCTTTTTTCCCATAAAGAACTCCTATTCCTGTTGGCGCTCCCATCTTATGGCCGGAAAAAGCTAAGAAATCACAATCTAAATCGCGAACATCCACCTTCATATGGGGGACACTTTGTGCTCCATCAACGACAAGCTTCGCGCCAACAGCGTGTGCCATTTCGGCTACCTTCTTGATCGGATTAATCGTGCCCAATACGTTAGAAATGTGCGCCATAGCCACTAACTTAGTTTTAGCCGTGATAGTCGCTTGAATATCCTCTACTTTCATTGTTCCATCAGCTTGCAGAGGAATATATTTTAGAACAGCACCGCTTCTTTTTGCCAACTGCTGCCAAGGAATTAAGTTGCTATGGTGTTCCATTAAGGTGATAACAATCTCGTCACCCGGAAAGATATTTGATGCCCCGTAGCTGCCCGCCACCAAGTTTAACGCAGTTGTTGTTCCTCTTGTAAAAATAATTTCCTCTGTACTCTTAGCATTAATAAATTTGCGAACCTTTTCTCTTGCCCCTTCATAGGCATCAGTTGCATAGGTTCCCAAAGTATGAACACCACGGTGCACATTAGAATTGATTTTTCGATAATAATGGTCTAATGCCTCGATAACCTTCAACGGCTTCTGAGAAGTTGCCGCACTATCAAAGTAGACCAGCGGATGTCCATTTATCTCTTGTTCTAATATCGGGAATTCCTTCCTAACCGTAGAATTAATCATCGCTCTAGTTTCCTTTCAATTGCTTTTTGTAATTGCTCCCTTAGTCCTAGCGGAATTTTTTCCACAACAGGAGCTAAAAATCCTTGGATTATTAAATATTCAGCTTCTCGCTTAGGGATCCCTCTGGACATTAAGTAATATACATCCTCAGGGTTAACTGGTCCAGCACTCGCCGCATGACCAGCCATGACATCATGCTCGTCAATTAATAAGACAGGGTTTGCCACCCCTTTTGCCAGTTCGCTAAGCATTAAGATCTTCTCAGCTTGAGCAGCATTTGCTTTAACTGCCCCTTTTTCAATGCAAGTAACTCCATTAAAGACTGCAGAGGATTCCTCAAGGAGAACTCCACGAGAGGTAATATTGCTTTCCGTATGAATCCCTTGATGACAAACCTTAGATTCCAGACTAACTCTTTGCTTTCCCGTACCAATAAATATCGATCTAGTGTCCGCTACCGCTGCATCGCCAGTTAGGTAGCTTGTATTGCCGGACAGCGTATTACCGGCATTCATCTCCCCAATTAGCCATTCAATCTTTCCGTTTCTAGCAACAGTAGCTTGTCTACAGGTATAATCATAAAACTGACTGCCAAAATTATGAATAGTAGCATAGCGAACCTGAGCATTTTCTCCTACATATATTTCTACAACACCGTTATGAACCTCTGTCTGACAATCCTCAGCAGCTAGATAATGATCTACATAAGTTAGACTGCTATTTGCCTCGGCAATTATTAAGATGTGCGGTAATAACCCCGATTTTTCTGCCACAAACAAGGCATGGATCGGCAATTCTACCTGAACACCTTTGGGGATGTATAAAAGCAGTCCCCCACTCCAGAGAGCTGTGTGCAGACTAGTTACCTTATCGGAACTCTTCAAGCTTTTTAAAAAATAGTCTCTCACCAACTCCGGGTATTCCTGCAGAGCCTGTTCTAGTCCAGTAAAAATCACGCCTTTTGCTAACAGCTCGCTATTTAATTGATGATAGAATGTTGACGAGTTCCTTTGCACCAACAAACTGCTTTCCTCTTGAATATCTAGCCAATTCTTCATTTCGTCAGGCAAATAAGTAGAATCGACAATCGGCTCTTCATTAATAAAAGGATTGAACTGCTCCAAATTCCAATTATCCAGCTTAGCATTTTTAATATTTGGTAGCGGTAATTCCTTGGATAATCTCCAAGCTTTAAGACGAATCTCCAACATCCACTCCGGTTCATTTCTTTCTTTAGATAGTTGGGTAATTAACTCCTCATTAAAGCTAATATTCATATCTACTGTCACAATTAAACCCCCTATCTACTTGACACTTTGGCCAACTGTTTCATCTATTATGCCAAGCTCCTCTTTAATCCAATCATAGCCCTCGGACTCTAATCTTTCGACAAGCTCCGGACCTCCCGAACGAACTATTCGACCTTTCATCATTACATGAACAAAATCAGGCTTAATGTAATTTAATAGACGCTGATAATGAGTAATAACCAAAGCTCCCATTTCTGGACTTCTAAGCTCATTAACCCCATTTGCTACAACCTTTAAAGCATCGATATCTAGTCCTGAATCTATCTCATCAAGAATTGCAATCTGTGGCTTCAAAAGCAACATTTGCAGAACTTCATTGCGCTTTTTCTCCCCACCGGAAAATCCTTCATTTACATATCTGTGCGCAAAGGTCTCATTCATCTCCAAGAAGTTCATCTTGCTTTCCAGCTCTCGCACAAACTTGATTAAAGAAACCTCTTTTCCTTCACCTCTTCGAGCATTTAAGGCACTGCGTAAAAAATCCGCATTAGTCACCCCGCTTATCTCACTTGGATACTGCATTGCCAGAAAGAGCCCTTTCCTAGCCCGCTCATCAGTCGGCATCTCCAAAACATTCTCCCCGTTTAGCAGAACGCTTCCGCCTACAATCTTATACTTGGGGTGCCCCATTAATGAAGAGGCCAGTGTGCTTTTCCCTGTACCGTTTGGTCCCATTATGGCATGTACCTCGCCACCCTTGATATCCAAAGTTAACCCTTGTAATATTTCCTTCCCTTCTACAGAAACCCGAAGATCTTTAATTGATAAATATGGTTGAGTCATCTAACATTCCTCCATTAAATATTCTTGCTTTATATAAAAAACAGATTATCTTCGGTTTCAACAAGACTCCCTCTTCAACACCGAAAGTGGGAGTTGTTTCAAACCTCGAAATAAGTCTCGCTACATTCAGATGGAGTTAAAACTCCACCTGAATAAGTCTCGCTATATTACCAGCATAATTTCTCTGTACTAAAGTCAACCCATCATCATTATATAATCCTGACTAAATTAGTCAAGATTAAACCCAGAGATAAAAAAGAACATTTTGTTAACTATAGTATAATGCAACTTTGTTAATATTGCAAAAGGTGAGAAGGCTATCTTCTCACCTTAAACTTATCCACTATATTTAACCTGAGAATCCAGAATACTCCCCGGTTCTTTATCGTAAATCTTAAAATCCGGTACCCATCTTACTCTGACAAATTGGACTAAACCTGTAATTTTTTCCGACATAAATAATACTCCCTCTAACTTTTTTTTCTACGAAAAATAATCCAGCCTCCTAAGAAAATTAACAGTACCGGTACGATATATTTTCGTAGTTCAGAAAAGAAATTATTTAAGTAGTCCCAAATCTCAAAATCCAATAGCTGCTCCAATAAAAACATAACTCCTAGACCGATCAGCAACAAGCCTAGTAGATTAAAGAGCCCAGAATTAGAAGTACCCTTGCGATACTCACTATCCGTTTTGGAAACATTGCTTTCATTAGGCACCAGAAATAATCCCACCAAGTAAAAAACTAAGATAATTGGCGGACTATAGATTAGAGCCAGAAGCACTACTCCTAATCTCAGCCAGGTAGCATCAATATCAAAATAATCGGCTATACCCCCGAGAACACCGCCAAACATTTTGTTGGACGATCTAACTAATTTTTTCATATTCTCACCCTCCTCTTGAGAATTTATGTCGATTCTTTTTTATTATTCTCTACACAACAAATATCTCCTGCTAAGCTATAACAGTTTAGCCTTTTAATGAATAAATTATGATAAAGCGAGACTTATTCAGATGGAGTTTTTGTCTCCACCTGAATTTAGCGAGACTTATTTCGAGGATTGAAACACTCCCTCTTACGGTGTTGAAGAGGGAGTCTTGTTGAAACCGAAGATAATTAAAACTTAGAGAAAGGGATTTTTTTTATGAAACAATTAGTTCTAGAGGAAAGCGAACGAATTATTAACTTTTTAAGAGGATCGCAATCTAGTGACGGTGCTTGGAATTTTTGCTATGAAAGTGGTGTGGTAACTGATGCCTATCTGATTATCTTGTTACGCACTTTAGAAATAAATGATGAAGCTTTAATCAAACAGCTTGTTTATCGTCTAAAAAGAAAGCAGGAAAAAAACGGAGCTTGGAAACTGTACCAAGACGAGGAAGGAGGCAATCTCTCGGCTACAGTAGAAGCCTATTTCGCCCTGTTATACTCCGGGTACTGCCAAGCTAATGAGCATGGTCTGCTAAAAGCTAGGGAATTCATTCTGGCAAATGGCGGTATTGGCAAAACCGGTAATCTTACTAAAGTAATGCTCGCCCTAACCGGACAATACATATGGCCTAATTATTTAAAGATTCCGATCGAAATAATCCTGCTACCTTTATCCTTTCCGATTAATTTTTTTGATTTTGTCGGCTATGCTCGGGTGCACTTTGTTCCCGTTATGGTCTGTGCCAATAAAAAATACGTGATAAAAAATCCCTTTACCCCAAATATAGCGGAATTAGCAGTCGATCAAGAAAAGAATAATCATGTATCAGCAGCAGAAATCAATTTTCTCAATAAAATATCTAGAGAAATTGCTCTTATTCCCCGAGAAATACGTTCCCAAGCCTATAGCCGTGCCGAACAATTTTTACTCAAACGCATTGAGCATGATGGGACTTTATACAGCTATTTCAGTTCAACTTTTTTAATGATCTTTGCTTTACTGGCTTTAGGGTATCATAAGCATTCTCCAGTGATTATTAAGGCTGTAAACGGACTTAAAAGCTTTATGTGCAATACCGGTGAGACCCTCCATATCCAGAATACTACCTCGACCATCTGGGATAGCGCCTTAACCAGCTATGCACTTCAAGCAGCAGGTGTTGAAGCTAAAGATCCTGTAATAAAAAAATCCGGACAATTCCTGTTAAAAAAACAGCAAAAATCTTCTGGAGACTGGTCAATTCACAATCCCAGAGTAAAACCCGGAGGCTGGGGATTCTCTAGAAGCAATACCATCAATCCGGATGTTGATGATACTACTGCTGCCCTAAGAGCAATTTACATTTTAGCAAAGCGGAATCCCAGTTATAAGAAAGCCTTTCAAAGAGGAGTAAACTGGCTGCTTTCTATGCAAAACAATGATGGCGGCTGGCCGGCCTTTGAGAAAAATACCAATAAAAAAATCCTAGCAAGAATTCCCATTGAAGATTCCGAGTCCGTAACTACTGACCAGTCAAGTGCCGATCTCACCGGCAGAACATTAGAATTTTTAGGCAGATATGCGGGATTAACTATTGCCCATCCGCAAATTTATCGAGCATTCAACTGGCTGATTAGTAATCAGGAGCAAGACGGATCTTGGTATGGCCGATGGGGTATCTGTTATATTTACGGAACATGGGCAGCAATAACCGGGATGAAAGCTGTCGGCGTTAATTCAAATCATCCGGCTATCAAAAAGGCCAATCAGTGGCTCCTTTCCATTCAAAACCCTGACGGCGGTTTTGGTGAATCTTGTAAAAGTGATATTGAAAAACACTACATTCCACTTCAGGTTAGTACACCATCACAAACAGCTTGGGCAATTGATGCTCTAATTGCCATTCATAATTATCCTAGCCCAGCTATAAATAACGGGATTACGACATTAACCAAGCTCACTAGATATCCAGATTGGCGGTCGGATTACCCAACTGGAGCCGGTCTTCCCGGCAGCTTTTATACTAATTATCACAGCTATAAATATATCTGGCCCCTGCTCGCACTTAGTCACTATAAAAATAAATTCCTTAGATAATATGCCGCCTGGCTCATTAATATCTATTATTAAGCTTTTGCTATATTTAGAGGAAAATAGCCAAAGTTGGCGAACCTATTATTAGAGTACTTGCAGGAGGGGTTGCTATGGATAGGCTTATTTTAAAGAGTATAATTGACCAACTAGATATATCCCTAACTCCGGAAGAAACCAAGATATTATCTGCTAATTCCTTTCAGTACCAATTATCTCAAGAGGAAATTCAGAGAATATTTAAAAAAACAGAAGACTGGATTATCTCCCAACAATTAATCTGGCAAGCTTTAGTAAAAAATCATGATCTAGATGAGCTCCTAGAGAAGAAGTCTGAAATTCATATTGAACAACTGGATGAGGAGAAAAAGCTAGTGGAATTCCTTAATCTCTACGGCTACCATATTTTAAAACGTGGAAAAATTGAAATTCTGCATAATCTTCTTGTTTCCTTAAACGCTAATGTTAAAAATAAGCATCCCTTTTTATGGTCATTATTTGCCGACGTTAAACGTCAACAGTGCAGGTTTTCGGAAAGCATTGCTGATCATCAAACAGCTAAAATCTTAGCAACTAAGAACAACTTAAAAGATGATTATATCCGTTCACTCGTTGGCGAAGCACGGGTATATTTAGATACTGTACAGCCAAGCAAAGCTGAACCATTGCTCAAGGAGGCTTTGCGACTCGGGCACAGAATGGAGCGTTTTGAAGAGTTATCCACCATTTACGCCCTATATTCCGAGAATCAGCTAAACCTAGGCAATACCAAAATAGCTGAAAAGCTTTATAAACTTAGCCTTAAACAGCAGCACGAGGAAAGCCTAGGCAATATTGAGGCCAGATTGCATCTAAGAACCGGCAGATTTCGCTCAGCTCTGAAACTGTTAGAAGAAAAAAAAGAACAGGAAACGAAGTTAGGTAAAACAAACATCCATTCTCATCACGAAACCTCCGTGCTCTTGGCAATTATCTTCTCTTTTATGGGACAAGCTGAAGAAGCGAAAAGAATGGCTCAGCAAGGAATAAAAGTCGGCAAAGAATTTAATGCCCGTTTCGTCGAAGCAGTTGGCTGGATGAGATTAGGTCACGCTACACAGCTTGCTGTCAAAGATGATTTTAGCAACTCGCTTAAATGCTACGAAAAAGCCTTAAATATTATGGACGAATTATCTGTTGAAAAAGGGAAAGTCGAGCCTTTAATGGGATTAACTCTGCTCTATGGATTTATAGGCGAGCTTGAGCAAGCAGTCCTGTATGCTCAGCAGGGAATTCAGATTGCCGAGAGAGTTAAGGATCATTGGTTTACCCAAATAATCCATTTAGTACTGGGAATTTCTTATGCCCACAATTATGAATATAATCTCGCAAAGCTGGAATTAATGGAAAGTTATCAAGGCTTAAGCCGACTTGGTGACCAATTCTCTGCAACTGTTACCTTAATGTGGTTAGGTTATATTGCTTTGAAAGAACAAGACTGGGTTAACTTCGAAAAATATACCGGGCAATTTTTACTCCTGATGAATCAAGGGAAGTACCACTTTTTGATCCAAAGAACTAGCTTTTATGGACCGCGAGACCTGCAAAAATTCGCTCCCTTTTTCATCGAGATAAAATAACGTCGATTAGATTCCCAAGGAATTGTAACCAATTGGCTAATGGAAAAGGGTTGGCTTTCTCTAGATTCTCATCCCGGCTATACATTACGAATCCAGATGCTCGGTAAATTCAGCGTTTGGTTAGGAGATAAGCAACTAAATGACAAGGATTGGCAAAGAGAAAAGGCTAAACAGTTATTTCAACTGCTGGTAGCACGACGTTTTGAGCTTTTACCGAAAAAATTCCTGCAAGATACCCTCTGGCCAATGCATACAGATGAGCAGCAGAACAGGGATTTTAAGGTTGCCCTAAACGCCCTTAACAGAGCACTAGAACCGAACCGCCAGGAAAAAGCACCGACCTTCTTTATCCAAAGACATGGCAGCTCATACGGTCTCAACCTCGTTTCCGGTTACGAATTAGACATTGAGCTATTTGAGCAACAAATCAAGCTAGGGTTAAAAGAAAAGAAAGAGGATATCGCTTATTACTTGTTGGGAAGCTCCTTAGAATTATACTCCGGAGAATTCCTACCCGAACAGTTTAACGAACCTTGGACAATAGAGGAGCGTGAAAGGTTGCAACTCTTATACTTAAGAGGTGCCGAAAAAATCGCCAAGATTGAGTTGCAAAGAAAAAACTTCCCCCAAGCGATTAGTTGGGGTGAAAGAATTATAACCCTTGACCCAACGTGGGAAGAAGCCTATCGAATAATGCTTATTGCCTGTAAAGAATCCGGTGACCGTTCATTAGCACTTAAATTGTTCCAAAAGTGCAAGCAGGTCCTACACGAAGAGTTAGGTGTCGAACCGATGCCGCAAATACTCGAAATATATCAATCTTTATTTCAACATAACTAAAACATTTTCTCTATTTGCCATCTCAAAATGTAACCATTTTGTAACCGTGATCTATTATTATTGAGGGTAAGGTATCCAAGCTAGGTTTAGCGTAACAAGTGAGTATGTTGACTTGGTAGTTATCTGGTTAGTAAGCAACTGTAAGCGGTAACATTTTATTAAGGGAGGCTATTATATGTTAAACAGTATTGAGAAAAAATCTATTAAAACCAACAGACTTAATGTTTCATACTTGACGGCAGGAAACTTTCAAAATCCAGCAGTAATCTTAGTCCACGGAAATGTTTCATCTAACCTGTTTTGGGATGAAACTATAAGAGTCTTAAGCAAAGACTTTTGGGTACTAGCGCCTGATTTAAGAGGATACGGCGAAACAGAGGAGTTGCCTATCAACGCCACTATTGGACTGCAGGATTGGTCAGAGGATTTACATTCTTTCATCAGCGCACTTAACATTACACAACCTGTTCATTTAGCAGGCTGGTCGATGGGAAGCGGCATAATTATGCAGTACGCAATTGATTATCCTAACCAAATTGCTTCATTAATCTTAATCAGCCCACTATCTCCATTCGGTTTTGGCGGTACAAAAGATATCTACGGAACACCTAACTATCCCGATTTTGCAGGTTCCGGCGGCGGAACTGCCAACCCGCAATTTGTCGAACTGATTAAGAATAAAGACCGTAGCGGCGACAGTCCAAACAGTCCATTAAACGTGATGAATCAATTCTATTTTAAACCACCATTCCGGGTAGACAACAATCGTGAAGTAATTTTCATTGACTCGATGCTCTCTACACGAATTGGCGAGAGCTTCTATCCGGGTTCGTTTGTTCCTTCGGAAAATTGGCCAGGCATCGCCCCTGGAGAAAGCGGAATTAATAATACAATGTCACCTAAATTCCTAAACCTCTCTGCACTTGCTGAAATAAACTCTAAGCCGCCGATTCTCTGGGTACGAGGGGCAAACGATCTGATTGTTTCTGATCAGTCTTTCTTTGACTTCGGCTACTTAGGCAAGCTAGGATATGTTGAAGGGTGGCCTGGTGAGGAAATCTATCCACCGCAACCAATGGTCTCACAAACTCGCTATCTATTGGAGAAGTATCAAACTAACGGAGGAGCCTTCGAGGAATTTATCGTTGAGGACGCCGGGCATTCGCCACATGTTGAAAAAGCGGAGGTTTTTCTTGACAAAGTGCAAGAGTTTCTCCGCAGATAATCTGCTAAAGTTAAAAAAACCAAAACTTGAGTATATAAACCTCGCCAACTAGCAATATACGCTTTTTACGGTTCTAGCATCTAAAAAATGGGCTGTTGCAGAACGAGAAAAATAGTTCGTTCTGCAACAGTAACATTCAAGTCTGATCCCTAAGCCTGCTAAAATGAAGATACATTTTATACTTTTTAACTTGACATTCTGTTTCTATTTACATTATTATGTTATTAACATATATATGCGTAATGAGGTGAAAATATTGCCAAGAGAAAAATTTAAGCACGGAAGACATGCTCCTGCTTTTATCATGTTATTCTTAGCTCAAGAACCTGCATACGGTTTAACACTACTAAACAAAATGGAAAAGTACATTCCTTATAACAAAATTGATAGTGCAGCTATCTACCGTACTTTACAAAATTTAGAACAAGAAAAATTAGTAGAATCCTATTGGGATACCGCTGAACCAGGACCCGCAAAAAAATGGTATAAGATAACTGTATCAGGTTTAAATAAGCTAACTGAATATAAGAATGATATTGAAATGCGGATGAAGGGGTTTCAGTTTTTTTTAAATAGTTATGAGGAGATTATTAAGAAACAGGGTGATGATATCGAATGAGTGCCATAATATTATATACGTTATCTTTATCTTTTTTAGCCTTTTCTTTGGTTAAGGACCGAAATAAAACCAAGCTAGCCATAAAAAAGGCTTGGAAATCCTTTACTAACTTAGTTCCATCTGTTATTACAGTATTATCTCTTGTAGGTATTTCATTATCCATATTGAACCCGGATATGATATCAAAGCTCATAGGTTCTGAATCTGGGATATTCGGAATAGTTATTGCACTTACTTTAGGATCCATTACAATGATTCCAAGTTTTGTAGCATTCCCACTAGCAGGTGCTTTACAGAACGGCGGGGCAGGTTATGCTCAAATAGCAGCATTAGTTTCTACCTTAGTTGCAGTGGGAATTATCACATTACCAGTTGAAGTCAAATACTTTAATAAACAAACCGCTATTATGCGAAATGGTTTTGCGTTTATTATTGCCGTTATTTTTACTCTGGTAATAGGAATGGTGATGAGCTAATGAAAATAATCAAAACCTATAGAAATGCAATAGTAATGGTTTCACTAATGTTAGGTTTATTTGTCATCTCTAAAGAAATTGGACTTCATGCTGCTAAAATTACACTATCCAATTTAAAAGAATTCATCATTATTGTTCCTCCTATTTTTCTTATTGTCGGTCTGCTAGATGTCTGGGTTCCAAAGGAAACAATTATAAAATTAATGGGGCAAAATTCTGGTATGAAAGGAATTGCTACCGCATTCTTTTTAGCAACAGCCGCTGCAGGACCTCTCTACGTTGCCTTCCCTATAGCCGCTTTGTTATTAAAAAAACAGGCTAGGTTGGCTTATGTATTATTCTTTTTAGGAGTATGGTCAAGTACAAAGCTTCCAATAGCATTATTTGAAGTGGCCTCTTTAGGCTTAAAATTTACTTTAATCCATGTTGGTATAAGCTTACCTTTATATTTGCTAACCGCTTTTTTGATTGAAAAGCTTACTTCTGATTCTTCGCTGGAATCAATTTATGACAAAGCTAATTCTTTAACTCAGTGAACTTTTTTTACAGGTTAAAATAGTTGTTGTAAGAAAATAATTTATCCTTTGATTAATGCAAAAGATAATTGTAAGATAAATAGAATAGAGTCTCCATCTGATTCCCCGATGTTTTTCAGCATAGCTGAAACGAGTTGACTTTACCATTTTGCACAATCACTCGGAAGTTCCGCTAGAAGTGGAAACAACCGTATATATCCGCTCGGCTAGGGTTGGATGCCGGTATAAGAAGAACTTAACTACAGCTGGGGGATTGGGCTCAGACAAACCTTCCTTTGCTAACTTCTGAAAAGAAGTTATTGCCGCCTGTTCATTACCCGTCATCTGAACGGCATAAGCATCTGCTGCCCGTTCGGACTGCCTAGATATTGTATTCTCTAGCGGTGAAAGAATAAATGAGAGTAAAGATAGAATGAGCAATAGTAACGGCAGTGAATTAATGCTGCTGATATTTCTAATATCCCAATGGTGTCCATAGCGGTCGATTAGCCAGTTTACCAACCGATAAACTAAATAGGCTAAAAAGAATGAAGAAATAATCGAGCCAAAGATCATCCAATAGACGTGATGGTAAACGTAATGCCCCATTTCATGAGCCATTATGAACAAGATCTCGTCTTTCTCCAGCTTCTGCAGGGTGGTATCCCATAAAACAATTCGAGCATTAGAACCGATTCCTGTCACATATGCATTCATCGCTGTAGTTTTTTCGGACATTTTCACCTCAAAAACCTGTTCTGTTGGTATCTCCGCTCGATCGGCCAGACCTAAAATCTCCTCTTTAAGCACCTGATCCTGCAAAGGTTGAAATTTATTAAAGACCGGGTCGATAACAACAGGCTGCAAGAAATACAGCATTATTGTTAAGGGAATCGTGAGCAACCAAAAATAAAGCCACCATCTTTTCGGTGATTTTTTTATCACGAAGTATAAAAGCCAAACTGCCGGAATCGTTAATATGGC
>Ga0209346_1000754_pt1 | contig 23583 bp, 21 predicted proteins | sample AutmiccommunBRH9_FD_187381 | JGI IMG/M metagenome (GOLD analysis project Ga0209346, IMG submission 187381) | Deep subsurface microbial communities from Mt. Terri, Switzerland - Autotrophic microbial communities BRH/9 (SPAdes) (version 2) | ecosystem: Environmental > Aquatic > Deep subsurface >...
TATCGAGGAAGACAGCCTCGCCCTGCTGCGGCAAGGTGTCGAACTGAAAGATGGCAGGACCAGGCCTGCCAAAGCCGAGCGCATTCCCGATCCGGACCTGTGGCCGCGCGATCCGCCGATCCGGGTGCGCTGGAGCGTGCCTGACTGCTGGATCAAGCTGACGATTAGCGAGGGCCGGAACCGGCAGGTACGCCGGATGACGGCGGCTGTCGGCCATCCCACATTGCGGTTGGTACGCTGGAGTGTCGGCGACTGGTCGTTGGAGGGCCTGGAGCCCGGAAAATGGCGGGCGGAGGAGTAATCCGTTTGGCGTCTGACTGGTTTTTCGGTAGAAAATTAATAATCCAGACATGGGCAGGACCATGAAAAAGACGATCCGCATCATTCTTCTGCTGTTGGTGCTACTGGGCGTCGCCTTCTCGATTTTTCGGACTCCCGACACCGATCGCGCCGAAATGATAGCCAAATATGGCGATGAGGCATCGCGGTTTGTCGATGATGGTCATGGAGCAAAAATTCATTATCGTGACCAAGGCAATAAGGATGGCCCGCCGCTGCTCCTGATCCACGGCTCGAACAGCTCGCTTCAGACATGGGAGCCGCTGGTGGCATTGCTCGGCGACCAATATCGTCTGATTTCAATTGACCTTTACGGACATGGTCTGACCGGGCCCAGTCCGACGGGCCGTTATGATGCCGATACCAACATAGCGGCAGCGGTCCGGGTGCTCGAGGCGGTAGGTGTCGACAAGGCCTATTGGACAGGCAACAGCATGGGCGGCTGGCTGACTTGGCGCGCCGGGCTGTCGGTGCCGGAGCGTGTTTCAGGGCTGGTGCTGATCGATGCGTCCGGTGCGCAGGTCGGAGAGAAGCCAAACCCCTATCTCGGTGCGAGGCTGGCCCAGTCATGGGTTGGCCGCATGCTGCTGCCCGAAATCACACCCCGCTTCCTGGTCAAATCGTCGCTGCAGGAAAGCGTGGCGCGACCCGAGCGGGTGACCGAAGAATTGGTTGACCGTTATTGGGAATTGCTGCGCTATCCCGGCAACCGTCAGGCTTCGATTGATCGGGCAGGAACCCCGCGCGAGCCGGAAAAATGGGCGGAAGTCGGCAGCCTTAAAATGCCGGTGCTGCTGCTCTGGGGCGAGCAGGACAAGGTGATCCCGCTCTCGCATGCCCGGGCGTTCAAGACTGCAATTCCGGATAGCAAGCTGATCATCTATGCCGATGCCGGTCATCTGCCGATGGAGGAGACGCCCGGCCAGGTTGCGCGCGATATTGATGCATGGATTGAATCTGTCGATACACGGTCTGCGGTAGAGCAATAGAAGCAAACGTATTAAACAACGGCTGCCAGCTGTGCCCCGGGCGAGCAATCCGTTATGTTTCGCCCTCTGAATCTGTCAGCCTCAGGCCTCAAGGGCCGGGAGGGTCCAGTCGATGGGTGACGGCCCGTTTTTCTCGAGAAATGCATTGGCCTTGCTGAAATGCCTGCATCCGAAAAACCCGTTATAAGCGGACAGCGGTGAGGGGTGGGGGGCTTTCAGGACAAGATGGTGCCCGCCCTGCTCAACGCTTTTGACAAATGCTCCCTTTTTCTGCGCGTAGCTGCCCCATAGCATGAACACGACCGGTTCCGGCTTGGCCGCGATCAGGCGGATGATCGCATCGGTAAACTGCTCCCATCCCTTGCCGCGATGCGAAGCGGCATTGGCCATTTCCACCGTCAGGACGCTGTTGAGCAGCAATACACCCTGTTTCGCCCAGTGTTCCAGAAAACCGTGGCTGGGGCGGGCGAGCCCGAGATCGCTTTCCAGTTCCTTGTAGATATTGACCAGCGACGGAGGCGGCCGGACCCCGGGTTTCACGCTGAAACACAGGCCGTGCGCCTGTCCCGGTCCGTGATAGGGGTCCTGTCCCAGGATCACCACGCGAACCCGGTCGAGCGGCGTCAGGTCCAGCGCACGAAAATATTCGGTGCCCTGGGGGTAAATCTGCTTGCCCGCCGCCTTCTCCTGCAGCAGAAACTCGCGCAAAACGGTCATGTAATCGCTGTCAAATTCACCCGCCAAGGGCTTTTTCCAGCTGTCGTCGAGTTGCACGCGGTCGTTCATGTCATTCTGATAGCAAGCCGCAATTCATAGGCAAAGCATGATCAACCCTGCTTGCCAGTTTAGACGCAGGAGATTACCATTCGGTCGAAGCGCCCCGAGAAAGCGCACCCGCAGAAGGAACAGTATCTTCCCATGACCGACAGCCAAATTCCCGTGATCTCCGCAACTGGCCTGTTCACGCCGGACGACAGCATCAGCAATGAAGAACTGGTCGCCAGCTTCAATGCCTATGTTGATCTCGCCAATCGCGAGAATGCCGAAGCGATTGCGGCTGGCGAGGCGGATGCCTTGCCGCATAGTTCGGTCGAATTCATCGAAAAAGCGTCGGGGATCAAATCGCGCTTTGTCCTGTCCAAGGAACCGATCCTCGATCCGGAAATCATGTGTCCCCGCTTGCCGGAACGTCCGAATGAGCAAATCTCCATTCTTGCTGAAATTGGCGTCAAGGCCGCTCTGCAGGCACTGGAACGGGCAGGGCGCAAGCCGGAGGATGTTGATGCAGTGCTGTGCGCCTGCTCCAATCTGCAACGGGCCTATCCGGCGATTGCGGTGGAGATACAGGACGCGCTGGGCATGCCCGACGGTTTTGCCTTTGACATGAACGTTGCCTGCTCCTCCGCCACTTTCGGCATCCAGACGGCCGCCGACTATATCCGTTCGGGCAGCGCGCGATCGGTACTGGTGATAAATCCGGAAATCTGTTCCGGTCACCTCAACTGGCGTGACCGCGACAGTCACTTTATCTTCGGTGACGTCGCCACGGCGATTCTCATCGAAGCGAAGGATATGGCGCCGGCCCAGCATTGGGAGATCGTGGGTACAAAACTCAAGACCCAATTTTCCAACAATATCCGCAACAATTTTGGTTTCCTCAACCGCACCCATCCGGAAAGCCGGGACGACAAGGACAAATTGTTCGTGCAGGAAGGTCGCAAGGTGTTCAAGGAAGTGGTGCCGATGGTTGCCAACATGATCAACGAGCAGATGGAACGGCTTGGCATCAATGCGAACAAATTGCGCCGTCTCTGGCTGCATCAGGCTAATGCGGGAATGAATCGCCTTATCGCCCAGCGGGTACTCGGCCATGAAGCCAGCGAGGATGAAAGCCCTACCGTCCTTGATACTTATGCCAATACGTCTTCGGCGGGATCGATCATCGCCTTCCACAAGCATAGCAGCGATCTGGCAGATGGGGACCTTGGCCTGATCTGTTCGTTTGGAGCGGGCTATTCGGCAGGCACAGTATTTGTCAGGAAGCATGGCTGATGCACGCATCCGCTGTGGAATTGGCGGCTGGACCTTTGCGCCCTGGCGAGGAACCTTCTATCCCAAGGGATTGCGACAGGCTGACGAACTGAAATATGCCGCAGACCATCTCGGCGCGATTGAGATTAATGGTACCTATTACCGAACCCAAAAAGCGGAAAGTTTTGTCCAGTGGCGTGACGCTGTGCCCGACGGTTTCAAATTCACGATAAAGGCATCGCGCTATTGCACCAATCGAAAGGATTTGCGGGAAGCCGGAGAGAGTATCAAGAAATTCACAGAGCAGGGCCTGGTTGAACTGGGCGACAAGCTGGGTCCGCTCCTTTGGCAGTTCATGCCCACCAAAAAATTCGATGGGGAAGAGTTTGAGGGCTTCCTCAAGCTGCTTCCGGAAAAGCTAGAGGGAATGTCGCTCCACCATGCGCTGGAAGTGCGGCACGAAAGTTTCCTCTGTCCGGAACTTGTCGAACTGGCACGAAAATACAACGCAGCCGTAGTCTGCGCCCATAGCGAGAAATATCCACAGATATCCGATCAGACCGCCGATTTTTCTTATGCTCGGCTGATGTGTTCCCGGGACGATATCAAAACCGGCTATCCCGCCAGCGAACTGGATGCATGGGCGACGATTGCAAAGCAATGGAACGCAGGCAAGTTGCCCGACGACGCTGATCATCTCACATCGCCAGTACCGCTTGTCTCGGACCGCGAAGTCTATATGTTCATAATCAGCGGAGCCAAGATAAGGGCGCCCGCGGCGGCTCAGGAACTGATGCAGAGAATCAAAAACCAAGGATAAGCAACATGACGATGACAGGACATTGCCTATGCGGAGCGGTAAGTTACACGATTGAGGGAGACCTACAGATGTGCGGCGTCTGCCATTGCAAAAACTGCCAGCGGCAGGCGGGCAGTTCCTATTCCGTGCTCTTCGCGGTGACCGACGACCAGATCGAGATTAGTGGTGACCTCACCACTTATGAAGACCACGCCGAGAGCGGCAATGTCGTCCACCGGCATTTTTGCGGCACCTGCGGATCACCGGTAAAGACCTCGCTGCCGACCCAGCCGGGCATGACCTATATCAAGGCCGGCACATTGGATGATACGAGCGTGCTCCATCCGCAAATCCATTTCTGGACGGACAGCAAACAGGATTGGGTGACGGTCGGCGAGAATGTTGCACAGATTGCCAGGAACCCGGGATGAAGATCAATCCCGGATGCGCGCTGATTGTGGCCATCGCACTTGGACTAAGCGCCTGTTCTGCTGAAGAAGCATCGGCGGATTTGGTCGTACAAACTGGCGACTCAGAGCCATCCGCAAGCATTGAACAGGTTGCCGCTGCCGAAGCGAACATGATGATAGCGCTGGACGGCGAGGGACTGCGCATTGTGAATAGCGAGACGGGAAGTACCCGATTGCTGCCCTTCGGCACCACCCGGGCGGCGGCCGAGACAGCACTTGCTGGAATTCTCGGATCTCCAGACGGCGATTCGTCCAATCAGGAATGCGGTGCCGGCTCCATGGATTTCCGGGATTTTGGAGATTTCACGGTCAATTTTCAGGATGGCCAGTTCGTTGGATGGTCCCTGCGTGGAGGCAAGAAGAATGCAGCGCTTACCACAATGAGCGGTATCGGCATCGGTACGGCAAGAAGCGAAATGGCAAAATCCGTGACATTCGAAATATTTGAGGACAGTACCATTGGTACGGAGTTCCAGACTGGCGGCTTCTCTGGGCTTCTGGCTAGCGATGTGCCCGATGCAAAAGTCACGGACATATGGGCCGGAACCAACTGCATCTTCCGCTAGCGCGACCCTGCAATATTGCCGGCCAGCTATTCGCCGCGAAAGTTAAGCTCGAGAAGCACCCCATTGGGCTCGCTGAAAAACAGCTGTTTCAGATTGATCGACGGGATGTCGTTAAGACGATAATCGATGGCGTGCGCCTCCAGCCGTTCGATGAAAGCCCGGTGATCGCTGCAATCCAGCGCCACGTGATGGATGGCCCCGGTCATCGGTCCGGACCTCGTATCGCGGCGGAAGGCCTGCTGCATGTCTCTAGAATTGATGTGGAATATCGCGCGCCCGCTGTCGTCATAGAGCCACTGGACATGGGCCGGGGGGAGCGGTCCCGGACCGTCGCGGACGTCAAGATCGAACAGGTCGACGAAAAATCTAGTCGTACCGGCAAGATCGTCCGTGATGATATTCACATGATCCAGTGCGTTGAGTTTCATGCTAACCCTTCAGCTTGCGGCCGCGTTCGATAATGGCCAGCCGCCGGCTCTCGACCTCGTCCATGGATACGCGGGCGTTGTAGGGCAGGGAAATTTCGTTTTCATAGGCCATCCCGTCCGCGAGATTGCGGTCAAAACCGGTCATGATCAGATCTTTGTAGACCTTGAGGAAATCGCGGTCGATGGTCGTCATGTCCTGGGCCAGAGCCCGGGCTGCCGGCATCAGCTGGTCGGGCTCGTAGACATGGTTGACGAGGCCCCAGTCACAGGCGGTCTCTGCATCCAGAAACTGACCAGTGAAGCTTAGCTCGCATGCACGCGACAGGCCAATGAAGCGGGACAGCTTTTGCGACAGGCCCCAGCCGGGTGTTATGCCGACCCGTGCATGGGTATCAGCGAAACGGGCGTTGGTCGATGCTATGCGGATATCGCAAGCGAGGGCCAGCTCAAATCCGCCGGTGATGGCCACCCCGTTGATGGCTCCGATGACCGGGATCGGCATTTCATCTAAGGCGAATACGGGGTTGGTGCTGGCATCTCTGTCATTGGCCGGACCAAGACCGGATTCTCCCAGTTCCTTGAGGTCGAGACCAGCCGTGAAGGCGCGTTCCCCGGCACCGGTGACGATCAGGGCGTGGATGCTGGTGTCATCTATCACATCCTGACAGGCAGCACATAGTTCCCGCCGCAATGCCTTGGAAAGCGCGTTCATGGCTTCCGGCCGATTGAGCGTAATCGTCGCAACACCTTCCGTCTTTTCGAGCAGCACCAGAGCCATCAGTCATCATCTCCCGCTTCATATTTTTCAGCGATCTGTGCACCCATCGTGCTGGTCATCGCAAAACATTGTTCTGGATCGCTCTGGCGCAGCTTGGCTATCGCCATCTCCGGTCCTTCGGCGATAATCAGTTCCCGCACATTGTTGGCAACGGCCTCAAGGATCTGCCGGGCGCATTCGGCGGCCTCCATGCCGTTGTCGATGACGGAATCTGATTTGCCCCGGCTATCGCCATCCTTGGTCAATGCATTGCGCGAGACGTTGGTCCGAATGGAACCGGGAAGAATATTGGTGACATGAACATTGTGCAGCTTTTCGGTCTCGGCTCGCAAAGCGTCCATATAACCGATCAGTCCGTGCTTGGCGGCGCAATAGGCCGTGCGCAGGGGCACGCCTACCCGGCCGGCAACCGAGCTGATTCCGACAATATGCCCGCCGCCCGCGGCGATCATGTGGGGGAGCAATAGCTGGGTCAGCCAGATCGGGGCAAGGAGATCGACATTGATGATCCTGTGATGCACATCCGGGTGAGTGTCGAGCGCCAGGCTACGCTGGCTGATGCCGGCATTGTTGACGAGAATGTCGACCTTGCCCTTCCAGTTCAGCGCTGTCTCGACCTTCGCGGGGAGGGCGTCATAGTCGGTTGTCTCGAACGGCAGGACCAAACTGTCGCCATCGACTCCCCCCGCCGCTTGCTCGAGCGCATCTGTACGACGGCCCGACAATATGATATGCGCACCCTCCGCGGCAAATGCCGCGACCAAGACTTCACCAATTCCGGACGAAGCGCCGGTGATCCAAACGATCTTGCCCTGAAACCGGTCTGTCATTATCCTGCCTTGCTATGCTTCGGGGCATCATCACCCAGATCTTCAAACCAGGCTTCAACTTCGCCGTTCAGCTTGATCAGCAGCGGATTACCCTTGCGATCCATCGTCTTGCCAGCCTGGACCTTCACCCAGCCTTCAGAGATCGAATATTCCTCGATATTATGCTTGCGGGCGCCGCGAAAATTGATGCCGATACCGCGAGTCAGCATATCGCCGCCATAATGCGGACTGCGCGGGTTGATGGCGAGGTGGTCTGGCGGAATGTCTGCTCCGGACTGGGTTTCGGTCGAAGGTTCGGATTTGTTGTCGGTCATGTGTCAGGTCTCTCGAAATACGAAATTTCAGTGCCTTGCCACAACCTTCCCAATATTCCAAGCCATGCTGTCAGGAGTATGCAGCAGGATGGTCAAGGCTGAACTTCCTTGCCGGTTCACCATTCGTTCCGGGAACAAATCACTCCCGGGTCTAGTTTCTTTGCTGATTAAGGATAGCTCGTTTAAATCTCGAGCGCTCGCTTGATGAACTGCCAATGAATAGGTCTCTTTAAATTCCTGCGCCTACTTAAAAATCATGCGGCTGTCGCGGCGTGATAGGCGTTTTTGTAATCTCCATGGAACTAATTGCGTCGGCGATCGCTTGATAGGGGTCGTTGTTATTAGTGTAAAATGGAGTTTAATATGTCCCCTGCAAAATACAGCCTAGCCGCCGCAACTATGCTTACGGCCCTATGCGCCGTTCCCGCGCAAGCACAGGAAATTGAAAACAAGGAATTTGATGGCTTCTATATCGGAGGGTCGTTGGGTCTGGGCGCCCAGACGAACGACGTGAATGAAAAAATCGTGTTCGATACCGACCGCAATGGTGGATTTGACAATGTTGTTCAAACCGTATCCGGGGCAAATGCATTCTCGCCCGGTTTCTGCAACGGAGCCGCAAAGGGCAGCGTACCGGGTGCAGGTTGCCAGAATGACAAGGACGATCTGGATTATTACATCCGCGCGGGTGCAGACAAGCAATATGGTAATCTTGTGGTCGGTTTCATGGTCGATGCCGGTCGCAGCGACTCTACGGACAGTGTGACAGGGTTTAGTACCACGCCCGCGTCATACACGTTCACCCGTCAGCTGGACTATGCCTTGGGGGCTCGTGGTCGCATCGGCTATACTCCCGGCGGCGTGCTTTTCTACGCCACGAGCGGTATTTCCTATGCGAAAATAGACAATGGTTTTACCACAACCAACGGCGCAAACAGTTTCAGCGATAATGGCAAAACCGAAAGCTTTGGTTGGACCGGCGGCGTGGGCGCGGAAGCCAAGATCACTGATAATGTAACCATGGGTCTCGAATATCTCTTCACCCGTTATTATGATGACGATTATGTGGTTGATGTAGGGCCAGGAAGTGCTGGTGCTACAAACCCGTTTCTTTTGGCATCCGGTGGTACTTCCATGAAGCGAAGCGATCCCGATTTCGATCTGCACAGCATCCGCTTGACCGCAGCATTCCGCTTCTAGTCAGCGACTAGCGCATTGATGGATCAAGAAAAAGGCGGCCAGAGAGGCCGCCTTTTTTGTAATTTGGTCTGAAACAATTCCTAGGCCGCTGCCGCCTGGCGCGATGCCTTCTTGCGGTCATTGGGATCCAAATAGCGCTTGCGCAGCCGGATGTTCTTGGGTGTAACCTCGACCAGCTCGTCATTGTCGATATAGGCAATTGCCTGTTCGAGCGTCATGACCTTTGGTGTGGTGAGACGGATCGCGTCTTCCTTGCCCGACACCCGAAAATTGGTCAGCGCTTTGGATTTCATCGGATTGACGTCGAGATCGCCCGGCTTGGCATTTTCGCCAATGATCATGCCTTCGTAGACCGGAGTCTGAGCGCCAATGAACAGCACGCCGCGTTCTTCAAGCATGTTCAGAGCATAGGCTGCTGTCGAGCCGGTACCATTGGATACCAGCACACCAACTGGGCGACCTTCGATCACTCCTTTGTAATCGTCATATTTTTCGAACAGACGGTTCATCAGGCCGGTTCCGCGCGTATCGGACAGGAATTCGCCATGATAGCCGATCAGGCCGCGTGAGGGAGCGGAGAAGGTAAGACGGGTCTTGCCAGCCCCTGAGGGGCGCTGCTCGGTCAGTTCGGCCTTGCGGCGCTGCATCTTGGAAACCACCGTGCTGGCATATTCGTCATCGACATCGATAACGACGGTTTCATATGGTTCCTGCCGTTTTCCATTCTCTTCGCGATAGAGAACGCGGGGACGGGAAATGCCGAGTTCAAAGCCTTCGCGGCGCATCGTTTCGATCAAGACGCCCAGTTGCAGTTCGCCGCGACCAGCAACTTCAAAGCTGTCCTTGTCGTCGCTCTCTGTCACCTTGATCGCGACGTTCGATTCCGCTTCGCGGAACAGGCGTTCGCGGATCACCCGGCTGGTGACCTTGTCGCCTTCACGGCCCGCTACGGGACTGTCATTGACCGCAAAGCGCATGGACAAGGTGGGCGGATCAATCGGTTGCGCGGCGATCGGATCTTTCACCGAAATATCGCATATTGTGTTGGACACGGTTGCCTTTGTCAGGCCGGCGAGAGAGATGATGTCACCAGCCTTGGCGCTTTCCACGGGAACACGCTCGAGACCGTTGAATGCCATGATCTTGGTGGCCCGGCCGGCTTCGACAATATTGCCGTCCATGTCGATCGCATGGATCGGCATGTTGATGTCGATCCTTCCGCTTTCGACCTTGCCGGTCAGGATACGACCAACGAAATTGTCGCGGTCCAGCAAGGTGACGAGAAACTTGAATTCCGCCTCGGGATCGACGTCGGGCTTGGGCACATGTTCGATGATCTTGTCGAACAGCGGTGAGAGGTCGCCTTCGCGCACCTCCGGAGTTTCGCCGGCATAGCCGTTGCGGCCGCTGGCGAAGAGCGTCGGGAAATCGAGCTGTTCATCGTTGGCGTCGAGATTGACGAACAGGTCGAAAACTTCGTCCAGCACTTCTTCTGCGCGGCCATCGGGGCGGTCGATCTTGTTGACGACGACGATCGGTTTCAGTCCGAGAGCGAGTGCCTTGCCGGTCACGAATTTGGTTTGCGGCATTGCGCCTTCGGCACTGTCCACGAGCAGGATCACGCCGTCGACCATCGACAGGATACGTTCCACTTCGCCGCCAAAGTCGGCATGGCCCGGGGTATCGACAATATTGATCCGCGTGCCCTTCCACTCGACGCTAGTGCATTTGGCGAGAATCGTGATGCCGCGCTCTTTTTCCAGATCGTTCGAATCCATCGCCCGTTCCTCGACGCGCTCATTGTCGCGGAAGGTGCCGGACTGGCGGAAAAGCTGGTCAACGAGCGTGGTTTTGCCGTGATCAACGTGCGCAATGATTGCAATATTGCGAAGGGACATATCAAATTCTACCGTAAGAAGAGGAAAGGGCGGCCATGAGCACAGCCCCGATGTTGCCGCGCCCTTAGCCTGTTTGGTGCTGCACCGCAACATCAGAAAGCTTGCCAAATCACATCAGGCCATCCATTTGGCGCGACAATATGCAAACCCTGCGCCTGATCCTGACCGACAAGTTTATCTGGCTGCTCAGCGGAGCGGTTCTCCTGGCAACGCTTGTGCCAGTCGAGGGGCCAGCAAAGGATATTGCGGGGATAGTATTCAACGTGGGCATTTTTGCGGTATTCCTGCTCCACGGGATCCGACTGGAACGGCATGAAGTGAAGGCCGGGATTGGCAATATCCGCTTGCAGGGGACAATATTCGTCTGGGTCTTCGGCGTCATGCTGACTATCGGTCTGCTGCTTTCTACGCTGCTGGATCAGGTTCTCCCAGCCGATGTGGCGCTGGGGTTCCTGTTTCTGGCAGTGCTGCCGACCACGGTGCAATCGGCGACCAGCTACTGCGCCATCGCTCGGGGAAATGTCGCTGCCTCCGTTGTCGCCAGTGCTTTCATCAATATGGTGGGGGTATTCCTGTCGCCGCTGCTTTTCGCGTTGCTTGCGCAGTCAGCAGGCGTGGAGATCACTTCTGACACTATCGTAAAGCTCGCCGCCATATTGGTGCTGCCTTTCATGCTCGGGCAGGTTTTTCAGTCACGGCTAAGGCCCTGGGTGATGCGGCACCGGGATTTGACCGGCTGGATCGATCGCGGCGCGATTGCGCTGGCAGTCTATGTTTCCTTTTCCGCGGCGATTATCGCCGGAATGTGGAGCCGCGTCAGCGGTCCTGAGTTCGGCTGGCTGGCGGCTGCCTTGCTGCTCTGGCTAGGGCTGGCATTTGGCGGGACCTGGTTGCTGGGTGGCTGGATGGGCTTCCGACGCGCAGACCGCAAGACGCTGCTATTCTCGGGTGCGCAGAAGAGCGTGGCTATCGGCGCACCGCTGGCAGCTATCATCTTTGTGCCGGAACGTGCCGGGCTGGTGATATTGCCGCTGATTTTCTATCATCTGGCACAGCTATTTCTCTCCGCACCCATCGCTGTAAGATTGGCCGGAGAAGTATCTGACTAGCGTTTGGGAATCCGTTTGTCCCGAGCATCTCGAACGGCATTGCAAGGCGACAGCCGCTTTTCGACGGCCCCGGCGCCAACGGTTCAGCCTATAATTCTCGGAGCGCCGTGGCCGGCTTGGCCGAAAGCACAGGAATCGAGCCCAGCAATCCGATCCCGAGCGTGACAATCGCGCCAATGGCGAGGGTGAGGATCACGATTCCCCATTCCGGTTGCCAGGTAAACTCGAAAATCCGGGTAATGACGAACCAGCCCGCAAACAGGCCGAGGCCCAGCGCTACCAGCGATAGAAGTATGGCCAGCAGGGCATATTCGATAGCCTGAACGGTCAATATCTGGGCACGCGTCGCCCCCAGCAGCTTCAGGATCACGCTGTCGTAGACCCGGGCCTGTCGGGACGCGGCAATGGCGCCGATCAGAACCGCGATACCCGAGAAAATCGCGATTGATGCGGCGGCAGCGATAGCGGTTGCCATCTGGTTCAAGATATCACCGATCTGGGAGGCGATCTCCTTGACCTTGACCATCGAGATGGACGGGAATTCCGTAGGCAATATGCTAAGCAGGCGATCTTCCATTGCCGTATCGATCTGGATGGTTGCCGCGACATTATGCGGTACATTGGCGAGCACGTTGGGGGGAAAAACCAGGACGTAGTTGAAACCGAAATTGCGCCAGTTGACCTTGCGGAATGAGGCGACCCTGGCCGGGATTTCGACGCCCAGCAAGCTGATGGTCAGGCTGTCTCCGATCCTGAGTCCCAAGGCTGCGCCCTGTTCTTCGTCGACCGAAACCAGCGGCGGTCCGTCATAGTTCGCATCCCACCACTTTCCCGCCACGATCTCGCTGCCTTCGGGAATTGTTGCACTATAGGTAAGCCCCCGATCGCCGCGCAGCACCCAGGCGCCTTCCGGCAATGTCTCCAGTTCGGAGACCCGCTGACCCCCGAATTCGGTGATAGTGCCGCGCAATGTCGGGACAATATTGATATAGGCCTCGCCGGAGGTTTCTGCAACCCTGGCCCGAAAGGCATCGGCGCGTTCCACGGGGATATCCAGTACAAAAAAGCTGGGAGCGTCGCGAGGAACCGTGGAGCGGATTTCGTTGGTCAGGCTGGTCTGGATCGCGGCAAGTGTCGCGAACAGGGTCAGCCCGAGGCCCAGCGCGACGACCAGCTGCCCGGTCTGGGTGCCCGGTCGATGGAGGCTGGTCAGCGCGAGGCGCAAAAGTGGATGCTTGGGGCGCGGCGCCTGGCTTGCTAGCCAGCGGATCAGCGCACCCAGCGCCGCGAGCAGCAACAAGATCGCGGTGGCCGCGCCAATGAAGGATGCCGAAAATAAGGGTTCGTCCGCTGTGCCGACAGCGAGGGCGACAATGGCGGCAATGGCAAGGCCAACACCCGTCCAGCTTTGGCGATCAATCTGTCGCCATGACCGGCCTTCGCCACGAATGATGCCGGCGGCTGGTATGGTCTTGGCACGGGACAGGGGAGGCAGAGCGAAGATGACCGCAATTAGCAACCCGTATAGCGCGCTCACCAGCAATGGTATGGGATAGATGGCGAATTCCGGTTTGATCGGCAGTACATCGCCGGCAATCTGGATGATCGCAAGCGGGGCCAAGGCGCCGATGGCGAGGCCGAAAGCGATGGCTCCGAGGGCCACGGCCATGATCTGGATCAGATAGATGCGAAAGATCATGGCGCTGTCTGCGCCAAGAATTTTGAGCGTGGCTATCGCGCCTTGCTTGCCGCGCAAATAGGAGGCAACGCCATTGCCGACACCGATGCCGGCGATCACCAGCGAGGCGAGGCCCACCAGTGTCAGAAACTGTCCCATGCGCTCAATGAAGCGCCGCGTGCTGGGGGCGCCATCGTCGCGGGTCTTGATTTCCCAGGCGGCATTGGGAAATTGGCCTGAAAGCCTGTCGCCGACAGAGCTGGGTTCGGCGGTAGCCGGCAGTTTCAGTCGATATTTTCCCTCGAACAGGCTGCCGGGCTGGATCAGATTGGTCGCCCGGAGACTGTCCAGCGAAGTAATCGCCACGGGCCCCAGGGATAGGCCTTCGCTGAGTCGGTCGGGCTCTTCGGCAATTATCCCCGAAATGGTGAAGCTGGTCTCGCCGAAGGCAATCGTGTCACCGATGTCGAGCGAAAGACGCTGCATGAGCGCGGGGGTGACATAGATTTCTTCCGGCTTTGGCGCCGAAACGATATCACCGTTCTCCAGCGTGAAACTGCCGTAGAGCGGGTAGGATGCGTCCACGCCCTTCAGTTCTACCAGCTGCGTGTCACTGCCATCCGGCAATCGCGCCATCGCCTGCATACGCAGCGTTTCGGACAACGTCCCCGCCTGTTTGAGTGCCGCCAGTTCCTCGCGGGTGGCTTCGCGCTGGGCAACCGCAATCTCGAGATCGCCCCCCAATATCGCCTGGCCGCGATTGGCAAGTTCTTCGGTGATCGCATTGGTCAGGCTGCCAATGGCCGCCAGCGTCGCTACGCCCAGCAAAAGGCAGACAATCAGCAAGCGCAAACCGACAAACCGTCCGCGCAGATCGCGCCTTGCGATCGTCCAGGCTTTGCGAAGCTCAGCCATCCTCATGCGTCGCTGTCCCTTTCGATCAGCCCGTCACGCAACTCGATGATCCTGTCGCAGCGCTTGGCGAGCTCCGGATCATGGGTGATGATCAGCAGAGTGGCGTTGGTCGCTTTCTGCCGTTCGAACAGCAGGGCGATGATTTTTTCACCAGTCGCCCCGTCGAGATTGCCGGTCGGTTCATCGGCGAAGATTATTGTCGGCCGGGAGGCCATCGCCCGAGCTATTGCCACCCGTTGCTGTTCGCCGCCCGAAAGCTGGGTCGGGTAATGGCCCAGCCGCTCGCCGAGGCCAACGGCGGCCAGTTCCTGCGCTGCGACCTTGAAGGGCTGATGCTGGCCATCCAGTTCCAGCGGTACAGCCACATTTTCCAGCGCCGTCATCGTCGGCAGCAGGTGGAAGGCCTGCAGCACGATGCCCACGCGGCCGCGCCGGGCAACGGCCAGCTGGTCCTCGGTCATCGTGCCAAAATCGGCACCGGCAATATTCACCGATCCGTCACTTGCCCGTTCGAGGCCCGACAGGATCGCCATAAGCGAGGATTTTCCGGATCCGGATGGTCCAAGCAGCGCAACCGTTTTGCCCGCTTCGATCGACAGGTCGATGCCGCGCAAGATGTCGACTTTTGCGTCGCCTTCCCCCAAAGACAGCGTGACATTCACCGCTGCAATCGCGATATGGGGTTCGGTCATGGCGGCGTCGCTCGTTGCGGCGGATTTTTGGATCATGGGGGAAGGGATATCCGATGTTGAGGAATTTTCTAGCATATGGGCTTTCCCTAGCCTTTCTTCAACTTCTGATCGCTTGCAGTCCGGAACCTGCGGACGAAAGCGCGACGACAGCCGAGGCAGCTCGGGCCGTTTCGTCCGCCGGCAACAGTACCAAGGCAGATGCCGGGGAGGCAGAGATTCTGGTCGTGGCCTTTGGTGACAGTCTTTACGCCGGCTATGGCGTCGACCAGAAAGAGGGTTTTGCACCGGAATTGCAGACGGCCTTGCAGGCGGCGGGCAAGGATGTGCGCGTGCATAATGCCGGCGTTTCAGGCGACACTACTGCCGCGGGTTTGCGGCGGATGGATTTCGTCCTCGACAGCCTGCCGCGCAAGCCCGATCTGGTCATCCTGGGCCTGGGGGGCAATGACATGCTGCGGGGTTTCAAACCCTCTGAAACCAGAACGAATCTTGACGCGATGGTCCGGAAGCTCCGGGAGCGCGACATTCCGATGATGCTTACCGGCATGCTGGCATCGCCCAATCTGGGTGCGGAGTTCAGCAAGGAATTCAATATTATATATCCTGCACTGGCCAGAGAATATGATGTTCCGCTCTATCCCTTCTTCATGGACGGGGTGGTAGGTCGCCCGGATCTGTTGCTGCCCGATGGCATACATCCCACCGCTGACGGCATCGACATCATTGTCGGAAAAATCACTCCGCAGGTGGTCGATGCCCTGGACAAGACACCGGCATAAATTGGAAGAATTGGAAGCATGTTGCACCGTCCGAGAAAAACTGTATTATTTAAATAATACAGTAGTTGAAACGCTTGAAAAGCGTGGCATTTGCATCCATTTATAGAGAAAGCCCCGCACTGGTGCCGGGGCAGGGAGGCTGAACAGCATGGCGACCGAAACAATCACAGCGACCGAGGAACTCAAGTTGACCCCGCCGGATCCGGTGGCTCCCGTCGCGCCGGAAAAGGCCGGCGGCCTTGTCTCGATTGGCGACGAGGTAAAGTCGAAACTTGAGGAAAAAGTCGACCATTTTATCGATGATCTGATCGCTCAGGACCAAAACAGCCCCGAATTCGGCAAAAAGGTGGACCAGATTACCAATATGGGCCGCAAGGAAATTGCCGAAGCGGCCGGCCAGTCGAACCGCTTTCTGGATCGCCCGATCCGGTCGATGGACGAAGAAGCCGGAATCGGATCCGACCTTGCCGAGTTGCGCCGCACCGTTGAGGATCTCGATCCGGGCAAGCGCGGCAACCTGACCACCAAGAAGAAGATTTTCGGGATCATCCCGTTCGGCAACAGGATGCGCAACTATTTCGACGGCTACAAGAGCGCGCAGGGCCATATCGCAGCAATTCTCGACCGGCTTCGTTCCGGCAAGGACGAATTGCTGATGGACAATGCCGCAATCGACGTAGAGCGCAAGAATCTGTGGGCCGCCATGGGCCGGCTGGAACAGATGATCCACGTCTCCAAGGTGATGGACCAGAGGCTGGAGGACAAGGCCGCCGAACTCGATGCCACCGACCCGGCGAAGGCCAAGGCGATCCGCGAAAGCGCACTTTTCTATGTCCGGCAGCGCACTCAGGACCTGCTGACCCAGATGGCGGTGACGGTGCAGGGTTATCTTGCGCTGGATCTAGTCAAGCGCAACAATGTCGAACTGGTCAAGGGCGTCGACCGGGCGAGCACGACCACCGTGGGCGCGCTGCGCACCGGTGTCACCGTGGCCCAGGCGCTGACCAACCAAAAGCTGGTCCTCGACCAGATCACCGCGCTCAACACCACCACCGCGGGCGTGATCGACAGCACCAGCGAGATGCTGAAGAACCAGACCGGCCAGATTCACGAACAGGCCGCTTCGGCGACCATCCCGCTCGAAACGCTGCAAAGGGCGTTCCAGAATGTCTATGACACGATGGACAATATCGACACGTTCAAATTGAAAGCGCTGGAAAACATGAAGGCGACGGTCAACAGCCTGTCGGGCGAGATCGAGAAGTCGAAAGGCTATATCGCCCGGTCGGAAGGCCAGGCCAAGGCGCAGCTGGAGGCGCCCTCCGAAAACCCACTGACCGCGCTGGAGGGCTAGAGCCCGGTGCCCGAATCCAACCAGCAAATCTATGACGGCGCGGCACGAGCGCTGCGCGAATCCCAGTTCCGGCGTTCGATCGGCAATCGTTCGCACAAGCTGAAGCAGGGACATTTTTTCAAGAAACTGGGCCGCGCCGCCTTGTGGACGGTCGGCGTGCTGGTCGGCGCCAGCATCGTCGGCGGGATCCTGAGCGGGATCGGCTTCTGGGGCGTGATGATTTCCGCGGCCCTGATCGCCGGCGGCATCTGGGCATCAATGAAATTTCCCAAGATGAAAATGCCGACGCCCGAGACGATCATGAAGTCGGATCTGAAATCGCTCGCCGGCAAGACCGAAATCTGGCTGGAAAACCAGCGCCCGGCACTACCGGCACCGGCGGTGCAGATTGTCAACGGCATCGGCGTCCAGCTGGATATGCTGTCGCCGCAGCTCAACAAGCTCAACGAGGGTGACGCCGCCGCCTATGAAGTGCGCAAGCTGGTCGGCGAGCATCTGCCCGAACTGATCAACGGCTATCGCGCCATCCCGGCGTCGATGCGCGCGAAAAGCAACGACAGCGGCAAGTCGCCGGACGAGCAACTGATCAGCGGACTGACCCTGATCGAAAAGGAAATCGCCGGGGTGACCGAGCAGATCGCCAAGGGCGACATCGACAATCTCTCGATCCGCGGCCGCTATCTCGAGCTTAAATATGACAAGAATGCGGAAGCGGAATAAGCTTCCGCGTTAGCGCATCCCGGAAGGATGCGTTTTGAAATCTGCCGGAAAATCTTTTCGCCCCGCTGAAATCCGCTGCACCATATCGTCAGTTATCGCCCCAGGAGGCAAAGGCAGCTCTCCTCCAAATCGACAGTATCGCTGGCGGGTGCAGTATCTATTCTTTCACAAAATCCATTAATGGATGGGAGAGGATCGGATGAGCCGGATTTCGAAACTGCCGCCGGAGGAGTGGGATCCCCGGATCAGGGAAGCGGTCAATCCCGATGCCGCCACCGATCTCGAACAGGGACTGACCCGCTATTTCGCCCATTGCCCGGAACAGGCGCTGGGCCTGATGCAGTTTGGTGGCGCGCTCAAGCGCGGCCGCAGCCTGCCCGAGCGGCTGGTCGAGCTGGTCCGCCTGCGCATCGCCTTCTTCAACCAGTGCCGCAGCTGCATGGCGATCCGCTATACCGATGCGGTCAATGACGGGCTTGACGAAGGCGCGGTCTGCTCGCTGGAAAAGCCGCAGGATGCGGACAATCTCAGCGATGCGGAAAAGGCAGCGATCCATTATGGCGAGCTGATGGCCACCGATCATCTGGCGATCGACGATGCCGTTCATGCTGGCCTGCGCCAGCATTTCAGTGAAGCGCAGATTGCCGAACTGGGCATGACCTGCGCCTTTTTCGTCGGCTTCGGGAGGCTGGGAGCGACCATGCACATGGTCGAGGAATTGCCGGAGGCCTTTCAGAAAGCCGATACCATTGCACCATGGGGCGAGGAAAAAATTCAGGTGCGCTAGGGAGAAACGACATGGCGACCAAGGCCGACCTGAATATCAATCTGCTCGATGCAGAAACGCAGCAATGTCCTTATGATGCTTACAAGACACTGCGCAACGAAGCGCCGGTCTACAAGCAGCCGGGCACCGACATCTATGTCATCAGCCGCTATGAAGACGTCCGCCGCGTCCTGCTCGACCCCGAGACATTTCCCAGCAGCCCGAAGAAATTTGCCGCCTTCAACAAGTCGGGCAGCACCGAACGCCAGCAGGCAGTGCAGCAGCGCTTTCGCGAGAAAGGCTGGATTCCCGAGCCGACCCTGTCGAGCCGCGACGATCCCAATCACAAGCAGATGCGGGCGATGTTCAACGAGGCATTCAAGCCGAGCAAGATCAAGACCATGGACCCCTTGGTGGAGACGCTGGCCTATGAACTGATCGACGGCTTTATCGCGGATGGCGAGTGCAACTGGGTCAGCCAGTTTGCGGTGCCGCTGCCGCTCTATATCATCGGCGAGCAGATGGGCGCGCCGCGCGAGGACATGTGGAAGATCAAGCGCTGGACCGATGCCTTTTTCCACCGCATATCGATGATGCTGGACGAGCAATCCGAGCTCGAGATGGTCGATCGCGAGATCGAGGGACAGCATTATTTCCATCCGATTTTCGAGCGGCTGCGGGCCAATCCCGACGACAGCTTGCTCAGCGAGCTGGTCAACCGGGTGATCGAGGAATGGGGCCGGCCGCTCAACGACAACGAGCTGCACGCCGAGATGATGGCGGACACCTTTGTCGGTGGCAGCGAGACCACGACCAATGCGCTGGCTTCGGGTATCAGGCTGCTGATCGAGAACAAGCATGTCTGGGAGCAGCTGAAAAGCGATCCCGACAAATATATGAAGACCTTTGTCGAGGAGGTGGTGCGTCTCGAATCGCCGGTCCAGAGCCTGATGCGTTTTGCCGCTGAAGAGGTCGAGATGCACGGTGTCACCATTCCCAAGGGTGCCCTGCTCAATATCCGCTATGCCGCGGCCAACCGGGATGAAAGCGTCTTCGAATGCCCGGACAAGATCGATCTCGAGCGCAAGCGCGCGGGGGCGCATATGGGCTTCGGCTCCGGCGTCCATCACTGTCTCGGAGCGCCGCTGGCACGGCGCGAACTGATCTGGGGCTTTACCGCCGTGGTCGACCGGTTCGAGGACATGTGGTTCATCGAGGGCAAGAATGACTTTGCCATTCACCCGCATTTCCTGCTGCGCTCGCTCAAGGAACTGCATATCGGCTTTGCTCCCAAGCCGGGTTGAATTCCCTCTTCACCATTGTCCGTTGGCTTGACCAGAAATTGTGATTTTCGGTCCGGGTGACCACGCCTGACGGTTCAGGGCGCCGTTGCAGCGCCAACCAGGAAATTGGATGGGGCTGTGAACCTTCCCGCGCGGGCTGCGTAGATTTGGGAACAGCACAGCCCCACGGAAGGAGATAGCCATGAAAAATCTGCAACTCGGCAAAAATGGCGAGCCGCGCCAGACTGCAACCGGCAAGGACGATATCATGACCACCCAGCAGGGGGTTGCGATATCCGACGACCAGAATAGCCTGAAGAGCCATGCCCGCGGCGGGACCCTGATCGAAGACCAGATCATGCGCGAGAAAATCTTTCATTTCGATCATGAGCGGATCCCGGAACGCGTCGTCCATGCGCGCGGCTATGGCATCCACGGCCATTTCGAGCTGACCGAGGCCATCCCGGAACTGTCGCGCGCCGACATCTTCCAGCGGGTCGGCGAAAAGACGCCGCTGTTCTGCCGCTTTTCCACCGTGGCCGGGAGCAAGGGCTCCCCCGATGTCGCCCGCGACGTGCGCGGCTTTGCCGTAAAATTCTACACCAGGGAGGGCAATTGGGATCTGGTCGGCAACAATATCCCCGTCTTCTTCATCCAGGACGCGATCAAGTTCCCCGACCTGATCCATTCGGTGAAGCCCGAGCCCGACTGCGGCTTTCCCCAGGCGCAGAGCGCGCATGACAATTTCTGGGACTTCATCTCGCTAAGCCCGGAATCGATGCACATGATCATGTGGGTCATGTCGGACCGTGCCATTCCCCGATCCTTCCGGTTCATGGAAGGTTTCGGCGTCCACACCTTCCGCTTGGTCAATGCGGAGGGTGAGTCCCATTTTGTCAAATTTCACTGGAAACCGAAGCAGGGCATGCAGTCGGTGGTCTGGAACGAGGCCCTGAAGATCAACGGCATGGACCCCGATTTCCACCGCCGCGACATGTGGAACGCGGTCGATTCCGGCGATTTCCCGGAATGGGAACTGGGCGTACAGATATTCGACGACAAGTTTGCCGACGAATTCGAGTTCGACGTGCTGGATGCGACAAAGATTATCCCGGAGGAGCAAATCCCGGTCCGCATCATCGGCAAGATGGTACTCGACAATAATGTCGACAATTTCTTTGCCGAAACCGAGCAGGTGGCATTCTGCACGCAGAATATCGTGCCCGGCATCGACTTCACCAATGACCCGCTGCTACAGGGCCGCAACTTCTCCTATCTCGACACCCAGCTGAAGCGGCTGGGAAGCCCGAATTTTACGCATATTCCAATCAATGCGCCGAAATGCCCGGTGCGCCATTATCAGCAGGACGGCCATATGGCGATGCACAACCCGAAGGGGCGCGTCAATTACGAGCCGAACAGCTGGGACGAAGGCGAGGGACCGCGCGAGGATCCGGCGAAAGGATTCACGAGCTTTCCGGACGAAGGCGGCGGCACCAAGCAGCGGGTGCGTTCGGAGCTGTTCGCCGATCACTACAGCCAGGCGAGGCAATTCTTCATCAGCCAGACGAAGATCGAGCAGGATCATATCGCCAGCGCCATCACCTTCGAACTTTCCAAGGTCGGCAAGGCCGAGATCCGCGAGCGGATGGTCGGGCACCTGCGCAATATTGACGACGAGCTGGCACAGAATGTTGCCGACGGCATCGGCATGGACAAGCTGCCGGAAAAAATCAGACCGGCGCGCAAGCCGGTGGATGACCTTCCGGTATCCGATGCGCTGAGCATATTGAAAAATGCACCCGACAGTTTTGCAGGACGCAAGCTCGGCATCTATATTGCCGACGGCGGCGATGCCGGTCTCGTCATGGCGCTGAAAAAGGCAGCGAAAGAGGCCGGTGCCATGTGCGGGATCGTCGCCCCCCATATAGCCGGGGCCACATTGTCCGACGGCAAAAAGATGCCGGCAGACGAGAAGATCGACGGCGGGCCGTCGGTGGTATTCGACGCGGTCGCCCTGGTCATGTCCGAAGAGGCCGCCGACAAGCTGTCGACCAACAAGCCGAGCCAGGATTTCGTCAGCGACGCGTTCGCCCATGTCAAATTTATCGGCTATAGCGAAGGGGCAATGCCGCTACTGCAAGCAGCCGGAATTGCCGACAAGATCGATGATGGCGTCATCCGGCTCGATGCCGGCAAGGATGCGGCAGAGTTTCTGAACCAGTGCGGGAAATTGCGCTTCTGGGACCGGGTCGCGATTGATGGGCCGAGCACCGGATGACCACGATCCGGCTGTCGTGCGGTTAGCGCGCCCGATGCATATTCCGATAAGGCGGGACCGGAACAGTCCCCCAACTGTCCCGGTCCCCATTTGATCAACGGGAGAAGGTCGATCAGAACTTGAAGGCGGCCTCGACGAAAATCTGGCGGCCCCGGTTCTGGGTAACCACGCGATCGTCTCCTCCCGGCGGCAGGAACGGACGGTCGCCCACCGTATTGGCCCAGAGCTCGTCGGTCAGATTGACGCCGATCAGCGAGAGTTTCCACTTGCCCTGCGGGTCGCCGATCGAGACCGCGGCATCGAGCGCAACATAACTGTCTTGCACAAAGTCATTGAAATTATTGTTGCCGGCGAAATATTTGCTGCTGTAGGATGCATTGCCGTTCAAGCCGAATTCAAGCGCATTGCCCACCGGAAGCACCAGGTCAAAGGCGATGTTCCCTGACCATTTTGGGGCACGTGCCGCGGTCCGGCCGTTCAGATCGACATCATCGGCATTGCCGGGAATACCGTCCGGATCCTGGGAAATAAACGTGTCGGTGAATTTGGCATCGGTATAGCCGAGGGCGCCCGAGAAACCGAGGCCTTCCAGCGGTGTTTGCCAGGACCAGTCCACGTCAAAGCCCTGAGTCGTCAGTTCGCCCGCGTTGATGGTCAGAAAGCGGACGGCGGCGCCGTCAAAATTCTGCACCTGCAGATTGTCGAAGACAAAGTAGAAGGCAGCCGTATTGACGCGAAACGCGCCATTGCCAAATACCGCCTTCATTCCGACTTCTCCGCCCTTGGCGGTTTCCGATCCGAAGATGACCGAGTCGAGCGCGGCTTGCCGCTGCGCCTCGGTGCCAAAGCCCGGTTTCACGAATTGCAGTGCCGCCGTCGGCAGGATGCTGTTGTCAACGCCGCCGGATTTGAACCCGGTCTTGTAGGATGCATAGAAGTTCAGATCCGGCGTGGCCTGATATTTGAGAGTCACTTCCGGCGAAATATTGCTGTCCGAAAATTTGATCGGGCCGGTCTGAAAGCCTTCCGGAACCACCAGGCCGATGCCGCCAACAATCCCGTTCAGAAAGGTCAGGGCGTTGTGCAGGAAAGGGAAGGACGTTCTGTGGACCTTCTGTTCATCGGTCCAGCGCACGCCGCCGGACAGTTCCAGCTGATCCGTAATATCGAAACTGGCGCTGCCGAAGAATGACAAGGCCTCGCTCTTGGTTGCCCGGTTTGCCACCCAGTCGAAGCCAACCCCTCGCGAATCGGGAAACAGGAACGTGCCGATGAAGGCGTTCTGGGACGTCTGCAGCGGCTGGCTGCGGCTTTCCCAGAAGGCGCCGACCATGAAATCAAGCGGGCCGTCAAAGTCGCTGGCG
>Ga0209346_1000757_pt1 | contig 23521 bp, 18 predicted proteins | sample AutmiccommunBRH9_FD_187381 | JGI IMG/M metagenome (GOLD analysis project Ga0209346, IMG submission 187381) | Deep subsurface microbial communities from Mt. Terri, Switzerland - Autotrophic microbial communities BRH/9 (SPAdes) (version 2) | ecosystem: Environmental > Aquatic > Deep subsurface >...
CAAGTAAAGTTGCATCATCCTGTTCTAAAAAACCATTATATGTTGTCTTTGAAGAACCATTCTCTTCTCTTAAATACTTTGGTGTCGCATCTTCTACAGGTGAAGAGTCACCGATAAAAGCTGCTTTACCTGCACTTAATTTAGAAATCGCAACATATGGACCTTCTGCAACTCCTCCACCATTATATACTCCCTGATCAACTGCAGAGGACCAAGCTGCACTGGTAGAAGGAAGATAGACAATTCCTTTAGCCTTATTGGGATCTAAAATAGCAAGCGTTGAACCGGCATGCATGGCAACCGTTTGTACTCCATTTGTAATCCCAAAAGCCTGATTCGAAGCTACAATATTATTTGCAGTTACATCACCGATTGCATTATAGCGAAAACGCACGCCAAAGTTCGAGCCCAGCCAATCAGCACTTTGAACTCCTTGCATGGCACCAGAGGCAGCTTCTCCCGTAGTCATTCCTAATGTAGGATTAGCCCATGCCCCTCGACGGTATCCATTAAATACTTCAGAAGAATCCCAACGATTTTTGTTGCGGTCTGCATTGTAATGATCCGCAATAAAGAACACACTTCCTCCATTTTGTACATATTGAAGGATAGCATCCAGTTCTGTTGTTTTGTATGGAACATTCGCTTCCCCAATAATAAAAACATCATACCCTGTAAGATCACTTAAAGTGATTGCAGTAGATTTGCGAAACTCCTTTACATAATAGCCATTGTCCGCCAGCGAGTTGGCAAAATCAGAAAAAGCTCCATCTATTACCCAATCTGCCGCTCCAGCGGTCTGACCATGAGTGTTGTCGAATAAAATACTTTTCCCGTTTACTGTTCCTCTAGCCTGAATCTCGGGGGCAGGATCAGCCGGCCCTTCAGCTGATACCAGACCAAGTGATACCCATGAAAGGGCAACCATTAATACTAACGAAAGAGATAAAAAAGTCCTTAGAAAACGATTGTAAATTTTCAAGCTTATTCCTCCTCAAAAGTTTGTTAACTGAAAATCATCCCTAAGTACATCTTAACTATAATGGAAATATTTTCTGCGTAAGCATATTATACCAACTTATCATGAATAATGTGTTAATTGATTATTAAATATTATTAAAAATTCATCTAAAAAAATGCATAAAAATACCGTAGGACAACAACCCACGGCTAATCCATATCTTTTATTTTGAATATTGCAAATTATACCAGATAATTTAAGCTATTTTATCAATTTTATTTTGCGGGCAAATATAATACTTCCACCTAGGAACATCAACACAATAGTAATATAAATTAACGTGGATGAACCACTTTTAGAAGCTTGATCATCTACTGTTGAAACGATACTTGTAGTAACAATTTCTATATTATAGTCTAGATCATCAGCTGCACCATCTAGCAGTATAGCCTGCTGACCTTCAACAACCTTAAACATGTCTCTGCCAAATATTTCATAAAGAAAATCGGCATTTTCCTCACTATATGGTGTGATACCTATTTCCACATGATCAACATAAGGACCTGTGTGGGTAACTTTAAAACCTCTCTTTTCAATCTCTTCAATATGATCTTCAAAAACATAGCTGTTTATCTCCAGATGTTTTTGATATATTTCTTCACTGTACTGCCTTACTTCATTTGGTTTTTGTTCATCATTGGTTCCCATATCTATTGGTTGCTGTCCCGGATATGCTGGTGATTGTCCTCCCCCTGTATTAGCTAGAGCTGTAACTGATGTTAATAGCATTAAACATAAGCCTGTGATAAAAATTATCATAAAATTTGACTTAATCATAAAACAATCTCCCCTTCTTGTTGTTATTTACATTTGATAGACGGGGGAGACTTAATATTTGTTTCAAGTATTTTTCAATTTTTCATTTCAAAAACATTTTCTCAATAAGCATCTTTACTGAGAGTGAACTACTCACCACTTAACTTAATGTTTGAAGTGGAAGCTTCCTAATCAAAAGAATAGGAATTTGTTTCAGTGAAGTATGGTATTTAAGTTTCCACCTATTTTACTAGGCCACCCTTATTCGCTGTGGATGGTTCACACATCCGTTATCCCTCACTGATTTAATCAGATTGGGAATACCTGTATAGACTTTTCTTAATATATTAAGACTACCGTTGATATCTGCATTAACATAATATCCTTGATTTGTCTGAAACAAACCGCGTTTTACCCTTCTGCCTTTATTGTAGTATTGTTTCATTATTGGTTCTAAGTCAAATGCACTTACACCACTGGTGTAGGCTTCATTTTGATATGTTACTTTAATTCCAGCTAATTCAGCCTTGTACACTATCATTTGCGTGAATCTGCTAATAGGAATTTGTACAAAGGTTTTATGATGATTCTCTTGTTTAATTCCTTTGATATTACCTATAATAATATGTCCTACTTGATAATGCTCAGCCCATTTAATAATTCGTCGGCTTGCTTGATGAAGGGTATTGGTAATATAATCATGACGTTTTTTTCTTAATCGCTGAATTTGTGTGGTGGTTTTAAAGGATTTTGCTCCTACCTGTTTCATTCGAATGGACTGAAGCATGGCAATTCTTTTATTGATGTATCCATTAATACTTTTTAAGCTTCTTCCGTTTATTATGTAGTTATCTTCACTGTGAGAGAAAGTAATTGCTGCTAGATTATCCAACCCTAAATCTATTGCCATCATGTTTGCTGAAGAACTTTCCATTTTATGAGCTATTTTGTAGATTATTAATAGATACCAAGCTTTTTTCAGACGATCATATTGGATACGAATTTGTTGTAACTGAGAAGATTCAGGTAGGGGAAGGGTCTTAGGCACTTCCACTTTTAAACTGTCAACCTGAAATTTATTTTGCAAGGTCTTGGATAATGAAAGCAAGATGTTCTCGTCTTTTCTGCGTATTGCGAAGTTAGTAAAGATTACTTCATTTTTATGGTTTACCAGATGTTTATACCTTGGTGGTTGTGGCATTGCTTTATATTTAGTTGGATTCTGTTTATAGTCTCTTAAGGAGTTAAAATAGCTTTTCCAATTTTGTTCTAAGACTTTTAATAACTGCTGATAGGTGTGTGAATGAAGATAAGGCGAATGCCAGTTTTGTTTCAATTCCTTTTCTAAAGCTCGATAAGATTTGTACTTAATTTCACGACACTGATGATTAGCAATATTATAGAGCTTTGTGGTGTGAAATGATAATTCTTCGACTATTTGCTGCTGTACTTCGTTCCAACGTGGGTAGTATTTCAGGGTTAATTTCATAATGATTCACCTCCTCTCCTTACTAAATATTATAACATGTAAAGAGGAAAGAAGCAAACACTTGTTTGTGTGTTTGACGCATTCATCTCCTACTTATAGCGTAGTGAGACTTCGAACGGAATGAGGTAGCGAAACTTGTACTCTTTGAGTGAAAAAGGAGTCTTCTGCCATTTTTGGGATAATTAAAGATATAAATAACCATGGAGCATATAGCTTCAATGGTTATTTTTAAATGGTGCGCCCAGCATGGGTGCAAACTAGTCGGTGAAAGTCCGATACGGGGACAATAACATTAGGATTACAAAATCTTAATCCCATGTTGGCTTTAGGTGGCACATTTGAAAGATCCCCTTACGACTTTTGAGTTTTGTTTCTCTTTATCTCTGATTTTTTTAATATGTTTTTCAATACCATCGACTTTATTTTCTACTCTATCTATTTTCTCTGAATTTACTGCAATACCTTCGGTCATCGTTTTTAACTTACTGATTTCATCTTCAATAATAACAATGTTGTTTTTTATCTCTTGTCTTTCTTGCTTTGCTTCTTGAAATCCCTTATGTATCTCACCATACATCTTTTCCATCAATCCGAATATCTTTTCATCCATTTTATTCCCTCCCACCGTGTTATTATAATATCACTTTTAATTTCCGATTAGCAATTGTAGATTATTTTTGTATGCTGCTATATACCTTGCATGAGTAAGGAAATTGTTCAAGGTTGGATATGGCTGTAGCAATTGAATCCAATAAATCCATTGCTGCTTTTGGAGCTTTCAAATGTTCTGCAATATAGTCCGTTATGTCATTTAAATCTTTTCTCGCTAAAGGCAGATATCTAAGTTTATACATTATCAGATTTCACCTTATTAGCAAGTTTTGACCTTAAGTCATCAAACACTTCTTTATGGGAATATCTTTTATCAGTTGTTTTCGCTTCAAGTTCTGCTTCTTTTAATTTGAAGTAAACTTCACGTTCAAACAGATTACGTTCGTAAGCTTCCATACTCATGACTACCATATCACCGTACCCATTCTTAGTTAAGAATACTGGTTCTTCAGTTTCATGAACTATCCTTGAAATATCAGCAAAATTATTTCTTAAATCTGACACTGGTCTTATATTTGGCATACTATCACCTCTTCATATGTTTAGCATAATATTATCATAATTATGCTAAATAATCAATTCTTATGTTGTAATATCATTGATCCAAACCATGCTTATGAGCTATAATCTTTTATATGTTCAAGTTTAATTTTCACCTGAATTTTCTTTAAGCAAAGATATGTTTTTATTCCTTGGATAATCATAATCACTTTTAAACAGCTCTAGTTGCTCTAATTTAGATTTTTTTTCACCAATTAATAAATCAATACTTATATTAACTAACGAGTCAATTGGTTCTGCACCTTTTTTAATTAATTCACTATTGCCTTTATAGTTCATTGTATTCCAAACAAATGAATTAACCCATTCATTCTCTATGTTTTCAGTTGCACCAGCCCATGTTCCTCCTTTATTGTAGTTAGAAGCAATAATGAAGGCTCCTTGAGAGAGTGAGTATACATACTTATTCCTATTCATTGCACTTCCTGCACTAAATGGTGCATCAGGATTGATAGCTGATAAAAGTAATAATTGACCATTGGTTATTCTGTTGCGAATATCTTTTTTCTTAATTTTTTTTACTAATGAGTCAGCTAAAACTGATACAACCTTCCCACCACTATTCAATGCTGCATTTTCAGATATCACATCTATACCTCTAGCTCCACCTGAATAAATAACTAAATTTTCATCTGCAGCTTTTCTTGCTAATTCTTGAGCAAACTTTTCAGCATCATCATCTATGTTTCTTGAACCCACTATGGCTATTCCTTTTTGATTTGCTATCGAAATATCACCGCAATAATACAATATTGGTGGAGCATTTTTCTTCAATAAAGATTTGAGTCTATTTGGATAATGCTTATCGCTTCTCGTAATAACATTTATCCCTTTTCTCTCTAAATCTTCAAGAGCAAAAGCCATGTTTCCACCTCTTGATAATAAATTACTAATTCGGGCTGCTTCATTCATTGCAACATCGAGGTTTTTACTAATATCTTCTTGAGACATATTTAATAAAGCTGCAGGCTCTTTTATAGATGAATTTATTATCATTGATACAAGTTTGCTCCATTGTAAAGCTGTATACGGTTTATAATTGGTTGTTTTAGTATCTAAATAACTACATAATAAAATTGTTGCATATGCATTATCGGTAATCATCTAATCACTTCCTCCTAAACCTGCTGTATTAGCTAAAGCAAATGGGTATACTTTACCTGATCCTTCAAATAACAATTTATAACCACACACAGTAAATGTCCACTTTGAATCCACCATGTCATCTATTAGTAATACATTCCCAGATTGAACATTTTTAACTTCAAAGCTATTCCATGCATTTTCAAATTGCTTATGACTATTATTTAATTCCTTCTGCTGTTTTGAGTTATGTGTCTTTATAATACAATCAAAGTAACTCAATTTCAATTCAATTGCCAATCGTTCAGCGAAATTTCTGACTAGTTCAGGTCTTCTAAGAGAAGAGACTGATGTAACCCATTTGATCATATTTTTTTCAACAATATCTTTTAGTAATTCAGCTGAAGCAACAACTAAATCGTCAGAGAAGTGATTATCTGTATATTTATTCTTACTGACTTCACGTCCCCATCCAGCATCTCCATAACTGCTTAAAACAAGACCTTTTTCACATCGGAAAGCATCGTCTACATTATTTTTACTAGCAATTTTTATTCCTGCTGGCCATTTTTTCCTAGGTTCAAAAGAGAAATACTTCTTTTTAATAAAGTTTAAAGCTTCTCTAATTGTTTTTCTTTCTGGCTGTGATGAAAATAGCTCTTCACCCATGCAGTTACTACATTTATTACAATTAACCGCATGTTCATCATTTAATTCATTTGCAACAAACTTCATGTAACAATCATTAATATTTATAAATTCATTCATCCTTTGCAGCTCATATTTTCTTGTCTGAGTAATCTGTTCACTAAACTCCATATCCGGTTCCCACATTTTAGGAGTTTTATAATATTTAGACTTATCCTTATAAATATCACCACTTATAATTAAAAACTTTAAGCAATTATCTAATCTTCCTTTAGTTATATCTAATTCTCTCATTAAATCATTTATTGATATGCCATCATTTTCCTCAAGTATTCTAATGACATAATCCATTTCTTTATATGATGGGAACGCAGTTCTAATAAAATAATTTGTTATTTCATCATCTTCATTCCCTGCAAGTAAAATTGCATATGCACTATCTATTCCTCTTCCAGCTCTACCAATTTGTTGATAATAAGCCACCACATTTCCGGGTTTTTGAAAATGAATAACGAAGCTAATATCTGGTTTATCAATTCCCATACCAAAAGCTGTTGTTGCAACTAAAACTTTCATCTCATTATTGATAAACATGTTCTCTAATCTAAGTCTTTCTTCTCTTTCTTCAACTTTATCCTTCTTGATTCCAGAATAATACGCATAAGCATCAACCCCAGAAAATCTTAGCCATCCAGTGACTAGATTACAATCATTTTTTGTTAAACAGTATATTATTCCTGTACCATCCATACTAGAAATGTTATCACTTAGCCACGCCAATCTTTCTTCTTTTCTATCCAGATGAATAACCTGAATAGCTAATGATTCTCTAATCAATGGGCCTCTTTGAACTAGTATATCTCCTCCCAATTGATTTGTTATATCCTTTACAACTCTATCATTTGCTGTTGCTGTTGTTGCAAGAAGCGGCACATTTGGTGGTAAAAATCTTACAATATTTATAATTCTCCTATAGTCTGGTCTAAAATCATGTCCCCAATCAGAAATACAATGTGCTTCATCTATCACTAACATCCCAATGGATTGATTAATTCGATTCAATATTTTGCTATTAAATTCTTCATTTGCAAGCCTCTCTGGAGATATGAAAAGGATGTCTACTTCATTCCTTACTATTTCACTAGCAATCGAATCCCATTCTTCCGTATTACTAGAATTTATTGTACGGGAAATTAGCTGAAACCTATCCGTGGCATCTAATTGATTATTCATCAAAGCTAGCAACGGACTAATGACAATTGTTAACCCCCTATTATTTTCACGCAATATTTTAGTACTCAAAAAATAAATCAAACTCTTTCCCCAACCAGTTTTTTGCACTACTAAAGCCCTTTTCCCTTGAACTACAGAAATTATTGCTTCCAATTGGCCGTCTCTAAATATTGCATTACTTCCATAGACTTCTTCTAAATAACTTTGAGCTATTTTTTTTATTTCTATGTGATTCACAAAATCACCCCCTTATTTTTTTAAGCAAATTTATGAATTGGTTACCCTCATATGAAAAAAGTGGTCAATTATAATTTGTTTAGGACAAAAAGTTGGGCTCATGGATATTATGTAAATAAACGCATCTTTTTTAATAAATGTGAGAACATTGAATAAGTTGGTCGCTCACCTGTTTAGAAATCGACAAGATGTTTAACCCTCAAGTCTTGCAGGCAATTCCCTTCTCAATATATGTACATAATATGAATAATGGGAAGTTCACTTGGCATTTTTATAATCGTTAAAACTTCTAAATATGGAGTCAGCCAATCGAGTTCCTGTAGAAACTAACTTTGACAAAACTCTCAATTGTTCTCTACAGGCAATACTATCTATCTTGTTAGGGTAATTAATTGTGTGGTCAATTTCTCCCCAAATTTCTTCAAATAATGTTCTTACTTGGATCTCACAACAAATAGGATTTTTATTATTATTGGGTTTCACTAAGTAATGGACGCTTGTATAGTATGAATCTTTTAATTCTGTTAATATGCCCAGTTCTTCATAATAATGCTGTGATTCGGGGTCCCATGTATATGCTTTAGGATCTTCAACAAAAGCCCAGTCTCCCAAATCCCTAACTTTTCTGAGTATTTCTTTATGAATACAAGGAAATTGATCGTGATAAAGATGCAACACTCTCACACCGATTAAATCATTAATTTCCTGAAATAAATTATTATTGTCAATTGTACGTCCTTCTTTTTCCTTTCTGACAAGTTTACCTCTAAGATGCTCTGGATCCTTAAATCTTGATTTAATAGAATGTATAATCGGAAATTGTTTACTATTTAGCGACGGATTTATTTTAAAAAAAACTTCAACCTGAGATAAAAAACTTTCTAGTGCAAACTGATTATCCTTATCCTGATAGTAAATTACTGTTTCTTGAAATTTATCATTTTCCATTTAAAGCACCTCGACTCGTTCAATAAAGTCATTGGAAAATGAAATATATTTGTCTTTTGTTTGCTCATACTGTCCAAAGCTTCCATTATTAACTTCGATCATATTTTCCTCTAAATAGTCTCGATTATTTCTTCTCATTTCTCTGTAGACTTCAGGAACTTTCCACATCGGGCATTTTAGAGCTTGTGAAACCGAAGGAAATGTATTATGGCTATGCATTACCGACATTCCACCAATTGGCAACATAATATTTGCAACATCAGCAATATTCTTTTCTCTGATAAAATCAGAAATAACTTTAGGAATCGTGTTTGCGTAGCGGAAATGGGCATTAGCCAACTTGTATTCATTTCCGCCAGAATCATACCGCCTTGCATTATATATTGTGAATCCAATAAATTGAACAAATTTAGAAGGGAATCTTGATCTTTTCTCGTCTGAAATAAGTCTATAAATTGTATCAAACTCTTTCTGCCATTGCTCCAGTGAGTTACCAATATTTCTGATACCATAAAGACTAAACATATCTGGTAATGCGGGGATAAAAAATCCATCTACTGTAGAAATAATCGTTTTGTTTAATATACCTAAACTTGGCGAAGTATCTACGATAACATAATCATATCTATACAATTCAAAATATTTCTCGCAAATATATCTAATATTGGTAATTGTTCTAATGCTTAAAATATCTCCTTGATAGACTCCATTCCATCTTTCAGCTATTTTATTTTCATACTTATGAAGAGACAATCTTCCAGGAATCAAAGCAACATTTTCACTAATATCAATTGGAGGAGGGTATTCTTCAAATTCATTTAAACCGTCTTCTACTGGCTTAAGTAAAAAATGTATGGAACGTGGACTTTTTATAACCTCGTCTAATCGTCCGGGTATCTTAGTTGCTGCACCAAAATCTTCAATAAAATCGTCTTCATTTGTCCAAATTTCTTCAAGCTTATCCTCTAACATTGCGCTGATAGTCAAATTGCATTGTGGATCCAAATCAACAAGCAACACTTTTTTCCCTATTTCCCCAAGTGCGCAGCCCAAATGAAAACCTAATGTCGACTTCCCAACTCCACCTTTATTGTTGAACAAGGCTACTATTTTCATATATACCTCCCATACAATAATAATTTGAAGATTAATTGGATTTATTCTATCCAAAGCTTCTTTATTGTAGATATGTTGAATCATTCTATGACATATACTACCCCATGACTAAACCAAAACTATCGTATACTTTCTGTTTTCCAACTTCTCATTAAAGACATTATTATCTGCTCCGAGTTTGGGTTATGTAAAGTTAAAAACAATATCTTCTGATTATATGTATTTGACCGGATACTATATTCAAACGCTATATTTCTTATTAAAATCAATTGCCTTCGTATTTCTACACTTAGGAAAATTACTGCAACCGTAAAATTCGCCTCGTGTTCCAGTTCTAATAACCATTGGACTTCCACATCTATCACATATAGCTTCTTCTTGTGAATGTTCTTCTATTACTTTTTTCGCATTAGGTACATTTTCCGGATTCATTTTTAATATCATATCTATTAATTCCTTACGATTAATCAACTTTACATTATTTGATTTAGCAAGGTTATAAGCTGCATCAGTATAGTCTCTATTACTTGCTACCCATGCTTCAGAAGCACTATAATATGCGATAGCAGCTTGAGCTTCCTGAACAGCCTTTATTCCAACATTTTTACTATATCGTTTTGCTTGAACTACAATTCTTCTGCCGTTTTTTTCGAGTATTAAGTCTGCTCCAAAATCACCAGTGATTCTAGTTTCTTTTACAGTAAAGCCTTGGTTTTTATATAGTAATTTAAGATAATATTCAAATTGTCTGCCGTCCATTTTATCAATGTCAAATATCCCGGACTTTTTTAGTTTTTCATCATAATTAAAGTTCTGAATAATACGTATGGCAATTAATAACCCTATTACCGCTCCAGTTATTATCGCAGATACCTTTAATGAATTTGTTAAAAAAAAAGACAGAAAAAAAGTTCCAACTAAAATTAACCCTACTAATTGTTCTAACAAATCTACTTGTTTTTTTCGTCTACTAGCCATTGTTACCTCCGTTTAATCGACATAATTTGATCATTTTCGACATACCCCTTAAAACGACGAATACGACAGCCAGAACGGCATCGTTTCAAAATGTATTTTAAATTCATTATATTCTATCATTGACAGTAAGACTAGTATTTTGTTGAAATTTGGTAGAAAGTTATTCCGCCCATATAACTTTGATCATCTCTTCCCTAGACAGTATGACAAGCATCTATCTACTCTCATTCTCACACATCAACTTAGTCTGTTCCATTACGATATCTACTGCTTTAGCGGTCTTGTCTGGTGGATAGCCATATTTCTTAAGAAGACGTTTAATTGTCATTTTCATTTTCGCTTGAACACTATCACGAATCGCCCAGTCCACGCTGATGTTATTCTTAATGGATACGGTTAAATCTCTTGCGATTTGCTTTAGTATATCTTCACCCATAATCTCACGCGCAGAATCATTGTCTGCCAAGGCATCGTAGAAAGCCAATTCATCCGGAGTTAGACCTGTGCTTTCACCACGTTTTTCTGCTTCACTGATTTGCTTAGCAAGTTCAATAAGTTCCATGATGACCTGTGTTGTTTCAATAGCTCTATTCTGATATTTTCTAATCGAAGCTTCTAACAGCTCTGAGAATTTCTTTGACTGCACAAGGTTGCGCCTTGAGAAGGTTTTTATGCTGCCTTTAAGTAATCTGTTCAATAGTTCGACCGCTAGGTTTTTTTGCTTCATACCTTTTACTTCTTCAAGGAACTCATCAGAAAGTATGGCAATATTAGGTTTTGAAAGCCCAACCGAGCCCAATATATCAATCACTTCATTTGAGGATATAGATTTAGAAATCAACTGGTTTAACTCACTGTCGAGTTGAGAAGTTGTTTTCTTTTTATTGTCTTCACTAATCATTTTGACAAGACTTGCTTTGACAGCCTTATGGAACCCAATTTCTACATTAAGTCTTTCAGCAATCTCTGTTGTTGCACATAAGGAATAAAAATGAGACAACTCGGTTACCAGCTTAATAAAATCGTTCTTTCTGCCCTCACGAAGACCGATGATAAAATCCATTGTTTCAACAATCGCCTGCATTTTTTCACTTGGCTTACCTGCAAAGAATTTGCTGTAATCATGACCATGAAGCAGTTCTTTGATCAGGTCATTCCTCTCTAAAAGTGCCTGAGATGCCACTTCTGTATCCACGCCAGCGGTCTTTTTATCACTGTCAGTATACTGAGAAAGAGCTTCTTTTAGGTTTTCAGCAATACCAATATAGTCGACAACAAGTCCACCTTGTTTTTCTTTAAATACTCGATTAACCCTTGCGATAGCCTGCATCAAATTATGGCCGGTCATCGGTTTATCAATATACATGGTATGCATGCTTGGCACATCAAATCCGGTGAGCCACATATCACGAACAATGACCAACTTCAGTTTATCGTTTTTATCTTTCATACGCTTTGCTAACGTTTCTCTGTTAGCCTTTGTACCAATAAACGGCTGCCAATCTCCTGGGTCAGAGGAGCTTCCTGTCATAACTACCTTGATCTTTCCAGCCATTAAATCATCGCTATGCCAGTCAGGACGAAGTGCAACAATTTCCTTATAAAGGTCGATAGCAATTCTTCGGCTCATGGCAACGATCATGGCTTTACCGCCTTCGTTCTCTTGAGCCTGTTCACGCTTTTCAAAATGCTCTACGATATCTTTGGCTATCTGCTTAACTCGTTCATTCGCACCGACAATAGCCTCAAGTCTGGCCCATTTGCTCTTGAGCTTCTCTTTTTGGCTATATTCTTGGTATTCGGTTATCTCATCATATTCCGTGTCGATTTTCGGTTTCATTGCCTCTGGAAGCTCAAGCTTTGCAATTCTGCTTTCATAAAAAATCTTAACCGTTGTTCCATCTTCAACAGCTCTGGTCATATCGTAAACATCAATGTAATCACCGAATACAGCCCGGGTGTTTTTATCCGTTAATGCTACCGGTGTTCCGGTAAATCCTATATATGAAGCATTCGGCAAACTGTCACGCATATATTTGGCATAACCATACTTCACATCCGCTTCATTATCACCCTTAACAATATCCGCACCAAATCCATATTGACTGCGATGTGCTTCGTCCGCCATAACGATGACATTTTTGCGATCTGTAAGTACCATGTTCTTACCATAGGTTACAGATCTTTCAGCTACCTTATCTAATGATGAATAAGGCTCCATACCTTCTTTTAGTTCATTAGCAAATGGCGCAAACTTATGAATGGTCGTAAAAATGATGCCCCCACTGGTACGGTTATTAAGTAATTCTCTCAAATGGGTTCTATCTGTGGCTTGCACCGGGGTACTTCTGAGGATGTCCTTACTCTTTAGGAAGGTGCCGAACAACTGGTCGTCCAAGTCATTTCTGTCTGTAATAACTACAATGGTTGGATTTTCTAATTCCTCATTGATTACTAGTTTTCCGGCATAGAAAACCATGGATAAGCTTTTACCACTGCCCTGGGTATGCCAAACAACACCGATTCGTCTATCGCCAGTTTCCATAGTGGCACGTTCGCTGCTTTCGACTGCTTTATTCACTGCATGGTATTGATGATAACCGGCAAGTATTTTTATCGTATCCGTACCATCACTTTGGAACAATACAAAATGCTTGATAATATCAAGGAAACGGTCACGTTGAAACATTCCCTTAATCAACACTTCAAGCTGGGGAATAGATATTGGTGCGGTCGTCTCACCATCAATGGTACGCCATGCCATAAATCTGTCTTCATCAGAGGTAAGCGTACCTGCTCTAGCGTTGATACCGTCACTCGTGACCATGAACGAATTATATGTAAACAAGGAAGGTATAGTCATTTTGTAGGTTTGAAGCTGATTATAGGCATCGGTGATGTCCACATTTTCATCGCTGGCGCTTTTCAGTTCAATGACTACTAATGGAATACCATTTACAAAAGCCACGACGTCTGGGCGTTTTTCTACTCCATGCTCAACGATGGTGAATTGATTGGCAACCATAAATTCGTTATTCAAAGGCATTTCAAAGTCAAATACATAAGCCTTCTCAGTTCGATAACTGGCATCAGGTTGCTTTACCTGAACATCAATGCCATCTGTAATCATCTTTTGAAAAGATTTGTTATTCATGATAAGACTGGGGCTTTGTGGAATGATGATCTGCCTGAAAGCATCTTCAATGGCTTCACTGGGAAGCTTGGGATTGATCCTAGCAAGGGCTTCTCTTAATCTCTCAGAAAGAATAACGTCGCTATAATCCTCACGTTCAGGATACTCGCCTTCTGGTGCAACATCTGGTGCAAAAATGACTTCATATCCTAACTCCTCAAACCATTCCAATGTGGCTACTTCTAAATGAGACTCATAGAAATTACTTTTTGACATTTATTGTACCTCCTCGTGATAAGCTGAACATCTAATACACCTCTGTCCATTGTATAGTTCAAACCCCTTATAAAATTCACATCCTGAACACTGTTTGTCCATTATTGGTTGATCATTCAAGGGACATATATTTGCATCTATTGCGAATAAATCAAATTTGATTTTTTTCTCCACCTTATTGCACCTCCTCAATAGGAATACGAATTTCTCCAGACATTAGTTTTGGTAGTAATGTATCGCGAATTACTCTTAATCTTTCATTTTCAAGTAAATTATTTACATACATGTGAATCAACAAATCTAAATTAACACAAAATTCTTCGATAACCTGAGTATTATGTGGGAATTTTAGTCTTTTTAAGTCACTAACTGTAACATGTCCAAGACCTGTTGTTTGTTTACTACTAGCGATTCTTGTAAACTCTGGCTTGAAATGCTTCAATAATAAATATATGAAACTATAATCATTATTTTTTATAAAAATTTTAAAAGTATGTTGGTTTAAAATTGCATCACTACCGACCCATATGAAAGTATCTATTGAAGTTTGCGGGTTCCCGGACCAAGAAAACAAAATATCACCTGTTTTAATATAATATTTTTCGTCTTTAATCCCAGAAAAATATTGTGTCGCGCTTGTTATTCCGTTTTTTAACTCTGTGATTTTTACAATAGGATAGCCACTAGAAGAGTACTCATCCTTTTTAAATGAAGTTCCGTTTATGTATTCAGCAAAATCGTATAGAGCTTTTATTCTCCACCCCTTAGGAATCCTGCCTAACTCGCTGTCTTCAAACTCACCATCCTGAAAAGGTTCAAAATCTACAAACCAGCTTTTGAAAATTGCCTGAGCCATTCCCTCAAGGGTTTTATTGATGCGGTTGTTTAATTCTATTTTGTCGTCAAGCCTAGAGAGGGTATCAGCGATGGTTTTTTGTTCAAAAAAATTTGGGAGAGTAACATTGATAGCTTGGATATTTTTTATAGGCAATTTTGCTTGAACAGCTCCAACAGTTCCCTTATTGATCTCATTTTGTCCTTTTTTTGAAATTAGATAGTAATATATGTAGTCACTATCAACATCCAGTAAATCAACAAGTTTAACACAATTTTCTGTAAGATTAGCATTATTCAAACTCTCATTAATTTTAGAAACTAGACCTATAGTACCTACAATTGAAATTACAATATCTCCAGTGTTGACTATATATCTAGAAATAGATTTTTGTGTTTCAACATCAACATATTCAAAATCATTATTCAAATAGAGGTTTTTCTTATTACCTAAATCCCTCACTCTAATATATGGATGGTTATTTTTCTCTTTTGTTAAATTAACTCCTTTAGGTAACCTCTTACCACCTTTGACTTTTGCAATATCCCCCAATTTTACTTCTTTCCACTCACTAAAACTCATACCCTATCGCCCCCAAACGTTTCTTAATCTCCTCTTCAAGTTGATGGGATTTAGCGAACATCTCGGCAAGCTCTCCTGTTAGCCTTGTCATTTTTTCATCAAAAGGCTCTCCGTCATCTTCCACTTCTTCTATTCCTACATATCTGCCAGGGGTCAATATATATTCATGCCCTCTGACTTCCTCTATGCTTGCTGACTTACAAAAACCTTGGATATCTTGATAATTGTTTATTTCTTTCTCTTTCAAATTTTTTATTTCATAAACATTTGCTTTTTCAGCTACTAATAATTGATTGTTTACAGAGTTCAAGTCTCGCCAATTATGATAGGTATCATAGATTTGCTTAATTTCCTCATCGGATAGCTCCCTGTGCTTACGGGTAACCATCGTTCCCATTTTACGAGCATCAATAAAGAGGATTTTGTCCTTTCGATTTTCTCTTTTCTTAGAGATAAACCAGAGACTAACGGGAATAGTTACATTGTAAAAAAGATTTGTTGGCATGGTTACAATGCAGTCCACCAATCCAGCTTCAATGATGTTTTTCCTAATCTCTGCTTCTGCCTTTGTAGATGTACTCATTGAGCCATTAGCAAGTACAAAACCTGCTACACCAGTGGGAGATAATTTGCTGATCATATGCTCAATCCAAGCATAGTTGGCGTTGTTTGCTGGCGGAATGCCATACTTCCAACGTGCATCATCCTGTATAAGCGTATAGTCACTAACATTGAACGGAGGGTTTGCCAAAATAAAATCGGCTCTGAGGTTTTTATGTAGATCATTTCCGAAGGTATCAGCGTCTCTCTCACCTAGGTTGCCATCAATCCCACGAATAGCTAAGTTCATTTTGCAAAGTCTCCAAGTGGTCGCTGTATACTCTTGCCCATAGATATAGATGTCGTCTTTGCGACCTTGATGCTCCTCAACAAACTTTGCTGATTGCACAAACATACCACCGGATCCGCAGCAAGGGTCGTAAACTCTGCCTTTATAAGGCTCAATCATTCCAACAAGCAGTTTAACAATTGTTGGCGGGGTATAAAACTCGCCTTCACTAGAGCCAAATTTACCTAAAAAATATTCATACACTCTACCTAGTACGTCCTGGGCTTTTGCTGCCTTGCTTCCTAAGTTAAATGAAAATAAGTCAATCAATTCACCTAGCTTGGTTTTATCAAGCTCTGGTCTGGCATAGTTTTTCGGCAAAACGCCTTTCAGATTTTTATTCTCTCTTTCAATGGCAATCATCGCTTCATCAATGATTTGACCAATTGTGCTTTGTTTAGCACTTTTCTTGATAAATTCCCATCTGGCGCTTGGTGGAACGAAGAAAACATTTTCTTCAACGTAGGCATCTCTGTCCTCCTCAAAACCATCACCATCGACAACAAGTTCATTATATTTTTCTTCAAAGCTGTCTGAAATGTATTTTAAGAAGATGAGCCCCAGAATAACATCCTTGTAATCAGAAGACTGAATATTACCTCTAAGCTTATCTGCCATTTCCCATAATTTGTTTTCAAACTCTAAGTTTACTGCCACGTTATAACCCCTCCTATGTTAATTTGTTATAAAGACTGTTTTTTATTATTGTCCATCTGCTTTCCGCCTCGCTGATGGTTTTTTTGTAAATATTCAACTCATTATGATATTTACTAATCATTTCTTGTTGTTCACTCATTGAAATTAGGGGAATTTCCATTTCCATAATATCTGAATGGTTGATGTTCATAATCGTTGTACCACGCTGGAAGCTCTTGATAATCGCCAATCCAATCGGACTCTCAAAGAATATTTTTATATACTCACCGATTATTTTTTCCTTTGGTCTGACTACAATCAGGTTAGCCGAAGCAATAATCGTTTTGTTTTGCGTTTCAAACACAGCTGACTTTATGGCAGTACCTCTGCTTGATAAGACAACATCACCGTTTGACAGTTCATAGCGTTTGATTTTACGTTCTTCTTCTTCAATCGTATCCATGTCTGAATAATTAATCTCACCATTTTCGATGTTTGAGATATTAAGTATAGAGATGCTGCCAAGAGTAGTATCTTTTTTTAAGATGGATTTACCTCTAAAAACTTCTGCAACCTCTTTTAGTTTCACTTTTTCTAAATTAGAGCTTTTGAACCTTTGAATATTCTCATCGTCATCAGAGAGGAGCAGTTCAATTCTCCAATCATCGTGAGCTAAGAATTCCCTAGTTGAGATCATTTTTTTATCTGTGATCTCGAATATTCCTTTGTTTAGCTCAAAGGTTCCAAATTCAATATTCGACTGAGGATTGACTGTGATAGTAAAAAAGTAAGTCTTGATTGAAGTCGCAGGTCTAAAGGACCCCTCAGGTAAAATATATATACTTTTTACGCTAAAGTTATCTGTAATATATGATCTCAGTTTCTCGTATTCCATACCGGCAAAAGTTATTTTTGCAGGAACTATGATATCCAGTGTACCCCGATCGTTTAAATGCCCTAGCATATTTTCAACGGCCACGCCGTCACTATCTCTTGTAATAAACTTTCGGCCTAATTCATCAGGTTTATATCCAAAAGAAGGTAGTGAATAAATATAATCAAACTTTTCACCCTGTAAGCACTCTGTGTAAATGGATTCAAAGCGGATTTTCACATTTTGATACTCACCAAAAGCTAAATTCAAAAGTAGATTCATGGGTTTAAGCTGTGTTGTTAATGTCAGCTCAGTATTTGTAAATTGTTTTATCATTTCTCTAAGCCCAGATAAATGCTTTTCAGCCTCAGTAATAAGTATCTTCTGTGGTTGAAGCTTACGGATCTTCTCACTGATATAGTTGCTCAAATATACTGGTGAGATGACCGTACCCATTCGATCATTTTTATATATTTCAAGGGTGAAATCTATTAGATCAATCTCTTTTAACGCTTCAAAAATACCTAGAAAATCATCTCTATCAGCAGGGAAAAAACCTAATTCATCTTCAGTTGTTTTTTTCATAAACTGAAAGAGCTTTTCTTTGTCGCTAATAATCTTTGAATTGTCTTCTAGGTTCTTCAACGTCATTTTGACTCGTAGCATTTCATTCAATAACTGTTCTCTGGAAGATATCTGCCTTTGGTATAACATGTTTAAGGCTAAATTTATATTTATATTTATATTCACTTTAACCCTCCTTTCTACATTTCTTTGACTATTTTATTATAGTTTAGAATGATTTAGTATGTCAATACTAAATCATTCTAATGACCGAATTTTTCAATTTTAAAGCACCTACCTGTTGGAGGTGCTTTTTATAATCGTTCCATTATCATTCTTATTTCTTCAACAGATATATTCTCCTGCTTAGCCTTAACATAAATAGTAAGTAAAATAATATCCTGATTATTATCTATATAATAATAAATCATACGATAAGCCCCACGTTTTCCCTTTTGGATATCAGAACTGGGAATTCTGATCTTATATACCCTTTCTTTTAAACCTTGTATTCTTTCACCTTGTTCAGGATTGTCATCAATTTGGTATAAAACTTCTTTTACATCATCATCTATGTTCTGGTATTTTTTTCTTAGTTTTTTTATGTTCTTTTCAAAGAAAAATGTAAATATAAAATTTTTTTTCATTAAATATCACCAAATAATTCTTTGATAGGCTTCACTTGTCCACGTTCTACTTCCTTTAATGCTTTGGCAATATCTTCATTTACATTTAACGTATCATATTCTTCATATTTCTCTAACATATTCTTTATTTTGTTGTAATCCTCAATATCAATTATTACGGCTGTGCGTTTGCCGTTTTCATCAGTTATATATTTTTCATTTATTGACAACATAGTACATCACCCCTTATTATTATTGTACTCAAATTTAAGGTAAAAGACAATTTGATTTGAAAACTATGCTGCTAACCTTATTCTTTTTCACATTTTCTTATCCAAAACCCGATAATTAATCGCCTGAAAACAATTCACAATAATGTGTAAAGTTTAATTTGCCAGACAGTGACTGGCAAATTAGATAATTCAAATACAGCAATCTCATGTTCTGTAGATTAGTATAATTTCTGCTTTATATCCATCCTGTATTTTTTGCTTCAAAAATACCTAGAAAGTCATCTCTATCAGCAGGGTAAGACTGCTGCGGATTGAAAGCGGAGAAAAACCCCAAAGCAAAAAGAACCGTCCCCACCGCTTCCCACCGCTTGCCTTTCGGTTAACCTTTTGCTTTTTGCTTAAGACTTCTTACAGCCCAAATAGATCTGATATATCCTCATCTGCAATTTCTCGCTTGCTTTTCTTACCGGCATTTTTCAGCATACTTTCTAGTTTTTGCTCCATTGATTTTCTGACAAGTTCTTGCCCATCTAAATCCCTGAGCTCAAAAAAGAGCATGGGATCCAGATCTAATCTGGCACCTATTCCATATAATGCCGCGGCCACATGCTTGCACATACTAGCCCAATCAGGACAGCTACAATCAAAATGGATTTCTTTGGGCGATGGAAACATGCCGTACTTTCTCTCGGTAAATAAAACCTCTAATTCCTTTGGAAATTTGCCTTCAATCAGTTGTTCAAGTGAGTCAATTCTATGATTGCATAACTCTATGACCTGCTCCCATTTCTTATTATTTAAAGCATCAATTCTAATCTTGACATTATAGGGTTTTGAACTGCTACCCTGAACTTTAGCCTCTACCGTTCCTTTAGATATCTTCAAATCTAAGACGGTATTGTTACGAACATAGCTTTTACCCCTTGCGATGCGATTTCTATAGTCTGCATAACTTTCTAGATTAAAATTCCATGCCTTTCCCCACCAATTTTTTGCCAGCGTCCTCCCTTCGATGATTACAGGTTCAATCTCGGGATTTTTCTTTTTTAATTTTTCCAGTGCCTTGCTCGCCTTTGTTTTTTTTTCTGCTACTGATTCATACTTTGGAAATCCATAATAGCTCATTATACGTCACCGCCCAATGCAAACATTTTCATCAACTCTTCATTATTGTACTCTGTGATCCACTGTTCGCCACTGGCACTTAAAATGTCACCTGACAATTTCTGTTTTTCTTCAATAATTGCATCAATCTTTTCTTCTATTGTGCCTTTTGTAACAAATTTATGTACAATAACATTTTTTGTCTGGCCAATACGAAAGGCTCGGTCAGTTGCTTGATTTTCAACAGCCGGATTCCACCATCTGTCAAAATGAATGACATGATTGGCCGCTGTCAGATTAAGTCCAACACCACCCGCCTTAAGAGAGAGTACCATATAAGGAATATAATGCTCACCATTAAACTGCTCAACCATCTCATTTCGTTTTTTCACAGGCGTACCACCATGAAGCACGAATCCCTCTTTGGAAAATATGGCACTTAAAAAATCTGAAAGAGGTTCCGTCATCTCCCTAAATTGTGTGAAAATAAGTACTCGTTCCCTTTTTTCGTATATGATTTCGCATATTTCTCTCAACTGCTCAAACTTGCCACTATGTTCCGGTTTATAGTCTTCTCTGCCCAGATATTGATCAGGATGATTACAGATTTGCTTGAATTTCATAATACTGGATAAGACGAGCCCCTTTCGCTCAATCCCTTCCGCCTCTTTCAGCTTTTCTGAAATCTGTTCAATCAGCTGCTTATAGAGGGCGATCTGTTTTTTAGACAATGTGGTATAGGCGTTCATTTCTAATTTGTCCGGCAGATCCGCTATAATACTTTTATCGGTTTTCAGTCTTCTCAATATGAAGGGTTGGATCATCTTGCGAAGCTTTGCATATCCGATTGTGTTATCAGCAAGTCCTTTCGTAAAGTCAGTAAATTCTTTAGTTGTTCCCAGTAGCCCCTGATTCAAAAAATCAAATAATGACCACAGGTCACTTAATCGGTTTTCAATTGGTGTTCCTGTCATTGCAATTCGCATCTTGGCAGGAATCGCTTTGATGACCTTTGTCTGCTTGGTTCCTGGATTCTTTATGGCTTGAGCTTCATCCAAAATCAAATAATCCCATTGTTTATTTTTGAGTGCTTCCAACTTAACTGCCATACCATAAGTAGTGATATATAAAAATTCTCCATCCCTGATTTGGAGCGTTTCTGAGCTTTTCAAATCACTTTTATGAAGTATTTGATAGGGCATTTCAGGAGCGAATTTTTCGATTTCCTTCTGCCAGTTTCCAATAAGCGATGCAGGCAAGATAAGGAGCGCCCTCCCACTGCTATTGGCTCTGCGATATTCCAAAAAAGCAATCATCTGAACCGTTTTACCCAGTCCCATGTCATCCGCTAAACAAGCACCAAATCCAAATTGGGACATCCGGTTAAGCCAGTGATAACCCGTTTCCTGATACGTTCGTAACGTTGCATGAAACGAAGATACAGTGCCGATTTTTTCAATTCCAGCAGGATGAATCAAACTTTCCTTCATGGACCTGAGCCATTGACCATTAGACACCGATACATCAATCTCATCAGTTGAGATATTCAACAACTTATTCATATTTAATTCCAGCCTCATTGCATCTCCAAGAGACAAGTCTTCATCTTTTGTTAAGTCCTTTACCTTGTCAAAAGCTAAAAAAACAGCTTCTAGTTTCTTTTTATCAATTTCAATCCATTTTCCTTTATATTGAACCAGACCCTCAGCCATGTCCAAAAATGCTTTTAAGTCATGCTCTGTTAATACGTCGTCTCCTATATTTAGAGAGGGTAAAAAGTCCATAATTGCATCCAGACCAATCTTGGATGGCTCTTTTTGTCCGACCGTGACCGAAAGTCGGATCGAATTGTTTCTTTTACGCCACCAATCTGGCACTCTGCACATAATTCCAGCTTCTTCATAAATCAGCATTTCCTTTAAAACTATATACGCCTCTTCAGCTGTGAGTTTCAAAGGCGAGAACAGTTCACCACTTTCGAGTAATCCTGAGATGAAAGAGCTCTTTTCGGCTGCCTTGATGACCGTTGAAATAAGCGATAGTAATTTTTTTTCGTCCCCATCAAATTCTGCTAAGGCATTTTTCAAAGGTGTGTGTACTGCGCGCTTACTTTTAACTGGTTTTGTTGAATAGGTAGCCATAAAGGCAAATGGATACTTTTCTTCTTTATTTTCAACCAAATGAAAAAACACTCTTCCCACAACATTGATATTTGCATTATGCTCGACAAAATATCTGGCAACTGTACCATCATAGTCCTTAATTTCCGAATTAAAAACATCAAGTAACGCTTCCCATAACGCCCGAATCCAGTCATCATCAACATATTCCATGCCAATTACAAAAGGGAGCTCTTCCTTAAGCTGATATAACTCGTCTTCCAACAAATCAACTTGTACGGTATCCCGATTAAATTCAACTTCTGATTGTTGACTTAGTTTTTTGATCAACATTTCTGCAATATGGTGAAGATATTCAATTGAAGGCGAAAACCATTTCTCCTTTTTCAAAAATCCAAAATGAAATAAGGCGCTGTATTTATCAGTTTCAAATGCCTCTTTCCATGTTTTAATTGGATCTACAGGTTGGTTTTCAACTTCATCAATAACAAAGGTTTCTGGCAAAAAGTAGGCATTAAGTGTTTTTATTTCTTGCGTTTTCAGACGTGTCATTTACAATTATCTCCTAGCATATTAAAAATCTTATAATCTCCCTGAGCGAACGGATGAGGTGTCTATATGAAGATTGTAAAGAAATATGAAGATAAAATCAATGGAGTTTTAAGTACTTTTGACAGAATATGAATAAAGTTTTGACTAAAGTATATACTGAAATATATACTATATATGAGGTGATTTGAAATGGAAACTGCAAAAATATTTGTCAATGGTCAGAGCCAAGCTGTCCGGCTGCCGAAAGAATACCGTTTTTCGGGTAACGAAGTATATATCCAAAAAGTGGGTAACGCTGTTATGTTGTTTCCAAAAGAGCGTGCATGGGAAATCTTTCTTAACGGTCTTAACAGCTTTACTGATGATTTCTTTGCGGACGGACGTAATCAGGGTGTTCAAGCGCCGAGGGAAACGT
>Ga0209346_1000773_pt1 | contig 23095 bp, 25 predicted proteins | sample AutmiccommunBRH9_FD_187381 | JGI IMG/M metagenome (GOLD analysis project Ga0209346, IMG submission 187381) | Deep subsurface microbial communities from Mt. Terri, Switzerland - Autotrophic microbial communities BRH/9 (SPAdes) (version 2) | ecosystem: Environmental > Aquatic > Deep subsurface >...
ATAAGCTGAGCCCTGTTAATATTTTTTGCTAAAATAATTACAAAAACAAACCAGCTGATCTGACAATTAGGGTCAATAAATGGAGTGTCTATCGGCAGATTATACTCCTTAATTAATTCTAGATAGCGAGTTGCTGCGGCAGTTCTTTTAGCAAGGATTTCCTGCAGACGTTCCATTTGGGCTAAGCCGACTGCAGCTTGCAATTCCGACATCCGATAGTTATAGCCGATTAAATCATGGCTTAGCCACTCACTATTAAGGTTTCTTCCTTGATTGCGCAGGCTTTGGGCAAGCAGATTTATCTCTTGATTATTTGTAATTAAGATGCCACCCTCACCTGTGGTGATTTGTTTGTTAGGGTAGAAAGCAAACACCCCAACATCGCCAAATGTTCCGACCTTTTTCTCTTTCCAAGTAGCACCAATAGCTTCACAGGCGTCTTCGATAACGAGTAGATTATACTTATGGGCAATTTCTAGAATGGCATCCATGTCACAGGGTTGACCAAAAACATGAACTACCAGGATTGCTCTAGTTCTAGCCGTGATTGCCTGCTCAATTAAGTTGGCATCCATATTCAGGGTATACGGGTTTATGTCGATAAAGACTGGCTTCACTCCCTCATATATTAAGCAATTGCTGGAGGCAACAAAACTATAAGGAGTGGTTATTACTTCATCACCCTTTTGCAAACCTAAGGCTTTTACGGCTATATGCAAGGCGCTAGTACCGCTGTTCATCGCAACAGCATATTTAACATTAAATTCTTGCTTAAACTGCTCTTCAAAATTTGCTAGTTTTTCCCCGAAACTTAACTGCTCAGAAGATAAGACCTCTAGAACATATTTTTTTTCCAGATCAGTAATATCAGGTTTAGATAGAGATAAATTCATAGATTATCAAGCCCTTTCAGTTTTCTGTTTTTTGTTTTTATTTAGAGTAAGGCTTTGCAAACGAACCTTTTGCTATAGTTTATTTAAAAAATAATAAGCTGCTTCTAGTGGTGTTACTCATTTTTCAAAAATATATAATCCTCCTAGATTAAAGAACTATTTCATGGAAAATAGACATAGCTCTGGTTGCTTATATATAGCAGATTTTGGCGGATTAACATATAGTATATTGGAAGTGAGAGGTAAGAGGTGGGACTTGTTGGAATTCTCACCCAAGGGCACAACGGTCTTCTTCGAACATTGAAGAGTAATCGACGTAGTACTCAGTGTATGGTCGCGAAAAAGACGAATTCCGTTGGTTGAATATTCCAGCAGAGAAGCTAGATCAACAAAGTAGGAATATAAAAATTGGAGGCAAGCATAATGGGCGGATTAAATGAAGAAATAGAGAGTTTTTTGGCGGATAAAAAAATATTGATTACTGGAGGCACTGGTTCAATTGGTGAAAAAATAGTTGCAGCTCTATTAGCTTATCAACCTAGAGAGATTATCGTCTTTGATCGTGATGATAGTAAGCTGTATGAGATGCAAATTAAGTATGCGATGCACAGCTGCTTGCGCTATAAATTAGCTGATATTCGGGAATATTCAAGTGTTGTCGAGGCAACGCAAGGGATTGATTTAGTCTTTCACACGGCAGCCTTAAAGCAGGTGCCGATTTGTGAGGAAAATCCTTTTGAAGCGATCAAAACAAATGTAATTGGCAGCCAAAATATAATTAAGGCATGTATAGTTAACAAGGTAAAAAAGGTGATCAACATTAGTACAGATAAAGCAGTAAATCCGACCAATACAATGGGAATGACAAAGCTTCTGGCAGAGAAACTGTTTTATCATGCCAACAATGCTAAGGATAATTCGACTACCCTGTTTACTTCTGTACGCTTCGGTAATGTGATCGGCTCTAGGGGGTCAGTTCTACCGATTTTTTTCGAGCAAATTAAAGCAAATGAGCCTCTAACCATCACTGATCTCCGAATGACCCGTTTTTTTATGACGATTCCGGAAGCGGTAAGTTTATTATTTCAAGCAGCATTCTATTCCAAAGGCGGGGAAGTCTTTATTTTTAAAATGGAAGCTTTAAAAATTACCGATTTGCTTTCAGCAATTGAGAGTTATTGTAAAATCAAGGGGTTTAAGCGGCCGGAGGTTAAAATAATCGGTATTCGTCAAGGTGAGAAGCTGTATGAGGAGTTGATGTCGTCTGAGGAGTTAACATTCGTCCAAGAAAACGACAGTCTTTATTTAATACCCGATCTACGGCAAATCAGTGACTATCCAGGCTTTAAGTCTGTCAAAATAGAGGCCTATCGTTCAGATCAAACGGCAGGAGTTGCTCAAGAAAAACTGCTTGCTATTTTGCAACAGTTCGGTTAGCTAGGGATATCGTGATGAAAACAAATTCTATTAGTAGCCTCTGGTGGTATACAGTACAGTTTTTGCAGCTGTTTCGCGATTTAAAATATGACGCAGTACCGATTAATCTTCTTCTTTTGCGAGATTTCCAAAAATTTTACCAAGATAAGAAGCTGCAAAAGCCAATTACAGAAACTTTGTCCGGCGGAATTCAAACTAATTGTACAAAGTACCTGCTAAAAACCAATCCCTTGTTAAAGCAGACTGGCAATAAATCCTATACATTGATTCGCGCTAATCTTTATCCGCTGACACAAGGACTAGATGGAGAAAACTTTATTTTTCTCGCTCACTTAAGGTCGGAATATCTGCTAGTAAAAGAAAAATTACCGGATAGAAAGGTCATTTATCTGAATAGCTTGCCGGAAAAATCGATTGCCAAAGCAGAGGAACATGAGCTTTTACAAAGGCTTGAGAAAAGATTAACGGATAATATCCCGAACTTCTTTAAGAGCAAACTATTTGCCGTATGGTTAAAACAAAAAACTGTGGCAACTCTAGCTAGGATTAGAAAGGTTCATTATTTGTTTGACCATTATTCCATAAAAAGAACTATTTATGGCTCGACAATCAACGAGCATGGAGTGTTGATCACTAGCTATGCGCAAACAAGAGGAATTCCGACAGTCAACCTTCAGCACGGATTGCTGGGAAAGCTGGGACATTTACCGGTAAACGCCGATCTTAATTTGGTCTGGAGTCAAGCCGATCAGGATTTTTTAATTTCCGAAGGAGTAGACTCCAGAAAAATCCGGATCATCGGTCCATACTTTGTTCAAAGTCTAGGTCAAACCGGCAAGAGTCGTTATTTGAAAATAATGAGGAAATTAAAGAGGCTAAAGGTACTTGTTGCTCTGCAACCCTTGGGAGTGGAAGCTAACCGAAAGCTGATTGCCGAATTGGAGGGAGCAAAGGAAGCTTTTCCAGAGTGGATAGCGATTTTTTACAAGCTACATCCTGAGCAGAGAAACATCCTAAAATACCAAAACTTGATTAAGAAAAGGCATTCCTATCTGGTTCCCCATGGTAGCTATTCCTTACATGAACTGCTCAGGGAGGCTGACTTAGTAATTACACCCTTTTCTACCGTTGCCTATGAAGCAATTCTCTTGAATAAGCCGGTTGTATTCTTCGGTAAACAGCGTTATTTATATTATTTATCCGGTGAAGCTGTATTCTTGAATAGACATCTGCCTGCTAAAGAACTTTTTACTAGAATTATTAATGACAACAACTATTTAAACCTAATTCGCAATAAAACAAAATTAAAAAGCGGGGTACCGGCTTTGACAAATAATCAGGAGATTTGGCGAATTATTGTTGAGCTAACAGGCTAGTTTTCGAAGATAAAAATAAACTTTTACTAGATCAAAGTGGTTAAAGAAGGAAGGCGAATTTGAAGTGATAAACGGACAAAAGGTAATTGCGGTTATTCCGGCAAGAGGGGGCAGCAAATCAATACCCTATAAGAACATCAAACCCTTTCTGGGCAAGCCGCTAATCGCTTGGACAATTGCTTCTGCACAAGGTGTTGCCGAAATAGATCGAATTATCGTATCGACCGAGGACGCGCTGATTGCCGAGGTTGCTAGCAGATATGGCGCAGAAGTGTTTAATAGACCGGCAGAATTGGCAAAAGATAATTCTTTATCTATTGAGTTGGTTAAGGATATCGTAAAAAAGCTTAAAGAGGCAGGGGAGAACTACAGCATCATGTTATACCTTGAACCGACCAGTCCCCTTCGTGAAAGCCAAGATATCAGAACCTGCTTAGAGCTATTAACAAATACCGAAAGCAGTTATACTGCTGTGGCAACCTTTACTGAAGCAGAATTGAATCCGCATCGAGCTTGGAGAATTGAAGGGAGCCCAGAACTGTTTATTAAGTCAGCCAACCCTTGGCTACCAAGACAAAAACTACCGAGAGCTTATCAATTAAATGGCGCAGTATATTGTTTTTTAATCGAGAGTATTCAAGAAGACAGTCAGCAGATCCTTAACGGCAGCATTGGAGCAGTTGTGATGCCGAGGGAAAAATCAGTAGATATTGATGACAAAATAGATTTTATGCTTGCTGAATTGCTGATGAAGGAGCGAATAGATAATGAAAAGCCTTAATGAACTATTTTCTTTGCAAAACAAAACCGCCTTAGTAACCGGAGGGGCAGGCTATTTAGGCACGGCAATCAGCGAAACTCTTGCGGAGTTGGGTGCCAATGTGATAATAGCTAGTCGTAATCAGGAAAAGAACAGTCAAAAAAGCCTAGAGCTAAATGAGAAATACCCGGGGATTAAAGTCACGGCAATCGAATTAGACTTATTGGATCAGGAATCAATCAGCGAATGTGTAAAAAAGGTTGATGCTCTTTACGGAGGACTGGATATCCTGATTAACAATGCCTGGTCAGGTAATAAGAATTCCTTCGAGTCAATTAGTGACGAGGATTGGCTATACGATATTGAAATGAGTTTAACTTCAGTATTTCGGCTAATTAAGGCTGCCTTGCCGCTCTTAAAGAGAAATAAAGGGGTAATCCTGAATATTTCTTCCATGTATGGTCATGTTGCACCTGATTATCGGATCTATGACGGAGTTAAGCTGACTAATCCACCCAGCTACGGTGCTGCTAAGGCGGGAGTAATTCAATTCACCAAATATTTAGCCAGCTTTCTTTCTCCGAATGATATTCGGGTTAATTGTTTAAGCCCGGGAGCATTTCCGCACGAAGCAACTCAAGAAAACATCGAGTTTATGGAGAAGCTGGCAGCAAAATGTCCGTTAAACCGGATTGGGAGACCAGAAGAGCTTAAGGGAGCAGTAGCTTTGCTCTGTTCGGACGCTTCAAGCTATATGACAGGACAGAATATTTGTGTAGATGGTGGTTGGGCAATATGGTAAAACGTTTGGGGATAATTGGCTTTAGTTTAGGAAATGGACATCCATTTTCCTTTTCGGCGATTCTTAACGGTTATAATCACGAGGAGCTAATTAAGGCAAATTGGCAGGTTATTGCTGATTACTTAAGCAGAAGGGATATAGCGGATTTTGGGATTGAAGGGGTTAAGGTAACTCATGCCTGGACGCAAGATATTAACCTTACACAACAACTTTGCAGAGCCAGCCTAATTCCTTATCCAGTTGCAGATATAACGGGGATGCTGGAAAACGTCGACGGTGTAATTATTGCCCGAGATGATTATCAGACCCATTTTGAGCTGGCAATGCCATTTTTGCAAGCAGGGCTTAAGGTCTTTGTCGATAAACCGCTTAGCCAAGATCTTGGAGAACTAAACAAGCTGCAACCTTATCTGGAGAGCGGGCAATTAATGTCTTGTTCCGGTATGCGCTACGCTACTGAATTGGATAAGATTCGCCAAGAAATTGCGGGAATCGGTGAGCTAAGAATTATTTATGGTATTTCACCTAACGATTGGGAGAAATACGGCGTGCACCTGCTTGAAGCTATAATCAGTATCATCAACGCTGACCCAACAGCTATTTCTGCTGTAGTCTCGGAAAAGGATGTTTCGACAGTAACGATCGAAACCGCGGAGAAGGTAATAATTCAGATAAATAACTTAGGACCAGCCAGTTCAGGATTTAAGCTGGAATTTATCGGCACCAAGGGGCGACTTTCAACGGAAATATATGACAATTTCTCAATTTTTAAGCGGACATTATGGCATTTTAATATGATGGCAAATACAGGAATAGCTCCGATACCGCCTGAGGAAACAATCAAGATTATGAAGCTTTTAATCGCTGGAAGAATGGCGATTAATCAGCAAGAAAAGGTCTATTTTAGTCAGCTGGAGCGGCTTGCTGGAAGGGAAGACTCTCAATGAGCATTTACCGTCTGGCGATAATCGGTGCTGGTCAGATTGGCTTGCGTCATCTCCAATCCCTGAACTTGCTGGAGCAGGACATTAGCCTAGAGATTCTTGATCCCTCGGAACAGAGCTTAAAGGCGGCAAAAGAGCTTGTTAACCGTTTTACTAATCGCCGGGTGAAAAAAGTTGCCTTCTATCAAGATATTTCCTCGCTAGATGATAGCTTAGATCTCGTTATTGTTGCTACGAATTCTAAAGTGCGTTTTCAAGTATTGCAGGAGTTAATCAGTAAAAAGCAAGTTCGCTATCTGATTGTCGAGAAAATTTTGTTTCAGGAACCCAATCATTTCGCAGAGATAAACGAACTGCTGAACAGGAAAAATATTCGGGCGTGGGTTAACTGTCCCCTCAGAACTATTGGGTTTTATCAAGATCTACAAGGATTATTGGCAAATAGCCAAAGTCTGCAATACTATGTAAGCTACGCTAATATTGATCTGGGAAGCAATGCAATACATCATCTAGATTTGTTTGTGTTTTTAACAGGGGAAATAGATTTAACGATTGATTCAGCGCTTTTAGATGATCGGATTATTCCAAGTAAAAGAGCCGGATTTAGTGAATTTACTGGTACCTTAACGGGATCGACAAAAAGAGGAGACAAGATAGTCCTAACCTCGTACCCTGCCGGTAATGCTCCGCCATTTGTAATGATTAGCAGTGAGAGAATGCGCTGTGTAATTCTGCCAAAGGAGCAAAGAGCATGGCTATATACGGAGAATAGTGGCTGGCATTGGGAAGAGAAAGCCTATATTCATCCTTATCAAAGCCAGCAAACAAACTTAGCAATTGAAGAAATTTTGACAACCGGTAATTCTCGGTTAACCTCTTATTTTCAATCATGGCAAATCCATCTCCCTTTGTTGAGAGCTTTTATGCGGCACATAGAAAAAGTAACCAAAGAGGAAGTGCGAAAATGTCCAATAACTTAACAGAAACCCTGTTGTTGGTCGGCGCAGGGAAAATGGCCATCGAGTATGCTAAGGTACTGCAAAAGCTGATAATTCCTTTTATCGTAATTGGACGAGGAGAGGAATCGGCAAGAAATTTTACTAAAATAACGGGGGTTACTCCGTTGCTTGGCGGAGTTGCAGCTTGTTTGTCTACCCAGCAAATCCTAGCGAGAACAGCTATTGTAGCTGTTAATGTTCAAGAGTTAGCTCCTACTGTAAGCTTATTGCTCGATCATGGTGTTAAAAGAATCTTAGTCGAAAAGCCCGCAGGACTAACCGCTGCTCAAATAAACGATCTTGCCCAAAAAACTAAGGAACAAGACGCTGAGGTTTATGTAGCTTATAATCGACGTTTTTATGCTTCAACCAAAAAGGCTTTGGAGCTTATCGCAAAGGATGGTGGAGTAACTTCCTTTAATTTTGAATTTACCGAATGGAGTAGTGTTATAGAAAGCAATAAAAATATTTCCGATGACGTAAAAGAAAATTGGTTCCTTGCCAACTCAAGTCACGTAGTTGACTTAGCCTTTTTTCTCGGCGGAAAACCTAAGGAGCTTCAGTGCTACAAAGCAGGTCAGCTTACTTGGCATTCTGCTGCAGCCGTTTTTGCCGGGGCAGGGAGATCGGAAAAAGGGGCGTTGTTCTCTTATCAAGCAAATTGGCAGGCACCTGGTCGTTGGCGGGTAGAGGTTCTAACTAGGCGAAGGAGAATTATCCTTTGTCCCCTGGAGGAGTTGTATGTCCAAAATCTCCATTCTCTAGAGGTTGTCCAGGTTTCATTGGAGGATTCCTTTGATAAAGCCTTTAAACCAGGATTTTACGAACAAACGATAGCCTTTCTTGCTGTCGACAAGATAGCTTCAGGATTATTGCCAATCGGCGAACTGGCAGATCTAGCCTCTCGAATATATGCCAAAATAAGCAAAAATACTTAAATTAATCAAATGAAAAGAAATCAAAGGGACAGTTCTTGCGATTATTAATCACTTGAACCGTCTTTTTGATTTAGATAATTTTTAATCAATTGTCGTATAATTACTGGTGGAGAATAATTCAACTCTAATGTATTATTAAGAAATTGTTGTCCCTGATTAATCGCCGAATTTCTAAAATCCTCATCTGTTACTATTTTTGTCAGATATTTAGCCAAATCTTTATCTTTGTATACATTTAAACCAGCCTTAGCTTTTACAAGATGGGAATGAAAATCATTGTTATAATCATAATGATAAGGAATGGAAGGTTGTAATACTATAATCCCTTTACGTAATATAGCTGCTTCAATGGCGGTACCGGAAGAAACAGTCATTACAAAATCCGAATTTTTTAGAGTATCGAATAGATCTAACTGGCTAGGAGCTAGCTTAATCTTCGATATATTTAAAAAAGGAGTGTAGTCAGTATGATCTGAAGGATGTGGTCTAATAACAAAAGTAATTGGTATATCTGGTATATTATAACTTAACTTCACTATCCAATCCATAATCTCCATATTCACGCTTTCTTCAAATTGCTGGGTTGTAAATGTGATTATAAAATGATCTGAAGGAATGTTCATTAAGTTGATAAACTCTTTTTTTGAGATAGCTATTTTATTTTTTGCGTATTCAAAGCGTAAATTACCTGTAATTTTAATTTTTGCTGGGTCTATGCCTCTTTTTACCATCCATTGTTCATAATTTTTCCCCCATGCACAATAAAGTGAAGCTTTAGTTGGAATAAAGGATTGATCAGTTATTAGTAATTGTGGTGCATAGATAAAAGGCAAATTATATTTCAATGCCAGTAATGATAAAATGTTCCCTGGAACAGTAATTTCAAAATGGTCTAAAATTACACCAATATTGCTTCTGCGAATTAAGCGATCCAGAAAATAAACGTTTTTTACCATTCTAATTAAAAGCACCTCAAACCACTGTTTAAATTCAAGCGTACCAAAGACATCATGGGTTTTCACAGATAATAAAATTTGTTTTAATTGATTTTGTAGATTTACTATATCGGTTCTTGGAATTTTCACTCTGACTAAGTCTCTTCCAAAACTATATTTCACAAGATTTCCCGGTAGTTTTTTACCTTTTAAAGCTGTTTTATCATAATGATTATGAACCATTAATAAAATAGGGGCATCAGAAAATTGATCAAGAGCCAATTTAACTAACGCTGCAGGCATTAGAATAATATTGCGATTAGGAACCTTAGATAAATCTTTTATTTGCCTCTGTTTGTGATTTAGGGCTTTTTGGACATCCCCTACCGTATTAATGTTGTATTTCTCCTGTAATCTATTGATATAATTGTAATTAAATAAATTATTATCTACAAATGGCTTGATAAATATATGAAAATTCCTAATCAAAGTCAAAGGCAATTCTATATCTAAATATTTAAGTGAACTAAAGGTTTCACAATAATCTAGCGTTAGGCCATACCGCAAAATGCCATGATTATTTAATTTATCATCTCCATACATATGTTTGACTCCCTTCTCTATTTGTTAATTCAATTTATTTTATTTCTCCTTTATATGACCTAGTATCAACTTTGGTATAACAGTAGATGGAGAATGATTTAAATCTAATGTATCTCTAAGAAATAGTTGGCCTTGTTTTACTATTTCCGTTCTAAAATCCTTATCTTCGATCAGCTTTTTTAAGTTAACTCTTAATTCTTGATGATCATATATCGCTAAACCCGCACCTGACTTTACTAAAAAAGCATTAAAATCATTATTGTTATGTTCAAAATTATAAGGAAGGTCAGGCTGCAATATAATAAGCCCTTTTTTTAAGATTGCTGCTTCAATTGCTGTATTTGAGGATATTGTAGTTAAAAAATCTGTATTCTCTAATATATTGTATAAATGCATTGTTTTCGGAGTTAATACAATTTTTGATCCTTTTAAAAAACGTGTGTAATCAAAGGAGTCGGAAGGATGCGGTCTAATTACAAAGGTAATTGGTAAATCATTAATAGAGTCGGTAATCCAGTTCATCAATGTTAAATTTACTTCTTCAGCAAACGTTTGACTGGTAAATGTTACAATAAAATTATCTGTAGGAATGTTTAATAATTTGAGGAAATCAGCTTTTGGCATAGATTTTTCCGATTTTGCGTATTCGTATTGCAGATTTCCAGTAATATAAATCTTTGATGAATCTATACCTCTTTTTTCCAGCCAATTCTTATAATTATTACCCCAGACAAAATATGATGATGCATAAGTAGGTATAATTGAACGATCAGTTATAAGTACTTTCGGAGCATTTATAAATGGAAGATTATATTTTATTGCCAACATTGCTAAAATATTTCCTGGAACAATGATTTCAACATAATCAAAAATTAAGCCGATAGGTGCTTTTTTGATTAAATTATCAAGTAAATGAACCCATTTGAGCGCATAATTTAAATACCTAAGAAACCAGCGCCGAAATTCAGGTTTTCCAAATATCTCATGATTATTAACAGTCGATAAAATATTTTCGAATTCTCCTTGTAATTTTCCTATCACTTCCATTGGTATTTTTACCATGGATTGTGCTCTGGAAAAGCTATATTTTATAAAATTTTTCGGAAGTTTTTTGCCAATTAAAGCTGTTTTATCATAATGATTTAATACCATTAGCAGAACAGGAGCGTCAGGGAATTGATCAAGAGGAAATGTTACTAGTGCTGCCGGCATTAGAATGGTATTACGGTTTGGTTCTTTGGATAAATCTTTTTTTATTTTCGGTTTATGACTTAAAGCTTTTTGAACATCCTTCATTGTATTAATATTATATTTTTTCTGCAATTTATTGATGTAATCGTAATTAGTTAAATTACTGTCTACAAACTGTTTAATAAATAAATGAAAATATCTGATTAAAGTTAAAGGCACCTCGATGTCTAAATATTTAATTGAACTGAAGACTTCGCAGAACTCAATGGTTAAACCGTATCTTAAAATATGATGATTATTTATATGCTCACTTCCGTACATAATAATATTCCTCCAACTAAATGAACTGCAATATTTATTAATACTTTATGATAGAAGGATTTCAAATGAAATGGATACAGAACCACGTTTATGTCCAATTTCCATTTATTTTTCAAAAAGGGCATAGTTAGTTGATAGATTTTTGTAAAAATAGTTATCTATCTTAAACAGTCCTTTTTAAATCTTAATATTATATAGAACAAAATCATCCTAACGAATGACTTTGTTCAGGAGTCAGGGACCAACTTGGTGGAAGATGATAGAATAATAGTAAGGAGAGGAGAATAATGGATAAAATCTTAGCGATTATTCCCGCAAGGGGAGGTTCAAAGGGGCTACCAGGAAAAAACACAAAAAAAATAAATGGAAAACCTCTGATTGAATATACGATCGAAGCAGCTATTGCTTCAAAATTAATCAATAGAATTATAGTCTCAACTGATGATCAAGAAATAGCAGAAGTTGCAATTAAAGCTGGTGCAGAGGTTCCTTACCTGCGTCCTGAATATTTAGCACGAGATGATTCGAAAGTAATTGATACATGTTTATATGTTTTAGCTAAATTAAAGGAAGAGGATTATATACCTGATGCTGTAATCTTGTTGCAGCCAACTTCGCCTTTACGAACCTCAATACACATCAAAGAAGCGGTTGAAGTCTTTCTAGAGAAAAAAGCTGATTCAGTAATAAGTGTTTGCGACAGTAATTATTCCCCTTCTTTACTAACGAAAATAGATAGCAATGGTATTTTAATACCTGTTTTAGATAGCTATGACATATTCAACAATCGGCAAGCTTTAGAAAAAGTATATAAACTTAACGGTGCTATTTACATTATAAAAACCTCTTTACTGATAAAAAATAAATCTTTTTTCGGCAAAAGAACATACCCTTATATAATGCCTGTTGAAGCTTCAATAGATATTGATACTTATTTTGATTTCAATCTGGCAGCAATGCTGCAAAAGAAAAACGGTGGAATGGTTGACTAGAGCCTATGGCGGTTTGGATGTAACCGTTTTCAGGTTATTGTGAAAGCGGTCACATTATAGTTGAGAAAAAATCTAATGTTTGAATTTTTTGAATATAAAATACTTTTAAACATTGGTGGTTTCCGTTGCTTTTTTGTTTAAGATGATTTAGAATACATTTAAAAGAGTCATAAGTTTGTAATATTTATCACAATATTTTAGTCGTTTTTCGTAGTATAATCTTAAGTGAAGTTAAAGTGAAGATCAAAAAACAAGGGGCGTTGCGAGATGATCGTGAAAGAGGTACAGGATTTTTATGAGTTTGAAGTTGAAGGATTAAACAAGGATACTCATGTGATTTATGAAAAAATTTCTCAGGTAGAACCAATGTTTAATGATAGCTATCAATATGTAGGAACTCACGAATGTGAAGGCTACGAGGAGATCTCAGTCTATGTAGGTTCAGAGTCACTTATAAAGAAGGCTGCTTTTATTATTGGTAAAGACGTTAATAATATATCGGAAGCTCTTAGTATGATTTCGCATTTATATGCTCATAAGTTAAGCGCCTAGGATTTTTAAATAAATGGCTGGAGAAAGCACCACTACCTGCGCACAATGTCATGAATTAAAGAGTCCGTAAAGCCCAAATACTCTTGCTAACTTTGAAAGAATGGCAGAATTAGCTGAACTGTCACTGGAAACTCATAACAAGATATTGGAATACTTGGAATACTTGGAATACATTCAAACAAACTAAATACAAGCGAATAAAGCTAAACTACAAGCTGCCGGGAACTATTTCTCGGCAGCTTATTATTTTTCAAAAATGTTCAATGGTTAAGTAGCCTGTAAATAGGAACAATATTAGATGAGGGGGGATATTAATGGCGATAATTTTAGTAGTCGTACTGGCAGTTTACCTGATTATTGACACACCTTTTGAGAAAAGAACAATTAAGCTCTTTGAATCAAGAACCGTTAAGAAGATTGTAAAACTTATAATCATTGCTTTAGGTTTTTTTCATGGCTGGATCCTGATGATTAATACCAGCTTTTCGACAAAAACTGTTTCAGGAGTGCTTCTGTATGGACTTTTTATTGTATATATCATGGCGGGTGAAAACTCTGGCATTGAGGACAAGACGGCAAAGATTTATTTTAAACGATTTACATGGGCTACCAGTTGGCTAATTGCCATGGTGCATATTATTTTCTAAGATTAATACCTAATTTTTCCTATATATCCAATAAAATTATAGTATTGAATCTATATTTTTCTCAAATATTATAGATACACCAATAAGGAGGTGATATCAATGGCACAAGGACAAAAACGTTCTAGCAATCCATTAGTAGTACCCCAAGCAAGCCAAGCTTTAAGTCAAATGAAATATGAAGTAGCGCAGGAGCTTGGAATTCAAATTCCTCAAGATGGTTATATGGGAAATATAGCTTCTCGGGATAACGGTTCAATCGGTGGTACTATCACCCGCCGACTCGTCCAAATGGCGGAACAACAGTTATCTGGAGGAACTACTAAGTTTACAACAAAATAATATCTGGTTTCTAATGAGGTAGTAAGGTTCTCTTACTACCTCAATTTTTTTTATCTTCGGTTTCAATACGTCTAACCTCTCACTTCTTAGTAAGAGGTTGTCTATTGTTTAACTTAATTTGTTATTTAATGAAACTTTCTAACTGGTTAAACGTCTTAGATAATATGGGAGCAAGTATGGAGAGTAGGGGATGTATCTATGAGAAAGCTTTATAGTGCGATTATTTTATTACTTTTAACTCTATTAGTGGTTGGCTGTTCAGATATTGGTGGAGACAATCCTATTGTAGAAGAAATACCACAAGTTAATCAAGATCCAACGGATGAAAAACCAAATGATCAAGAGGTTCCGGCAGAGCAAACCGTTTCTGAAAACACTGAAAAAATCGTAACAAACGGAGTTTTTAAGGAATTTTTTCCGGATATTATCTTTACTGATCCACAATTATTTATTCAACAATTGGTGCCTGGTTTTAAGCTTGGTTTAAGCAAGCAGGAGGTCGAGAATTTAATTGGAATTCCTAAACAAACCAATTCCTACAATAATGGTTGGGAGGACAGGGAAGATTGGCTATACGATGAAGTAAGGGACTATGCGGTTCTTCTAACGTTTGATTCTTTTAATCATGTAGTTAACTTTCAAATATCTAAAGAGTTACCCGGATTAGGGCTAGTTCCTAAAGCACCCAACAAGTATAAGCCGGTTGATGAAGGAAAAATCACTTACGAGGAATTGGGATTTGAAGAAATATTGGTCGGAACTACCTTAGCCGAGGTCATAGAGCGATTAGGTGAACCGGTACAAGGATTTATCTCCTACGATGAGATGTATGGTTACGATCTAGGTATTGTCTATCAGGGTATAACACTGCATGTTCTATTGGAAAAGGAGTTGCACTATATTCAGTTTATTGAGACTAATAGTTTAGGAAGCCCAGAGACGTATCGAGGTATCAAGGTTGGTAGTAGCGTTGATGCTGTAATCGAGAAATACGGCAATCCACCATATGAGAGGGCAGATGATGACGATCTGATTTATGCCACTGAAGATTATTGGTTCGCCATCAAATTTCAAGTATATGAAGGCAAAGTTGTTGCAATTAGCATTTATGAAGCTTCTTAGCTTTTCCAAGACTAGAAAAACACTTTTTCTAGTCTTTTTTTTGCGGAAAGGGATCGGGGACAGGTTAGGCGTCTGGTAGATTAAGCTTTCTGGTATCAGGGAAGTTGTTAAGTGTTGTTGAATACAGTTTCACTATTGACAAGTGTTTTCAATCGTAATATAATTTTGCTAAATGATAATGAAAATTGTTATCAATTAACGAGGTAGGTGTACATATGTCAATTATGATTGTAGGCGCAGACCATTTAGGGAGTATTGCAGATAACTTACAGAGTCTTGGGTATGATGAAATATTTCATATTAAAGGACGTAAGACCACAGATATAAAAGTTAAGCTTAATAAGGAAATAAAACTTATTCTTGTGTTGACAGATTATATAAATCACAATTTAGCGCGTAAAATTAAGGAAAGGGCAAAGGAGTATGCTGTTCCAGTAGTTTATTCAAAACGTTCGTGGAGCAATATTCATGCGAATTTGCAGAATGTTCTTTGACCTGTCCCCTCGCCTATTTTTCCCTCGACAATGACAGGTACCGTTACAAGAAACTTATTATTAACATAAGTTGAACTAGGAATCTGAAAGGAGTGGTAAGGGAATGGCGAAAATCAATAAAGCGATAAATAGTTTGAACTCTCTTGTTAATAATATTGAAAAGTCTGCTAGTGGGATAAGCAAGACTGGAGAGAGCTTTAAGAAAGACGGTGTTACAGTAATCAAGAACAATGGTAAAACTTATGTGTATGTAAATAATAAGAAGAAAAAGTAGCGGGATTTTGTTGGAACCGAAGATAAAGAGCTTCTGAGTTGTTCAGATGCTCTTTTTGTTATTGATGAGTTTTTATCGTTATATTTCCACGCTGGTTTGACCGTAATATTGATGGACGTGCCCGTCAGCAAAAGCGACCTGACCATTGAAGAGGTGGTAGTGATAGCCGTTTGGCAAGGGGATTGCCGAGCTAGTGGTACCACTGTAATAATGGACATGGCCATCATCAAAGGTTGTAGTTCCCGAAAAATAATGAATATGAAAATCATCATCTCCACCTGGATCCACAGAGGTATTTCCCCCTAAGTTATGGGTGTGGCCATCATCTAAAGTAGTAACCGTACCATACCGATGAAAATGGCTTCCTGAGCCATAATAGGCAACGTGTGAATGCATCTTTCAAGCCTCCTTTCGATTTAGCTCTCTTTAATATTACATTCAGAAAGGGTCAGTATTGCAACCGTAGAAAAAACCCTTTTATGAAGGGTTTTTAAGGCTTTCCAGAAAGGACAAAGGAGTTGAACTAAAGCCCAGTCCATTTACCCGTTGTTTTTGGGTTGCATCTAATAGACTAAGGGCAAATAGCCGGTTAAATAAAGCTGATGAGCGATTACTTGATAACCCCGGCGATTAGGATGGATGTGATCAATAAATAAGAATTCCCGTGGATCTTGCTGAAAAACTGAGTAGACGTCGGCAATACGGACATTTGCTGAGCTTAGGCTGTACAAATAGCTGTTATATTCGTTGATCCATTGAGCGGCTTCAGGCATACCAGGGTTAGGATTATATAAGTTAACAATGCGAATCATTGTATCATGATACGTTTCTCCTTGAAGGTTAGCAATAGTGCTGATTATATAACTAAAGTTGCTCTTGGTTTCTTCCAAGCTCGCCCGAAAAACATTGGCATTCCCAGTTTTACTATAAATTCTTCCAGCATCAATTAAATCGTTGCCACCGGCGGTTATTGTAATAATGTCCGCTTGAGCGATCGCTCGGCGGCAATTCGGTTTTTCCAGCACCCTTATTACATCCCGAGAGTTTGCACCGTTTTTAGCGAATTTTTGATAGAAAACTCTGGTTTGTAGTGCTTCTTCAGATATTATCGCATACTGCTTTACAAAACCCGGCGCTAAAAGTGAACCAACCCCGACAGTTATCGAATCGCCTAAAGCAGCATAATATACAGGTCTATCCAGCATGTTGACCACCTCAAGGTATTATATGCCTCGCTACCTTGCTTGCTATAGCCGAATGTCATTTCTGGCTCGGATAGTCAACCCCTTAAGCTAGAAATTGGTCGACAATGTAGCTAACTTTTTTTTGTACATCTGGACCAACTTCTTTACCGATTAGCTTAAGGAGATAGCTGCGTTGTTGTTTATTATCAATGTCGATTGCTTGCTGACGAAAAATTTTAATAACTTTGACCGCTTGGGTTTGTGTTAAGGGTATTTGATAAATATTAGCATATCTTATTAAATCGCTTGGTTCTAAATTATTTATTTTATGATTGACAAGCTGTCTGACAAAAGGATTCATTTTATCACCTCATCACAATAGTTTTTTAGTGCTTATCAATTTTATCCTATGTCAATAACGGGTAAATGTGCTTCAGAAATGCAACCACCCATTTTTCCTTCTGCGTAGGCATCAAACTATACCAGATTCCCGGATCTTTCATAGGTTATAGTGTAAGGACATTTATCTAATGTTGGAAGTGAGAAGTAAGAGGTGGGACTCGATGGAATTCGAGAAAAAGATGAATTCCACTGGTTGAATATTCGAACGAGGGAGTGTATCGACGTAGTAGAAATATATTATAAAAGGAGCACCCTTCGGGCACAACGATCATATTTCAACGAAGAAGATTCTCGACGTAGTAGAAATATATTATAAAAGGAGCACCCTTCGGGCACAACTATCATATTTCAACGAAGAAGATTCTCGACGTAGTAGAAATATATTATAAAAGGAGGAACCTAGAATGGCAGATGGGCATGGACATGGTTACGGTGGAGGTTATTTATTCCCAGGGGGATACAGAACGTTACTATTATTTATCCTCTTAGTAATAATCTTCTTCTGGTTTATCGGTTGGGCTTACTAATTGTTTGAACAGGTGCAAAAGGAAGGCTGATGCCTTCCTTTTGCTTCAAGCGTCTATTAAGAGGTTATTCGACTATTTTTATAAATTATAGACACTAGTCTATACGACTTGGTTAGTATTAACATAATCTATAAAAGAATCATCGCTTGATATTCTTAGGAAGGGGGTAATAGCTCTTTTCGATAGCTTCCTTCTATTTAATAATTGAAACAGGCTTTACTTAATAAAATGTCCCTTTGGGAAAGGAGGGAAACAATATGGCAAATACAAGCTATTTTGGCGGATATTGGAGTTGGATCATCTGGCTGATAATTATCGGTATCCTGTTTTTCATTTTCTTTGGATTCTTTGGTTTCGGCCGTGGCTTCGGTTACGGAGGCTACGGTGGTGGATACGGCGGTGGTTATGGAGGCGGAGGCGGTTATGGTTATGATGCCTATGGCTATGACTATGGTGGATACGGCTACTAGACAATAGTCCATTTATCTTCCATCTAGACGAATATCTATACAAAATGGTTATAATCATCATATTTTATTCTAGGGTATAGTCTAAACAACAGTTTCTTGTACAGATATTCATTGAAAGGAGGGGGATATGATGGCTGACGGCAAGGTAGCCGGTTATGGCGGAGGATATTTATTCCCAGGAGGGTATAAAACATTACTACTTTTTATCCTCTTAGTGATCATTTTCTTCTGGTTTATTGGTTGGTATTAATCTTCTTTCTTTAACGAAACAAGATAAGCTAATACAAATCACCAAATAAAGGAGGGACTAATGATGGCTGGTTACGGTGGTGGTTTCTTATTTCCAGGTGGATACAGAACATTACTATTATTTATCCTTTTAGTAATAATCTTCTTCTGGTTCATCGGTTGGTACTAAGCAATGAATGGGGAGATCTAGGCGATTTCCCCAAAAACATTTTGACGCAAAAAAGAGGGGCGAATTCATCATTACAGTTTTTACACATCACGCATAAGTTGTTGTGAAGGATGAATCATCCTTTTAACAAAAAAAGAGGAGGTTTCTAAATGGCTAACGGATATGGCGGCGGTGGCTATGCTTATGGTGGCGGCTATAGTTACGGTGGAGGTTATTATTTATTCCCAGGGGGATACAGAACATTACTATTATTTATCCTCTTAGTAATAATCTTCTTCTGGTTCATCGGCTGGTATTAAATTACATGAGGGGAGTTACTTCCCCTCGGTACATAGCGGGTAAAAGCGTTATGTGTATCATCTTTAATTGATTCTCTGAGTATCAAATATATGCTAGGCAACTGCATAGTTAGTAAACATATCTATGCAGGAATTTCTCCATTTGTTCCTACAATTTAATTGCCTCCTTAAAAATAGTCTGCAGAGCAGGCTATTTTTATTTCGGAAGCTGAATGAGCTAATGCAGCAGAATATTTCAATTAAAGCTTAAGGCAATAAAAATCATAAACCAAACGGTATTAATAATCTCAATAATACCAACCTGTTTTGTAGATGGATTAGGTTGTTTATAGGTAAGGAAAAACCTTAATGTCGAAAGGCTGTAAGCGAACAAAAGCCACAAATCGTGATAAATTATGCCAATCAGCGGAAGGATCAGCATGTAAAGCTCGGCAATCCTTCGGAAACTCTTGTTATGCCGTTCTCGAAAAACTGTTTTAACATAAAGTGCCGATCCGAAAAAGAAAAGTAAAAGAAGCAGCCAGGTCATCAAGGCTACAGCTGCGAACTGCCCACTTCCTAGGTAATACGAAGCAAAGATCGTGGAATTAAGTGCAGCCATCGCTGCTAAATCGTTTAATAATGCCCGTTCATGCTTCTTCTTCAGATAATAAATATTTATTGCCAGAGTAATTAGGACAAACGGAAGTAGATAAAGCAGCTTACTGTAGTTCCTAAGCAGCGGCACAAAAAAAGCTCCGGAAAGTAGTAGATAGCTAAAAGCGTACTTCCATTCCTTAATGCGGTCTTTCGGTCGCCTAATCCCCTGTAAAAATGGTGAAATAGCAATATAGGCAAAAAAGATGCTAATTACGAGAGGGATATCCAGCCAATTAAATTGACTCAAAAAAATCCCCGTAAGAAACGGAGCAATCCACATTGCCCACGCACCATGTTCCTTTGGCAAGATAATTTTCATAAAGTTCTCCAGATGATTAGTTATTTTGTATTCAGTTTACCATCTTTAACTGCATGCTTCAAATTACAAAGCGACGGGCAACCTTGCTGATGGTTATTTGCGCATTAAAGCTATTTAATTTTAAGTTGAGATGGGATAAAATAAAGTGAGACTTATTCAGTTGGAGTTTTAACTCCATCTGAATTTAGCGAGACTTATTTCGAGGATTGAAACATCACCCTCTTACGGTGTTGAAGAGGGTGTCTTGTTGAAACCGAAGATAAAGATATGTTAATGTAGAAATTTGTCATACTTTGCAGAAGATTATGATGGGGGTAGGAAAATTGAAAGAAGCCAAAAGAAAGCATCCGGATATTCAGCAAAAAAAACAGCTTAAAAAAGGTTTGCTAAGGAGCAAGCTTAGAATTAAGCTCTTAGGTATTTTGTTGCTGATTATCATTATACCTGTAGCGGTTTCAGGTTATCTCTCGAACCAAAAAATTGACGAAATACTGAATGACAAGATTCAGATTGAGAACCAAGAAAGCTCAGCTGACTTACAGCAAGGCTTGGAGAATTATTATGTCAATCTGGAAGGGCATGTGCGGGAGATTAAATTCTTTGTTCTGCTTGCCGGAGTAGGCGGGGGACTGCTTAGCTTCATCGCTTCCTTCTATATCGCTTATTGGCTGGGAAAACCGCTTAAGCAATTAGAGGCTGCCTTTGAAAAAGCTGCCACAGGAGACTTAACCGTCCAAACATCAATTAAATCGAAGGATGAATTTGGTGAATTAAGTACCAGCTTTAACAAGATGATTCTGAATATAAAACAACTGATCAAGGATTTAAGTGACAATTCCGAACAAGTGGACAGTTCCAGTAGCAAACTTGCCGGAATTATTGAGGAGATTTCTGATCAATCATATAGCATTAATTCTTCTGTCCAGGAGATTGCCGCTGGGATGGAGGAAGCAAGTGCAACCACAGAGGAGATAAGCTCAGCAGGACAGATTGTTGTAAACTCTGCATATAAATTGGCAAAAGCTGCTGGGGAAGGTAACACAGCGGTGAAAGAGATCGAGCAAAGAGCTATCGAAATAAAAAGCAATGCCGTAAAATCCTCGGAGATCGCCAACTCGATTTATCAAGAAAAAGAGGAGCATATCAAGTCGGCTATTGAGGCTGGACAAGTTGTTCAGGATATCCAGAAAATGGCAGAAATTATTTCAGAAATTGCTGGGCAGACTAATCTATTGGCACTTAATGCCTCGATTGAGGCAGCAAGAGCAGGTGAGCATGGACGGGGATTTGCGGTGGTTGCAGATGAAATCCGTAAGTTGGCTGAGCAGTCCAGTAGTACGGTGGCAAATATAAAAGAGGTTACTGATAAGGTAATGCAGAGCTTTAAGAATTTATCCGAACAAGCAAATGAAATTTTGCGGTTCATTGAGGAGAAGGTTAAACCGGATTACAAGATGTTAGAAAATATTGGGCTTAAGTATAAAGAGGATGCCGATTTTATTGGTGGGCTATTTAGAGAATTTGTTGAGAGCACAGAACAAATGGCATTGGCAATTGAGCAAAGGAATCAAGCGATTGAACAAATAGCGACTACTGCCGATGAGTCAGCAGCCAGCTCGCAAGAAATCTCTGGTAATACTGCTGACATTGTCTCGAGAATCGAGGCGATTGATCAGTTAGCCCATGGACAATCAGAATTGGCCAAAAGCTTAAACGCTTTAGTTAAACGTTTTAAAATAGAAGAGATTTAAACCGAGACTTATTCAATTAAGTCTGGTTGAAACCGAAGAAAAAAACCGTCTTTCTGGGCTATATGCTCTAGAAGGGCGGTTGTTTTTTTAATCAAGTTTCCTTAGATTGGCGATATTCAGCAGCCAGCTGCCTTTCTTAATCTGTAGAGCGTTATTTTTCTTTAATTTAGTAATTGAACGGCTAACTGTTTCTCGCGAGGTACCTACTAAATGAGCCAGCTCCTCGTGGGTTAAACTGATTGTCAACTCCGTAAATTCCGAATCTGATTTTTTTCCGTAACGTTCAGCGAGGAACAGCAATCTTCTGGTAACCTGCTCGTAGGTACTGCAAAAGGCTTTTTCCTCAAGCCGGCTTTGGAGCTCAATTATTTTTTTAGCCAAAACCTTGGAGTACTCCATGAGAATCTCCGGATGCTGTAAGGCGATTTCTCGAAAAAGCTGAATCGGGATTAATAAAAGTTGAGTCTCCTCAGTAGTGTAGGCATTCCCTGGTGTTAAGCTGTTCTCAAATAAACCGATATGCGGGAAAAAATCTCCTCTTCTTAAAATTGAAATAATTTGAGCTTTTCCCTCCGAATCGTCTTTTATAACATGAATTGTTCCATGGATTATCAAAAAGATATTTTTTAAAGGCTCATCCTTGATAAAAATCGTGGCTTTGTCAGGATAGCTCCTTAAGGTGCTATCCTGTTTTATCGTTGCTAGAAGTTCAGCAGAGGACTGCTGGAATAAGGAAAACAGAGCCTGTAGATTAATGGAATCTTTATCGTCACTGTTAATGTGGGTCATCTTATCACCTAGCTTTTGTGGATTTTATAGCTGTCTTGGCACATAACTATTTTACTAGAAAACTAAGCAAATTGTAAGGCGAAACTTCATTAGGATTTTTACCGGCAAAAAAAAGAATAATTAACAACTTAGTGAGCGATAATATAAAGCGAGACTTGTTCAGGTGGAGTTTTAACTCCATCTGAATTTAGCGAGACTCCTACACGAGGATTGAAACACTCGACGAGTACAACGGTTCTCTTCGAACAAAGAAGTTAATCGACGTAGTGCTCAGAAAATGGTCGCAACTCCCTCTTAAGGTTTTGAAGAGGGAGTCTTGTTGAAACCGAAGATAGGAAGATTTGACTGCTGCAACAATATTGAACAAAGCCTATAGTTTAGCATCTAAAGGGGCGTAAATGTACGTTCCTTTAGTTTTCTTACGATAAATAATAAGTTCCGTGACAGCTAATGGATAGTATCACGGCACTTTTAATTTATTTGGAAGGGGCAGATTGTCGCTCCACAAGGGTGTAGACAACCGGAATAATAACTAAGGTTAGTAAAGTAGAAATTAATAGTCCGCTTATAACGGATATCGATAAGGGAACAAACAGATTGCTGCCGGAAAAGACTAAAGGCATTAGTCCGATAATAGTCGTAAAAGTGGTAAGCATCACCGGCCTAAATCTGTTTTTTG
>Ga0209346_1000777_pt1 | contig 23012 bp, 18 predicted proteins | sample AutmiccommunBRH9_FD_187381 | JGI IMG/M metagenome (GOLD analysis project Ga0209346, IMG submission 187381) | Deep subsurface microbial communities from Mt. Terri, Switzerland - Autotrophic microbial communities BRH/9 (SPAdes) (version 2) | ecosystem: Environmental > Aquatic > Deep subsurface >...
TTCCTGGGAATAGCTGATGCCGATAAATTTCAGAGTTGGATCAACACCAAGCATCCATGCAATCCAGATGACAGAAATAGTGACCGACTTGCCGTTGCGCGGCGGCAAGTTGATCAACAATTGTCGGTTCAGACCTGATATGATGCGATCAAGCGACAATGCGAGAGCAAAAAAATGCCAGTTCATCAGCAGCGGCTTGCCGGCATTGACATACGGCCAGGCCTTGGCAAGAAAATGCACAAAGCTGGTCCGCAGCAGCTTGCGCCAGACAGCGGGAGATATTTGACCATTGGTCATTTGACCGCTCCCGGATCATCAGGCTCGGGTTCCGCTTCATCTGGCGGCTCTGCGTCTTGCGCCGGCAATTGATATATTGCGGCCATCAGCATGTCATATATCATCTGGTCCTCAGCTGACAGTTCATCGCGCTTGCCGCCGCGGTCTCCCGCTCCAAAGATCTGCAGGCCAAGATTCAGCATATAACTACTAGCGCGAAAATGGCCGTGACAGCCTTGCCGTCCTAGCGTGTGCAGCATAATCTGCTGCGTGGTTCCGGTGATCTCCTTGCCACCTATGATGACGGTTTGGTGCGTTCCTAATTCACGGTCGAGGTCGCCGCGCAGGCCGCGTGAGCCCTTCGGACGGCCTTTGGGATTGCCCGACTGGCCTTTTTTCCAGCGGGAGCTTTTGGGAGGCTTGCCATAGCCGACTTCATATTTTTCATCATCGCTCATGACTTAACCCTCTTTCTCGGTCTTGCGGACAGCCGCAATTTCATCAAAAGTGCGGCCGTCGCCTTCGAGGACTGGAGCAATGCCGCTGATGGCCGTAAGACGTCTGAGCGCTGTGTCGACATAGACAGGATCGATCTCGATTGCCGCGCAGTGCCGGCCCGTGCGGTTTGCCGCGAGCAAAGTTGTCCCCGATCCCAGAGTCGGATCAAATACGAGGTCGCCGCGATTGGAGCAGTCCAGCAGCAGGTCGGCCACCATGGCAGAATTCTTGACCGTGGCATGGGCTGCGAGCTCTTCCGAGCGGCCTTTGCCGAACGTGGCGCAGCCCGGGTAGGCAAGGACATTGGTGCGGTATCGGCCCTTGTCACCGAGACCAAAATTGTTGATATGCTTGCCCCGGCCCGACTTGAAGACGAAGATGAGCTCGTGCTGCGAGCGGTAGAAAGACCCGAGGGCCCCCGATCCCTTGTCCCATACCAAAAGCTGCTTGAACTCGGTATAGACCCCGTCGGCCGCATCAAGGATTTCGCGGGCGTGACGCCAGTCCATGCAATGATAATGGATGGAGCCGGGCGTCGAGAATCGCGCGCAATTACGAAAGATTGCGCGCATGAATGCTGTGAACTCGGCCGAACTCAACTGTCCGAATGCACCTGCCAGGTCACGGTGATTGTGTTTGCCCTTGCCGGACTGGATATGGCCTACCGTCGGAACATTGTAGGGCAAATCGCCAAAAACGAGAACGGCAAGCTTGCCGGCAAGCACCAGTTCCACAAAACAGGTATCGGCGGCATCGCCGCAGCCGATCCGGTGGGGACCTGCGATCCATATATCGCCCGTCCGGGAGACAGGCATGATCCCCGGATCGGGCAGCTCGACCCTCTCTTCTTGCGGAGCCGGCTTGTCCTCGAGAATTGCAAAATCCAGGTCCGCGGCGCTGAAGCCGGTAATGTCCAGACAGTCTGAATCGAACAGCGCTTCAAGCTCCTCCTTGAGAAGATCCTCATCCCATGAGGAGAGGTCTCCCAACCGGTTGCTCGCGAGCGCAAAGGCATGCTTTTGGTCCTCGCTCATGAATTCTGCCCGAATGACCGGGACTTCAGGAAATTTGAGCTTTTTTGCAGCAAGCCAGCGGCCATGGCCCGCCACGATCATTCGCTGTGTATCGATGACAATCGGCTCAAGATTGTCAAACGCATCGATGCTCGCGGCGAGCTGCGCTATCTGCTTGTCGCTATGCTTGCGCGCGTTGCGGGGATTGGGGTGAAGCGACGTAGTCGCCAGATATTCGATCTGGTATTTTTTCCGGGATTTCATCTGAAAGGCTCCTTATTTTTAAGAAGCCATCCATCTAAGGCATATTCAAAGCGTGATCATTCTCGAAAAATGCGCGGAATTTTCTCCGACATGACACTGAACATTCGCGGCACGGTAGGGGGGGCCATCCCGAGGCCTGACAACACATCCTGGGTCATCATCATTGCCTTCTGGGAACGCCCAAACCTACCGGTTGGAACTTCGATCTCACCTACCGGTTCAAACCATACGGTTGGTTCATTCACCCTGATCATGTCGTAGAGGCTGCGATACACAAATTTAATTGTCTCCTGCCATCGACGCTTTTCCAGATGCTTGTGGATCGGTTTGGCGCGATCGAAGTCGGTAAAACGCTTGCCGCTACGAAGTCTGGCAACCAATGTTTCGCGAAAAGCTGAAGGGAGGTCGGTGCGGTCGCTCTGCTCGATATGGCCTGCGCCCTCATGCCGGCTCGGTTTTTTACCTGATGGCCTTCCCGAACGCTTCATGGTCGGGTCGAGTTCTTTTGTTATAACGGCCTGCATGTCTGATAACAGAAGGCCTGGCACCACAGCCTCGAGGAACATTTCATCGCTCGCCTGCTTACCCCGAGCCAAATAGCGCTCGATCATGTCGGGCGTTGTCCGATAATTGAAAACTGGCCGGGCGGCATTTGTCATTGAAATTCTCTGATGGACGCTTAATCTTCTTTGGTAAACCGAGTTAATTCTGTGATAGAAAGCTCAGGGAAATCTAGATTCAGAATGGCAGAAATACGCGACTGAGTCTACCGGTAACGATCTGAAAAGGCTTCAAGAATCACAAATTCCCTGTAGATTCGCTGTTATGCAGGGAATGCACTGGGCGAGACCGGTTCGCTACGGACTGCGTCGCGCACCACCCAGTTTCCCATTTTCGACCGTCTCTGCACCTGCCCCGATATAACATAATTAATGCCCATATTCCCGTAGCTTACCTGACGGCCCCACATCACCACGGCGACTAGAGACGCTTTGTCGGTGGCGGAACGACGCCAATATGACCCATCGTCTCGAAGTCCCATTGGGTGGCTGGTATATTAGCATCGCCTCCGGTCTCATTCAGGCAACCCTATTGCCGAGGTCGATGGCTTGCGTGCGGGCATTATTCCCGCTTGTTCGGAGCTGCAAAGGTGCGCAGTGGAACGTTGCTGCGCCTTTTCCAATGACCGATCGAGTGAGTATCGGGCGAGAAGGTTAGAGGACGGCTTTCGACCATGTTCTCGGCAAGAAAGCTGTTTAGCCTAATTGGACACCAGATAATAGGTCACCGACTGATTGGCGCTGGTGTTGATATCGATCCGGTATCTCTCCGTATAGAGCGGAAGCCACTGGCAGTTTGCGGGTTTTAATTCCGTGCTTCGGGTACAGATATTTTTTCCCCGGCCATCGTAAATATTGATCGACATCGGCTTGTTTGAAACCGGCACCAGCGCAACAGATGCTTTTTTGCCCGCAAGGAAAATCTGGCTGGTACTGGTTGACGAAACCGGCGAGAGCACTCCCTTGTAATAGGATGGTCCGAGCGCCCGCCCGCGATACACAGGAAGTGTAATCGATGGGTCGATCAATTTTGCTTGTTCACTCCACCGTCTCGAAAGATCGTCTCTCTGATCCTTCTCCGGTTTGGCACCAACGCCTTCAAGCGTCTCCGCGGCGATCCGCAGAGCGTTTGCATCAGCGTTTTTCTCTGCCTGTTTCCCTACCAAGATGGCATGGGCTGCTCGCATCACCGCTCCTTCGTCGAACGAAGATTCAATGCCATTCTGGCGAAGCGGCGTTTCGGCAGTCGCGCCCTCCGATGTACCAAAGCAGCCGGACAGCATTGAAAAGGAAACCAAAATGGTAAAAATGGACGTGTTTCGGTAGCTCAATTCAATCACTCCTCTCCGGTCTGATTTCGAACAAAGCGCCTGGTTGAGCATCGCGACAGACAATGATCAGCCCATTTCGCTCGGCCAGTGCCTGCGACAGAGCCAAGCCCAGCCCGTGGCCCTTCGCCCTGTTGGGTCCAACCCTTACAAAACGTCCGAAAACCCTTTCTCTCATATTTGCGGGAATACCTGGACCATTGTCACGCACGGTGATGACCGGACCGGGTCGCACCAGCAGTTGCACCATGCCGCCCTCAGGCGTATATTTCAGCGCGTTGTCGAGCAGGTTCGACAAGATTCGCTGCAGATGGGCCGGTTCGGCCATCATTTCGACCCCGGGCGTTATGTCTGTGCAAAACTCGATGCCCAGATCCTCGGCGCTTTCGGTGAACAGGTCCGCGATTTCACCGGCAATGTCGGAAACATTGCATTCCGACAACTTGGTCCGATCCCCCTTTTGTACCCGGCTCGAGGCGATATCAAGCAGCGAATCGAGCATCGTGATGATGCCGCGGATATCCTCTCTTGCCCGACCGAGGGTTTCAATATGCGAACTGTCCCGGCTCTCCTGCATCGCCGCCACCAGACGGTTGTCGAGATGCATCAGCGGCGTGCGCAATTCGTGTGCAGTATGATCGGAAATATCACGATGCGCGGCGATCAGCGCAGACAGACGAGCGGTCATAACATTGCTGTTCCGGGACAGTTGATCCAGTTCGTCGCCGCGCTGATCCACGGGTATCACCGTGCCGAGATTCCCGGCCCCGATTTCCCGAAATGCATCATTGATCGCCCCGATCCGGTTTTTCAAGCGGCGAGTGGAATAATAGCCGATCGCGAAAATGATCAGCACCAGCAGGAGCCCGGCGATCAGGAATGCCATCCTGATTCGATCAAGCAGAGCCGACTGGGCCGCTGTGTCGCGGCCTACCAGCAGCTTGAGATCCGGGTTCAACTGCGTTGCACGGGCAAAAATTTCGGTGCCATCAGATAGCTGGACCCGACCGGTCTCGGAATTTTCCGACGACAGCTTCGGCCATTGCTTGATATTGCCGGTGATGGCAATGCCGCTGGGGGAGGCCAGCAGATAATAGCGAATATCACCGAATGATTGCAGTTGCAGTCGGTCGTCCAGGCGCTCGCGCAATTCGTCCGGTCCGCCAGTGATATAGATGTCGGCAAGGCCGGCGATATCGGTATCGACGCTGCGCGCGATCTGCGCCTGGGTTTCCGTCCGCACAATCCATTCGGTCATCGTGAACAGGGCCGCCGCGGACGACATCGACACCAGAATGACGATCAGACTCAACCGACCAAAGAGGGAAGAAAAAATCCCCATGGTCAGCTGGCGTGCAACCGGTATCCTGCGCCCCAGATGGTCTCCAGCACCGGTTTGTCAAAATCTTCTTCCAGCTTGCGCCGAAGCCGTCCGACATTCACGTCTATCACGTTGGTTTGCGGGTCAAAATTAAGGTTCCAGACATTGTGCAGCAGCATCTCCCGGGTAACGATTTCCCCGGCGTTCTGCATAAAATATTTGAACAGTTCAAATTCCTTGGGGCTGAGCGGCACATGCCGGCCTTTCCGGTGTGCCGTGCGCGCCTTGATATGACATTCCATATCACCGAAAATGATCACGGCGCTGTGCGCCTGACCCGTCGCTCGGCGGTGCAAGGCGCGAACCCGGGCTATCAGTTCCTCCACCTCGAAGGGCTTGGCGAGATAATCATCGACCCCGGCATCCAGGCCTTCGATCCGGTTTTCCGTCCGGCCCAGCGCCGACAACATCAGCACTGGAATGGCCACCCCGGCCTCGCGCAATTTGGCGACAATATCGAGGCCCGTCATATCGGGCAGCATGCGGTCGAGAATGACGAGATCGAACGATTCTTCCGAGGCACGGCGCAGGCCTTCCTTACCATTGCTGGCGGTCGTCACGCGATCACCGGTGCGCGACAGGGTTTCGGTCACCATTCTGGCCGTTGGCTCGTCATCTTCGACGTGCAAGATGCGCAGGTGGGTCATATCCGGACTTGTCCCGTATTGTCGCGACGATTGAAACAGGCTTTAGCCGCCGGTGACCGACAAAAGACAGTTACAATTGCTGTTAGTTTCTGCACGAAGCTACGCCGTCTCCTATCGAATCTCGCTTTTCATATTCTTAATAGTGGTTTACCATTTCCCAGGGGTCGCACCAGAATTTTCGATTTCGGAGATGAGATTTTGATGCGTTGGGGTTTGTGGGTTACTCTATCATTGGCCCTTACGGGTCTTTCAAGCATCAGTTGGGCGGCTACTACAGAACCCGGGTCGCAGCTTGACGATAAATCGCTCGAAGCCCAGTTGGAGCGAATGCTGCTGCGTGACCGCTTTGAAAAGCCCGATGTCGAACGGGATGCCTGGGCTGCGTTCAAGAAAGAGGTCGCCGCAGAACCTGCGGTTGACGACCTGCTGAAGGCACGCACCCATAGCCGCATGGCAATCGCTTATTTCTACACCAATGAATATGAAAAGGGCTGGTCCGAGGTCGAACAAGCCGAGGCGCTGATCCAGAGCCTGCCGACCGGCAGCGCGAACCGGTTTCTATACGAACTGCTGGCCTATGGCAGCTTGATTTCCACTGACCTGAAAGAAATCGACCAGGCACGTGCCTATGCCGAGCTTGCGTTGGCAGAAGCGGTTCGCAGTTTCGGCAAGGAAAGCGCGGCGGCGGCGCTTGCCTATAATGCCAAGGGTTATCTGGAGTATAAGAGCGGCAATGCCAAACTGGCGCAACAGGACATGTGCAGCGCTGCCACGCTGGCGGCAAAACATCTGCCGCTCACCGATCCCATGGTGGCGAACAATTATGTGTCCTGCGGCGTCACCATGTATTTTAATGATGATCCCAAGACCGCCGAAACCATGGAATATGCGGCGTCCATCGCCTATGAAAATCTGCCGCCGCACCATCCGGTGGTGGGGCTGGCGCTGAACGGCTCGAGTGGCGTCCTCAATCTTCTGGGACGTTATGCGGAAACGGAAACGATCCTGCAGCGGCAAATCGAGATCGAGCGCCGTAATCGGGGCCTGCAGTCACCGGAAGTATACAATCCCCTTTCGATGCTCGCCGATGTTCTGGTCGCCCAGGGCAAGTTTGAAGAAGCCCTGGCGATCCAGCGCAATGCGACCGCCTATGCGCATCAGATGAGCAAAGGCGGTGATCCCTCTGCGCGCGGCTTTTCGTCGATCAAGCTGGCCGTGCTGCTTGACCAGCTCGGCCCCAATGACGAGTCCCGACAGCTCTACCTGTCCGGAATCGAGGAAGTGAAAGCGGATCTGCAGCCCGGTGACGCCTGGATATATCTGGCCGAACTGGCCTATGCCCATCATCTCTTTCGTTTTGATGACCGGAACAGGGGTCTCGCACTGGCGCAGCGGATCTTTGCCGGTTTGACCTCGGCCCTGCCGGAAGGACATCGTGACCGCATGGTCTGGGATCTGCGGATTGCAGAAATGATGGCGCAACAAGGTCAGGCAGAGGCAGGCTATGCTCGCGGTTTGCCGATTGCCAAGCGGCTGGAGGAAAAGCTGCTGGGCTATGCCACGGCACGGCCGGAGCTCATCTCTTATTCTCCCGTCATGACCGCTGGTTTTGCCAGCTTTGCCCATAGCGCGCTGCTCGCCGGCGAGGATGAGGCAGCGGTCAAGGCGGCGCAGCTGACCCTGCTCTCGGAATTGTCGACCGCCAATGCCAATCTGGCCTTGCGGGCGGCAGCCAAAGACCACGGTTTTGACGACCGAATGCAGGAAATCCGCCGGACTCGCAACGAGCTCCAGTCGCTCAAAACCGACTTGATGAAGGCAGAAGCCGAAGTTGCCGACAATTTGCACGATATCAGCCAGAAGGTGCGGGAACGGCAATCGGCACTGGAGAATCTGGAAAATTCCCTTGCTGAGGACTTCCCCGAATTTACCAAGCTCAGCCGACCGGCATTGCTCAGCCTTTCGGAAATCCGGGAAAATCTGTCCGACGATCAGGCAGTGATTTTCCCGATTGCCGTCAACGATCGGTTCCTGACCATCATCGTCACGCGCACTGGCCTGTTCTGGGGCACGAGCGAAAATCGCGGCATGCGCCTTTCCCGCAAAACCAGCCAGCTGCTGTCGGAAATCAACAATGCCCGGTTCGCTGGCGACATCGGTCAGGCAAGCTTTGATACGGACGTTGCGCACCAGTTGTTCCGGATCATTTTTCCCGGCAGACTTTACGGCCAGATCGCCGACAAATCGGAACTCCTGTTTCCTGCATCGGGCGCCATAGCCAAATTGCCGCCGCAGATCATGCTGACACGACCCGCGAGGACCGGTGAGCCGCTCCGGCAGCTTCCCTGGCTGGTTCGTGAAAAATCCATCGGCATCTATTCCAGTCTTGGCAAGCAAGTGAAACCCTTGCCCGAGATTCGGACACGCAACAGATTCGCCGGTATCGGGGCGCCAACTCTGAAGGGTAGGGTTGGGGTCGAGTTGGCGTCGGTGAATATATTTCGGGGCGGGGCAGTTGACGTGGATTCTCTTCGTTCCCTGCCCGAGCTGCCTAAGGCGCAAGCCGAGCTGCTCCAGATTGAAACCGCCTTTGGTTCCGGTATCTCAACCATATTGACCGGCGATGACGCGACCGAAATGGCTGTTCGCAAGCTGGACCTGGCCTCTTATTCGGTTATCGCTTTTGCAACCCACGGGCTGGTCAGTGGAGAACTCAACGGTTTGCTGGAGCCGGCGCTGGTATTCACGCCGCCGGACCAGACGACCCCGGAGAATGACGGCTTGCTGACCGCCACCGAAATTTCGCAAATGACCATACCGGCAGACTGGGTAATCCTGTCTGCCTGCAACAGCGGTGGTGGCAGGAACAACAGCGCGCCGACCTATTCCGGTCTCGCCCGTGCCTTCCGTCTGGCCGGTGCCCGTTCGCTGCTGCTCTCGCACTGGGAAGTCCGCGATGATGCCGCGGCGATGCTGACGATAAATACAGTGAGAAATGCAACCGGGGGCATGGGCCGTGCCGAAGCGCTTCGCCAAGCCCAGCTGCAACTGATCGATGACCGGATCATTCCGGGCGCCGCTCACCCGGCGATATGGGCTCCGTTCATCCTGATCGGCAGTTGATGAAAGGTAGAAAGGGCGCCCTCCCGTGGGGGGCACCCTTTCCATCAGCGACGAGGCTGCGCTCGGGTCGCAATCAGCGCAGGTCTTCGACTGAAACCCATCCCTTGGTGCCGTAATTGTCGGTGACTTCGACAAACAGTCCCTGCTTGTTGCCAGTGGGAGTCAATTCTGACTCCGGACGCAGGGAACGCACTGCCGCGCCCGCTTCGGAGGCGCTACCCCGCATCGCAGTGGTCACGGCGACCGTATAGGTCGCTGCGGCAGGGGCCGGCGCAACGGTGTCATGCACCGCGCCCAGCGACGCGGCCTGGGAGACCAGGGAGTTATAGGCTTCAATAAAGGCGCTGGTAACCATCAGGCCATCCTTGCTGCCATACTGGCCAAAGCTGCCCTGGTTGGCGCTAACCCAATCGGATCCGTTCAGGATCTTGATCGTCGATTTCTGGCTCTGCCCGCTGCCGGCGAGCAAGGTTTGTCCATTGACAGGGCTGACCAGCCGCAGACCGGCGCTGATCGTTTTTTTCTTGCCGCCCAGGCCACCAAACATGCCCATCAGCGCGCCGCCCATCGGAACGCGGCTCAGCATCGTGCCCGCAGCACCGGAACGGACCAGCCCCTCGGTCAGCGCCGTCTTGGCGATATTCATCGTCTGGTCGACCTCTTCCTGCGAACCGGCGACGGCCGACATCAGATAATTGGCCGGCTTGCCGTCCGCTGCCGTATGCAGGGTGAAACAGCCGGATTCCTGGACGATGGTGCCGAGCATGCCGCGGGGGCTGGACAGGCCGAACTTGTTCCAGCCCTGCGTGTCGCCGTCGGTGATGGCGATCGTGCCATAAGAGGCATCGCATTTCACCACCGCCACGTCGTCCTTGGCGGCCTGTGCCGGCGAGAACGCGAGGCTCGCAGCGGCAAGGGCGCTGGATGCGGTAAAAATCAGTTTCAATCTGGCCATGGTGACAATCCCCTTTTGCATTTTGACAATGAAATCGACGGAGCAGTTCTGTGCTGCCCGATACGTGGCCAGAATGATGCGGAGCCCCCTATTTTTCCAGTTACAGCTGCTGTTAGACAGATGACAAAGACTGTTAGCCAGACTCTGCGAGGCCACGACCCGTCCGCTGCAAGGGGTCTGCAGGGCCGGGCCGCAGCTGTCTGGCACCCAGAGTCATTGGAACGAGAAATTCGGTCCCAGTTTTTCTTTGAAATTCCTGATCGAGTCGGCCGACAATAGGCCGGATTGGTCCAGTCGGACCCGAGCAGCCGGAGCGAAGCCCGCAATGGAACCCGCAACATTGCTATCCGCGGTCCATGCCGACCAATTGGCAAATCCGCTCGCCGCGTTCATCGAACCGGCATCTGCCCGACCAAAGGCCGCTGCGCCCTCGACAAAGCCGGTGCCACCGGACCTGCCGAACACATAATTGACCCCGATATGGCTGGCACCATCGCCGGCCAGGAACCCCTCGACGGTTGCGCTGCAGGCACCCGCGCAGACCGGCCCGTCGCCGGTGACCGGCACGTTGAAGCTGCGGAAGGTGTAATTGGCCGGTCCGCTGTTGGTATCGGTGATGATATCGAGGCCACCCGTGGCCGCGCCTGGGGCACCACCCTCGGTGGCTATGCCATAGTCCGATCCGCCGATACCGACATCAAAATTGAAACCCACCTTGTGAGCGCCGCCAAATGCCACCGCCAGCTCGCCAGCGAAACTGCCCGGGGCTTGTGATCCGTCCCGCAAGGTCGGTGCGGTCGAACCGACCAGCTGGTAAGCGACGGTTCCGGATGTCGGCAGGTTGGTCGCCGCGCTGCCGTAGACGAAATGCACGCCGCCATTTTCCGGATAGTCGAAATTTCGGGGGCCACTGGCGTTCGACAGGGTCGCGGTGCCACCCGCCCAGCGCGACCAGTTGATCACGCCGTCACCCGCGGTTCCGAAATCGACAATCTCGGCCGTGCCGCGAACGCCGGATATGCCACCCAGACCGCGATATTCGCTCAGCCGGCCATCGGTGAAGCCGACCGTCAGGATGCGATTGCCGATGCCATTGAGGACCTGCTCGCTCCGCGTGATGTCTTCCGGCACGCCCTCCAAGTCGGCGCGCGCAAAGCCGGCGACGCCATGGATGGCGCCAAAATCGACGGTACCGATTTCATAGCTGAAACCGACATAGCGACCGTCCTTGCCGCTCAGGAAGCCGCTGGCGGTGCCGGTACATCCTTCACAGCGGCCCAGTTCGGAAATGACCGTTCCGTCGCTGGTGAAATTATAGACGCCATTGCCGGCATTCGCGACATTGATCGACAGCTCGTCGAGGCCACCGGCAGAGAGGAAATTGAACCGGTCATTGCCCATGCCGATGATCGTGTCCCAGCCCATTTTCAGTGTCGCAAAGTCGATCGCGATCTCGCCTTCAAACGTGCCCGGATCACCCTGTCCATCCACTCGTGTCGGCCGGCTGCCGCCGCCAACGGCATATTCCGCTCGGCCCGTGGGCAGGGTGCCACTGGTGCCGTCGCCATAGATATAATGGATCGATTCGCTCCCCGCCAGCACCCGCTTGCCGCCCTTGAGATTGTCAAACTCGCCATCGATCCAGCGGGTCCAGCCCAGGACATCGCCCAGCGCGCCATGGTCGGCGTTTTTGGCGGTCCCGATATCCCGGTTGGAATCGCCGATGCCGCCGTCCACCCTGACCAAGGAAAGAGCGGACTTGTTGGCGGAATTGCCATCAACATATCCGGCGATCCGGAATGCCCGGCCTTCATCGGCGCGAATCTCTCCGCGGGACAGGAAATTCGCGGAAACCTGAAGCGCCGAGGAGAAATCACCAGCCACTGGTTGAGCAAAGCTGTCATCGATCGTCACGCCGCGGAAGGTCTTGGTGATCGGATTGGGGGTGCCGCCGTCATTGTCACCCTTGGCAAAGGCAGCGCTGCCATCGATCCACTTGAAGACATTGGGTGCATCATCGCGGATCGTATAGGCAAAGCCCGCATGGCTGGCACTCTCACCGGCAAGGAAGCCGTTGTAGATGAAGCGGCAGTCGCCGACCTTGCAGGCAATACCCAGCCCATCCTCGATATCTATCGTCCCGTTGAATCGGCCGTCGCTCAACACCGAAATGCTGGGTGCCAACACACCTCCGGCTGACTGCACGTCGTAGACGGAATCGGACATCGTGATGGTTGCTTCAAGCCCGGCCAATATCCGGGCGGTACCAAAACTGACCGTGAATTTGCCGCTGAATTCGCCGGGAGCGACGCTGTCGTCACGCATGGTCGGACTGGTGTAGCCGATCAGATCATAGTTCAGCAGTCCGCCGGAAGGCGCGTTGATCATCGGTATGCCGAATACGAAATGATCGCCACTATCGGGGCCGCGCCGTGCGCCGAGAGCCTTGGTGCCGCCGACGAGACGGGACCAGCCGATGATTCCCTTGTCGCCGCCTTTTTCCCCTTCATCGCGGTCGCCGAACCTGATCTCGAAGCCGCTGCGCATCCGGTATCCGACGAATTCATCGCCTTCAAAGATCAGCGTAACCGGGCTGTCCTGACCGGTCTCGGTGATTTTCGCGAAAGCGAGATTGATATCGGTGCGGCTGCCATCGGGGCGCACGCCGTCCGACCCCGCCAGTACCGGGGGCGGGGTCGGCGTTGGTGTCGGCGTCGGGGTCGGACCAGGGGTTGGCGTGCCGCCGGTACCGCCGCCAAATTGCGATGGAACGGTGTAGCCGGCGAGACGGAACAATTGTGCAATCTCGTCAACATCCAGACCCGGAGGAAAGGGATTGGCAAACAGCTGATCAACCAGAGCCTGAATCGTCGGATCACCTGGAGGAATCGTGCCCCCAGCGGCGACCAGCGCCAGCAGGTCGGCGAGCGATCCGAAATTAGGCCCCTGACCGGAAATGCCGGTGACGGTGAAACCCGCATTCCCCAAGGCCCGCAGAAACTGCTCCAGCTGAAACTGGGAGATACCACCGGGAGCACCGAAAGTCTGCAGGTTGAACAGGAACGCCTGAATCTGGGCTGGAGTCAGGCCGCTATAGGAACCGAGCCCGCCGGTCGTCTGCAGCGCGGCCAGGATGTCGGTGATGAACTGGAGGGCGACGGCGGAATCGAGCTTGCCGGTCTGGGCTTTCACCAATGTCTGGAACTGGGCCGGCGTTGTTGCAGCCTGCAGGGTGCCTGGCGCGAAATTTTGGGTCTGCGAAACACCCGCAAAACCGATCGATGTTGGCGTCGTCGAACCGCCATTGGCAAGGAACTGGGCGGCGTTGCGCTGCGCCTTCAGAATCTGCTGCAGCGGTGTCGCGCTGCGGCTGCGATTGGGCTGCACGCCAGCCGTTATGGTGGATGAAGGTCCAGCGCCGTTGCCGGATCGAAAAGCGCGACCGGCCGGGAATTCACGAGTGGCGCCGTTGCTGGCCACCTGCAGGGAGCCGGTGAGGGCAAATCCGGAGAAGCTGCCATCTGCAGCGATCTTGCCGTTGGCACTGCTGCCGGATTTGAGGGTAACCTGGCTGCCGCTGCCGGCGATAATAGGTTTGGGAGACGCACCGGCAGGGGCAGAGGCGGTGAAGCTGCCGCTCGATACTGACAGCTGGCCGTCGGTTGACAGGGAATAGCGGGCTGGCCCCATGATGCTGACCATGGTGCCATCATCCAGCTTGATCTGGACGATGCCTGACGCGATCTGCTGTTCTCCATTACCATTCTGGCCAGAAACCGCCTCACTCGCAGAGCTGAATACCAGTTCTGCCGCCCAGAGCGGAGAGCCGGGAACAAAGATTGCGAACAGGGTGGTAGCGAGCGCACTGGCGCCGGCCAGTTTGACGTCGGTCAGCAGATTGGTATCTCTCATGGTCGTTTCTCCCGAGTTAGAAGCTGAGGCGCGCTGCGACAGATGCGGTCCAGCGGTCATAGTCATACAGACCGATGTTGCTGTCGTTGCGGGTATAGGTGACACGCGGACGGACACTGAGGGCCTCGGTGAGTCGATAGCGCAAGCCCAGCGACGCATCATATTGCGTGTCCTCGCGGCCCTTCAGGAACAGCGGATCGCGGCTATCATAATTGCGATGCTCGACGCTGGCACCCACGATGATGGCAGCCTTGTCACCGAGGCTCCATTCACCCCCCAGCTGTGCATTGTAGAAGGCATAGCTCAACTGATCGGCACCGGCTCGGCGGGTCTCTTCCTTGCCGCCGCCGATACCGCCGTAGACAGTCTTGTCAGCATAAGCGATGCTGCCGGAAAAGCGTTCGGCATCCTGCAGGGGGTTGCCATCGTAGTTGAGGCGAAAATATTGACCGCTGACCGACAATGCCCGGTCACCTGACAGCCGCTTGGTGTAGCGGACATCGCCGCCGACACTGGCGCGATAGCCGTTGCGCCCCAGCCAGAACCGCTGCCCCTGACCGGCAAGCGAAACGACATCACCATTGGCCAGGCTGTGGGAAAGGCCGACGGTGCCAACCGCCGAAGTCTGATCGACGAAGCGACTGTCGATATTGTCCCGCCAATTTCCCAGCACCGAGCCGAACAGGCGGGTCTGGCGGTTGAGCGGGGTCGAACCCGACAGGCCGCCCTGAATCTGATAGAAACCCGCATCCTGTTCTCGGGCCGCGCCGTTCAGGGTCGCCGGTCCCAGAAAGGCAAAGAGTGGCAAGGTAATCGAAATGGCGTCTGTGGCGGTGTTGATATTGCTGTCATATCCGCCCTCGAAGTCAAGGTAGCCGGTCAGTTCCGGCGGGCCGCCGGCAATCGCTGAATCAAGTTGCCGGACCACGCCATCGATCCGGTTGCGCACCGGATCGGGTATGGCGGGATTGCCGCGCACGGTTTCAAACTCAGCCCGCGCCGTATCGACGTCTCCGGCAATCGCATAGGCCCGCGCAAGCTCGGCTTGTGCCCGTGCGTTGTCCGGCTGCACTGCCAGCACGCGCTGGAACGCCAATATGGCTTCGCCAAAGCGGCTGGATTCCAGAGCGGCCAGACCGAGAGCCATATCATAATCCGGCTCTCCGGCGCGCTTGTCTTGCAGAAGCTTGAGCGCTGAATAGGCCGCGTCAGCCCCACCTGCTTCCATTTGAACCATGGCACTTTGGACATCCGGATCGCTCTCGGCCGCTGCCGGTGTGACTGTAAACGCGAAGAGTCCCGCGTTAAAGGCAACGGTCAGTACCACGGCAGTTTTGGAAAAGCGCATTCAGGCCCCCTGTCACTTCAGTAAACATGCCAGTCGGATAGAACAGCGCGACCCCATAGGCTTGTTACAAGCTTCGATAGGAAGATGACAAAAACGGTTACTGTTTCCGGCAGGCAATGAAGTGGTCGAGTCAGTCGGACCCGAACCATGGGGGAATCTGTCAGGCGGTGTAGGATCCTGCAGCCATTGCAGAATCATCCGGTCCGAGCGCCGGACGTATAGGGCCTGTGACCGTTGCCCACAGGCCGCCGGCGAGTGGTCGTCGCGCGCTGGAAAGCCAACCCCAGGTCAGGACGCACATGTTGTCCCAAAATGGCTTCAGAGCCGATTTGATGCCGCAGCCTGTCGTCCAGCGGCGTCTACATCCGGGCAAAATGCTTGACCAGAAACTGCCTGGATCGCTGCCGAACCATTGTAACCACGATCTTCTCGGCGCCGTCGGGACCACCCTGGCCGAGCCAGAGAGCGACGACGGCAATTGCGAATATCACCGCACCGGCAGGCGCCTTGATAGCCAGGGCCGCGAACGGACCGATATTTCCCGGATCAAATCCCTGCACGACGAGCATCATCACGGTTGCGGCGACAAAGGGCCTTGCTACGGCGGTGAACAGGCCCGCCAGGCCGGTTTCGGCCTTTTGCGAGAGCAATATCAGCCCGCCAATGAGAAGCCCGGTGGTCGCGACAAGCGCTCCCAGAGCGACACTGCTTGCGCCATAACCGTTCAGGCCGAGCGTCACGGTGACGGCGACGACCGACGCGGCGCCGGTGATCGAGAGAAATGCGGCGGCGCGCGCATCCCCCGAAGCCTGAAGCGTGATGACGATCAGTTTGTACACGGCGTAGAGCGCACAGGCCGGCGCGATGATCGCCAGAAGAGGCGCCGCCGCCGTCCATTGCGCGCCAAGCAGGAGGGGCAGGGCCTCATTCGCCGTGGCGGCCAGGCCGAAGCCGAGCGGTGCGGCAATGAGGCCATAGGCGCCCAGCATCGATGGCAGGCGTTCCGGATCGGCACTCAGTGGTCGTCCCGTCCGGGCCGTCGTCACGAACGTCACCCGGTTCAGCGCGGTGCCGATCTCTTCGGTAAAGATCGAGGAGAGATCCCTCGAGACCGCGTAGAACCCCACAATATTGCGGCTTGAAATGCGGCCCACAACGATCTTTTCGATCTGGTTATGGACCGTCTGGCCCGCCGAAGCCAGGAACATCCAGAGGGAGACACCGAGCAGTTCCCCGCGTTTGGCCAAGCAGAAGCGTGGGCGGAAAGGGTGAAAAATATAGGAGGCCGCAGCATTCAGCAGCGATTGCATGACCGTGCCAATAACCAGGGCCCAGTAGCTTTGCAGGATCAGCGCCGCCGAAAGCGTCACCACGAAGGAAGTCAGCCGAACGCTCAGGCGCATTCGCAGGTCCCGTCCGAAATCGAAATGGCGTTCGAAATCGATCACCCCGATATTGGCGAGGCCGTCGATGACGAAGCAAGTGGCCAGAATGACAATCAGCAGGCTGAGCGCCGGTTCGCCGTAGAACCAGGCCGCCACGGGTGCGATCGCGACGAGAAGTCCGGCCAACGCGGTCAGGACCAGCAGCTGTATGGTCCACGCGGTATCATAATGGGCGCGCTCGGGTGCGGCGATCCGCAGCAACGCCTGGCGAAGGCCAAGCGCGGAAAAAATGTCGACCAGAGCGAGCACCGATGTCGCCAACGCCACTATGCCGAAGTCCCTTGGCGTCAGCACCCGCGCCAGTACGAGCACGGAAATGAGGCCGATCAGGCGCAAAGACCAGGCGATGACAACGGCGGTGGCCGCACTGCGATAAACCCCCCTGGCGGGCGGTGGCGGCTCGCCGGATGCCGGCTGGCGCGGATGGGGGTTGTCGACCGTCATGCTAGGGCCTGTTTTCAGGTTGTTTGGGAAATCGGCAACGCAGATGGTGCGCAATTTGCTCGAACGGCGCAGTGGCTATCCGGCAAACTGGCGCATTTTGCGAACCAATCTCCAGCTATAGGCCTTGGCGAGGTCCCTGCCTGGCCAGCGCTCTGGTGCCTTTGGTTTCATGCCCATGCGCCGCACCATGCCATTGAAGCAGCGGGCATCGGATTCGATGTAACTCCATTCCGAACGCCAGGTGATCGATACCGAGATCGAGACTTCCGGCCCGTTGGTGACATAATGGGGTGCCATGACGGGAACATAGACCGCCTCGCCCGCACTGATTTTGCAGTCTGTGCCGTGTCGCGCCATTTCCTCGCGCCAGGGCAGTTCGGGCCGCCCGCCGGCGTGAAAGGTCTCGTGGATTTCGTCGGCGGCGCAATCCGCATTTCCGGCGGGAAAAACGGTCATGACCTTGGACCCGCGCAACTGCAGCAGGATATTGTGCTCGGGATCGAAATGATAAGGCGTCACGCCGCCCGGGGAAGTGGCGAAAAGAAAACATTGAAGGTTGATCATCGGCCCGGTCTTGGCTTCGATCTGCGGACGCAATTCTTCCAGCAGCTGTTCGAGGAGCGCCGCATATTCGGGCTGCTGCTCGACATTGCGAAGACAGACCCAGCACCCCGCTGCGCCGATGTCGAGAATTGTTTCGGCTGCCTGTTCGCGCATTTGCTCCGGCACCTGGTCGACGCCGATCGGTCGATCTCCTTTGTTGCACTCGATCGACGTCAGCGGCAGGTGCCGGGCCAGATCGGCAAGCGCGCCGAGTTCCAGCAGCGGATGATTTTTGAGCTCATGCTTCAGAATGTGCGGGGTTTCCGGATAGTTTTCGGCGAACTTTTTCTGGGTCGAGTGCGGGAATATGGTCATGCCTGGACTCCTGAGTGGGTGTTGGCCATTTCGCGTCGCAGGACCTGGCCAAACGTGGCGCGGCGCAGGGGGCCGCCGATAGAGATCGATATGCGACCAAGCGGCCGGCGTTCCTGCCACATACGGTTCATCACGCTGTGATTCGGCGCGGCACAACTGTCGCACCAGTCGATATTGTAACGCTGCAGGGCATCCAGAAACTCGCGTTCCAGCAGCAGTCCGGGAGAAAAGCGGCCAAAATCTTCGTCGAAGGCGGTCTTGAAACCGAATGCCCCGGGCGGCGTCAGGAAGGTTGAGAGCATCGCAATGGGCTTGCCGTTCACCCTCAGCGACAAGCGCACGAGCCGCTGGCGCTTGGCGGCGCCAGCGAGACTGTTCCGGAACAGCGTTCTGGTCGCCGTGTCGCACGCCAGGGCCGAAGCGGCTTCGCCTTTCCAGCCCGCTGCCTCGAGCAACAGGAACTCGTCGATCCAGGGTGCGATCCGATCGGTGCCGGTCTCCCATTTGAACGACACTTCGCCGACCTCCGACAATCGGCGTGCGCGGCGGTTGAGATCCTTGCGTGTCCGGGAAGAGACCGATTGCGCCAGATAATCTTCGGCGGCGAGATCGGAGGCGAGCAATGCGCGTTCCTTGTCTTCCACGACACCCCAGATACGACCGTCGCTGGCAAGTACCAATTCCAGGCTCTCGAAGACCGGCCCGGAGAGCGCAAATTCGTGCAGATGCAGGAAAAACGACAGCCTTGTCTGGTCATCGGCCCAATTGAGCAGGGCGCGCCAGAAATGCGTTTCCATACCCCGGGCAACGAGGGGCGTGCCGAAAAAGATATTGGGATGAATCCAGTTGCAGATATGCGCGAGCGGCCATCCCTCATATTTCGACTGCCGAACAATCGGCATGAGCGCGCATAATTTCTGGTCCCGGGTGAAGCGGAGGATGGAGATGTCGTTGCCGTTGTCGAAACTTGCAAGCGAGGGAAGCAGGTACCAGCTTTCGTAAAAGGGATTGGGTTCGGCGGCGCGCTGCGCCAGTTCATCCCAGGCTTCGGTTTGGTCAAGCATCTCGCGCCACGGCACGCAGGCCAGTTGCTCCGAAGAAACCGGCTGACCGATCGTTTCCGGCATGGGTTGTGCCATGCTGCCCACGAGTATCCCCCCTTGAAAATGCGCGTTATTCATGCCGTGGCTAGCATCGAAATCTCACTTTATTGTTAATGCTCTTTCGGCCTGACCAAGTTTCGGTCATCGATCTTGTCGCTGGCGTGGAGAATAAGTGACATATTTCCGCCGACGGAAAAGGGCTGGCAAGATTCATGGATAGCGCTGTCAGCTTTAAGGGTCACACGGGTCACACCCCCTTAGACTGAAACAGGAGCTAGTGGAACGACCGGCCCTGCTCTTCCGAGCCATCCCAGTCATCGTCGTCATCGAGGCCCTCGGGATCGGCTTTCTCCCAGAAGCCCGGCTCCTCCATCATGCCGCTGCGCTCGGCGCGGGCCCATTGCAGATCGTCCCACTGTTCCGCCTCGCATGGGTCGAGGTCGGAAGTGTCGATATCCTCCGGCGGCGTGAGGGCGATCCGTTCGCATTCCTGAAACATCTCGAGCCGAGCGAGCATTTCTTCATCGGTCAATTGTGCGATTCCATAGCGGCGAGGAGGGCGACGACGGGCATTCGCAGCCCGGTCCTGCGCCTCGAGCATGTCGGCGCAATCCTCGCCCCTACCGATCGCCTCGACCATCGCGTCAAAATCGGCCGCGGCCTCGCGCGCCGGCTCGCCGGCCAGGTCGAGGCCATCGGCCTTGGCGTCGAGCCGGGCCAGGGCAGCGAGCAGCAGGCCGGGCGAAAAGCGGGTCCGTTCGCCGACCTCCTCGCCATGATACCAGACGGTTTCGTCCCAGCCGTTGAGGCCCTTGTCGAGCAAGCTCTCCGCATAGAGATCGCGGGCGTGGATCAGGGCCGCGTCCCAGGCCCGGTCAAAGGCGCGGCCCTCCTGCCGACGGCGCAGGCGGTAGGCGCCCTCGCGGCTCATCCCGACATAGGCGGCGGCCGACTTGACCGAACCGCAGCGCGCGAGCGCCTCGAGAAATTCGCGCTGCCTTTCGGGAGTCCAGCTTGGCTGGGGAGAGAGGGGGAGGTCGGTGTCGGTGATTTCGAGTGTCATATCAGTAATCGCTTTTCTGGTGAAAGGGAATGCTGTATATAACCTATTTGGTTATCTGTAGGAAAGGGAGTTCCTGTGTGGAGGAATCAGCGCGCGGATTGCCACGAACCGGCGTTGGGGCGTTCGCTTTCTGTTTAGTAGATAGATTCCGTTTCGCATGGTGAAGACAGCTAGCGACCCAGTTTGCGACATTCGCGACAGGAATTGCATTTCCCGAAAGCTGCCATTCCCCCAATTGCCTTCTCCTTTCGAAGAAAAGAAATCTCCGGCGCACGCAAGCTGTTTCAAGGGGACGCTCAGTCTCGACTGTTAAGTTGGAGGGTTGGAAGATCGCGCCACTCCGACTGGCCTTACTCTGGAACTTATCTGTGCGTCACCGGTTGGTCAGGCACATACATCATCGAAAGGAAACTATCATGGCCATTGCAAAAGTCACCGAAGTTATCGCCTCCTCCACCGAAAGTATTGAGGATGCGGTTCGTCAGGGTGTTAAGCGCGCCTCGAAGACGATCAATGGCATCGAGGGAGTCTGGGTCAAGGACACCAAAGCGACTGTCTCCAACGGTGCAATCACCGAATGGCGCTGCACGCTGAAGATCACCTTCGTCGTCAACGACTGACGGAGGGAAGAATCGATTTTGCGAAGGCACGGTCGCCATGGCCGCCCTTTTTGCGTCGGCGGCGTAGTGGATTGGGCGGATCGTAGTTTAACTGGCAAGGCGATAGATCATACCTGTGCAACCTATATGACTGATCGGAGTTGTATCTACATCGTCAAGGGTCATGGAGAATTTTAATGTTGCGCTATGCAATCATATTCCTAGTCATCGCTATCATTGCCGCATTACTTGGTTTGGGCGGGGTCGCTGGCTTTGCGATGTATCTGGCGTATGGAGCTGCCGTGATTTTTGTAATTTTGCTGGTTCTGCATTTGCTAGGCGTCAGCACGAAGCCCTAGGCGTTGAGCTAAGTTTGAGTGGTCGTATCGAGACAAAAGCTGTCAGTCAGCAAACCACCCAGTAGCTGCCATACGGGCCGCGATCAATTTCGCACGTTCAATGATTTTTCAGGAGGAAACGGGTCTGGGAGCCACCGGACCCGAACCCGCATGCGAGACGCAGCCAGATCGCGATAGCGGACATCCGGGCTTGTCCCGGCGGGCAACTCCCGCCGGTCACGCGTGCCGGTAGAAAACACCAGTCCATCCTCAGGTGGCCCGGACGGCGTCGACCGGAACCGCGCCTTCCATCGCTGGCCCCTAGCGCTTGCGCTTCTTGCGCGCCGCGTAGCGTTCGTCGCGGGCGGCCTTTTTCTCGGTTTCGGTCAGGCCGAGGGCAAGCTTCGGCTTGGCCTGTTCCTTGGCGGCCTTGCGTTCGGCCTTCGCCTGTTCGAAGGCGGCGCGTTTCTCTTCGCTGGCCTTGGCCTGCTTCTGCTCGCGGGCCAGCTCGGCGGCCTTGCGTTCGGCCAGCACTTCCGCGCTGACCGGCGGCTTTGCCTTCAGCTTCTTGAGGGCAGCCTGCTTGGCTTTTGCCGCCATCTGGGTGCGTTCCTGGAATGTCGGTTGTGAAAATGGCGGCATATGCGTCTATATTTCCTTGCTGGTTTTACGGCTTTCGGAGCGGCTATGACCCGAAATGAGTTGCTGCCCCTACAGGCACTGGCCCGATCGGGCAAGTTTAAGCATTCCGGCGACCGGAGCAGGCGGGCCGTGGCGTGCGCCGGGAACCATCGGCGGGGCCGGACGTAAAGGGAGCGGGAGCCGGCGATCCGCAATTGCCGGAACAGATTCGCGAGCGCCGCCACTGGCGATACCGCTTGCATCAAATAGCGCAGGGAAGGACGCCGCGACCATGGAAACCACCGAACTTATCATCAACGGCAGGCGTCACCACCTGGAGGCCGACAGCCGGGTGACCTTGCTCGATGCGCTGCGCAACCATCTCGGGCTGACCGGAACCAAGAAGGGCTGCGACCATGGCCAGTGCGGGGCGTGCACCGTCATCGTCGAGGGGCGGCGGATCAACAGCTGCCTGACCCTGGCCTGCATGCACGATGGCGATGCCATCACCACGATCGAGGGTCTGGGCGAGCCGGGCAATCTGTCCGACCTGCAGGCGGCCTTTGTCGCGCATGACGGCTTCCAGTGCGGCTATTGCACGCCGGGCCAGATCTGTTCGGCGACGGCGATGATCGAGGAAGCAAAGGCGGGCTGGCCGAGCTTTGTCTCGGATGATCTGGAAGAGCCCGACGGGCTGAGCGACGAGGAGATTTCCGAGCGGATGAGCGGCAACCTGTGCCGCTGCGCCGCCTATCCCAATATCGTCAACGCGATCCGGCAGGTCGCGGGAGGTCGGACATGAGGCCCTTTGCCTATGCCAGAGCCGGCGACCGCGCCGATGCCACCGCGCGGGCGAGCGACAATGCGACCTATATTGCCGGCGGGACCAACCTGCTCGACCTGATGAAGCTGGAAGTGATGGCGCCCGACAAGCTGGTCGATATCAGCCGGCTCGACCTAGCCGAACTAACCGATACCGAGGATGGCGGACTGCGAATTGGCGCGCTGGTCACCAACAGCGACTGCGCTGCCGATGGGCGGGTGCGGCAGCGCTATCCGGTGCTGTCGCGGGCGATCCTGGCGGGGGCCAGCGGCCAGCTGCGCAACAAGGCGACGACCGGCGGCAATCTGTGCCAGCGGACGCGCTGCTATTATTTCTACGACACGGCGATGCCG
>Ga0209346_1000788_pt1 | contig 22862 bp, 17 predicted proteins | sample AutmiccommunBRH9_FD_187381 | JGI IMG/M metagenome (GOLD analysis project Ga0209346, IMG submission 187381) | Deep subsurface microbial communities from Mt. Terri, Switzerland - Autotrophic microbial communities BRH/9 (SPAdes) (version 2) | ecosystem: Environmental > Aquatic > Deep subsurface >...
GCCATTGTCCTGCCAGTCGAACCGTTCATCCTTGTGCAGCGGCAGGCGGCTGATGATCGCCACGCCATGGTGCATCGGCTGGCCGTGCAGGATCTGGTGGTTGTAGCCGAGGCGCCGGAACATCCCTTCGGGAAATTGTTCATTGCGCACCTTGGTTTCCTGCAGGCACAGGATATCGGGCGATTCTTCGATCAGGAATCGTTCGACGATGTCGAGGCGGGCGCGGATGCTGTTGATATTCCAGCTGACGATTTTCAGGCTATCACTCATGCCGAGTCTGATAGCCACGCTGGCGCAGAAACCCAAGCCCAAAGGCAATGGCGCTTTTCGCTATTTTTCACTGGCTGGAAAAGTAAAACCCCCACCTCCGGGGGCATTGAGGAGGTGGGGGCTAACTCGCGTTCGTCACGCAAAAGATGAAATGAGCTCTTTGGTGTCAGGTAACAGGGGGGAAAACCTGACTGTCTCTCTTCATCCTGTGACCATTTATACCGCGGGGTTTCTGTCGCGAATATGAACGGAAGAGATATGCCGGTCCGCTGATCGGCAACCTGTCTCGGTTCATCGCTTGACGCGGCTTTTCCGCCGGGGATCATCCCAGTTGAAGGTGCTGTTGGAGACAGCAGCACCGAATTTCTGGTTGGAAAGCCGGATCGAGGTCCGGTTGTTCTTCGAGTCCAGTGAGACCCAGCCATCCAGGACCAGACCGCCGGGCGCACCGGGCTTCTTGGTGAAGACCATCGTGATTATGCCATATTCCGGACGTTTCGGGTCGCGGACTTCGACGCTCAGCACCGCAGGATTGCGGGTCGGAACGATCTTGCCATATCTGGACAGGTCGCGTTCCGGGTTGAGCAGCGCCGACAGCGGGCTGTTGCTGATCGGCCAGCGCTGGACCTGATTCACGTCATAGTCGATCATGGTCAGCGCCTTGCCGTCCCCGACGATCAGCAAATTGGCTTCCTTCTGATATTCGAAACGAATCTTGCCGGGTTGCTTGATGGTTAGCTTCCCGGTCAGCATTTGGCCGCTGCGATCGGTCTGGGTGAAATTCGCCGTCATCGTCGACATGGATCGCAGATGGTTCGAAATTTTCGCCAGACTGTCGCTCGGGCTTTGCTGGGCGGCGGCTGGCAGGCTTGCTGTCAGGGCCAGCGGCGCAGCGATCAAGGCGAGACCATATTTCAACATTATAAAAACTCCAGATTATCTAGATGTCCGCTTAGTCAGGGGCGATTGAACAACGGCTTAATCACTCTGTCAGGAAAGCGGCGAGACCCGTCGCTAGAGCGGTTCGCCATGCTGGTCGCGCAGAACCTCGCGGCGGCCGATATGGTTGGGCGGGGTGATGAAGCCGTCCTCCTCCATTCGGTCGATGATCCGGGCCGCAGTATTATAGCCGATCCGCAATTGCCGTTGCAGCCAGCTGGTCGACACTTTCTGGCTTTCGAAGACGATCTGGCAGGCCTGGGTATATTGCCGGTCTTCCTTGTTGTCGCTGAGATCGGCGCCATCCAGGGCAAAGCTGCCGTCTTCGGGTTCCTCGGTCACCGCCTGGATATAATCCGGCGTGCCCTGCGAGCGCCAGTGATCGGCGACCCGCCGCACTTCGTCATCGGAGACAAAGGGTCCGTGGACCCGGGTCAGCTGCTTGCCGCCGGGCATGTACAGCATATCGCCCTTGCCGAGCAGCTGTTCCGCGCCCTGTTCGCCCAATATGGTCCGCGAATCGATTTTCGAGGTGACATGGAAGCTGATCCGGGTCGGCAGGTTGGCCTTGATGACGCCGGTGATGACATCGACCGAGGGCCGCTGGGTCGCCATGATCAGGTGAATGCCGGCCGCGCGCGCCTTTTGCGCCAGCCGCTGGATCAGGAACTCGACCTCCTTGCCGGCGGTCATCATCAGGTCGGCGAGTTCGTCGACGATGATCACGATCTGCGGCAGCACTTCATAGTCGAGCTGCTCTTCCTCGTAGATCGGACGGGAAGTTTCCGGGTCATAGCCGGTCTGGACACGGCGACCGAGCGGCTGTCCCTTGGCCTTGGCGGCCTTCACCTTTTCGTTGTAATTGGCCAGATTCCGGACCGAAAGGGATGACATCATCCGATAGCGCTCTTCCATCTGCTCGACCGCCCATTTCAGGGCGCGAATGGCCTTGGCCGGTTCGGTCACCACCGGCGACAGCAGATGCGGAATGTCGTCATAGGTGCTGAGTTCCAGCATTTTCGGATCGATCATGATCATCTTGCACTCGTCGGGCGTCAGCCGGTAGAGCAGCGACAATATCATGCAGTTCAGGCCGACCGATTTACCGGAACCGGTGGTACCTGCGACCAGCAGATGCGGCATCGGCGCCAGATCTGCGATCACCGGATCGCCGGAGATATTCTTGCCCAATATGATCGGCAGCTTGCCGGTCTGTTCAGCGAAACTGTCGCTGCCGACCATTTCGTGCAGGACGACCATTTCGCGATTGGCATTGGGCAGCTCGATCCCCATGACCGTCCGTCCGGGAATGGCGGCGACACGCGCCGACAGTGCCGACATGTTGCGGGCGATATCCTCGGCCAGCTGGATGACGCGGCTGGCCTTGATGCCCGGCGCGGGTTCCAGCTCATACATGGTGACCACGGGCCCCGGCCGGACCGCGTTGATCGTGCCCTTGACGTGAAAATCGTCGAGTACGGATTCGAGCAGGCGTGCGTTGCGCTCCAGGCCGGCCTTGTCGATAACATTATTGCCCTGTTCCGGGGCAGGGGTCAGCAGGTCCAGCGAAGGCAGTACATAAGGTCCAAAAAAATCACCCTGCTTGGCTTTGCCAACACCGGCTTTTTTCGGCGGCAACGCCCGGTCACTGATCTCCGGCGGCGGCCGATTGTCGGGCTGGACCGCCTTGCGCGGGGCGGGCTCCGGCTTGGGCCTGGTGACGCCGCTCCGGTCGGGTTCGACCACCAGATCGTCTGCGGCGCGGCCAAACGGGCTTTTCACTTCGGGAATTCGCAAGGAGGCGCCGGCAAACAGCGGCCGATCCAGCCGCAGGCTGAAATAGCCGAGCACGAGGCCGCCGCCGAGGGCGAGAGCGATCAACAGGCCGGAAATCAGGCCACTCCAGCTGGCGGACACGGAACCCAGGCCGGCACTGATGCCATTGGCAATCAGCATCCCGGTGAGGCCTCCAAGGCCGGACGGCAGCTCCATCTGCGGTTCGGGGAACCACAAGGCGAGACCGGTACCCACCAGCAGCGCCGCCAGCAGGCACCAGAGCAGTTGCTGCTTCCAGCCGGGCTGCGGAATGTCGCGCCAGAGCCTATTGGCGAGCAACAGCAGCAGCGGCAGGAACAGGATCACCGGCAGGCCGACCAGCAACAGCAGCAGATCGGACAGATAGGAACCGAAAATGCCCATCCAATTATGGTCGACGCTGCCCGCAGAGGTGCTGAAGGAAGGGTCACTGGGGGAGTAGCTGGCCAGGGCCAGCAACAGGAAAACGGTCGTCAGAAAAACCGCGATGGCCCCGATCAGGGCGCCACTGCGCAACAGGCTGAGGCGCATGATTTCGCGCCAGTTCGCTTCCTTGGCTTTTTGCGCCATAACTTACTCCCGTGCGTCGCCCCAGCCGAAGGCGCGCGTTAACTGTGGTCTCCTTTGCGCGAATCGGGGACTCGCCGTCAAGTTTCTTGGCTTTATTTTACCGGATTTGCCTTTCCTTCCCCGCCGCCGATGCCTACCTAGTTGACAGGTCTAGGGCTCGGAAAGGCGGTCTCCATGGAATCGGATTCTCGGAATAGCGACATCATCATATTGGGCGCGGGCATGATCGGCCTGACCCAGGCGCTGACGCTGGCCGCTCATGGACTGAGCGTCTCGATCATCGACCGGGCCGAGCCCGCGGATCTGCTCAACCCGCAAAATGATGCCCGGGTGTCGGCGATCAACAGCGCCAGCTGGAAAATGTTCGATGCCATCGGCCTTGCCGAAAAATTGCGGCCGCACGGCTGCGATATCGAGAAGATACTGGTCAACGACGGACTTAAACCCGGCACGCTGGATTTCGTCCCGGGCGCGGATGAAGGCCCGATGGGCATCATGGTCGAAAATGCGGTGCTTCGCCGGCTTCTGTTCGAGGCCGTCCAGGCCCATGACGGGATCGCGCTGTACCTGTCAGCGCAGGTCGAAACCTGTGAACGCACTGGGCATCGCGTCGACGTCAGGCTCGACGATGGCCAACATCTCTCAGCCCCGCTGCTCGTCGCAGCCGATGGCCGCGGCAGCCGGATGCGCGAGGAAGCCGGGATCATCATGGCGCACTGGCAATATGACCATAGCGCGATCGTCTGCAAGGTCGCGCACGAAAGGCCGCACGGCAATACCGCCTACGAGCTGTTCTTTCCCTCCGGACCCTTCGCGCTGCTGCCGATGCTGGATGACGCGGATGGCCGGCACCGTTCCGCGGTGGTGTGGACGGTCTCGCGAAAGGACGGCCCGGCCTATGCGAAGATCAACCAGCGCGCCTTTGTCGCCGAGATGATGAAGAAGACCGGCGGTTTCCTGGGTGCAATCGAGCTGTTCACTGATCGCCCGACCTATCCGCTCGGCTTCCACCACAGCTCGCACCTTGCCGCCGAGCGGCTGGTGCTGATCGGCGATGCCGGTCACGGCATCCATCCGATCGCCGGGCAGGGGCTCAATCTCGGCCTGCGCGACGTCGCCGCGCTCACCGAATGTCTGGTCGAGGGTGCGCGAACCGGCCTCGATCTCGGCGATGCGCAGATTCTGGCGCGCTACGACCGCTGGCGCAGCCTCGACAACATGATGGTATCGGCGGCCACCGACCTTCTGACTCGCCTGTTCGGCCTGCCGGGCGAGACCTCTTCGGCAATCCGGCGCATGGGTATCGGACTGGTCCAGCGGATTCCGCCGCTCAAGGCGCAATTCATGGCCGAGGCCAAGGGCGAAACCGGCGACCTGCCGAAATTGCTGAGGGGCGAGCTGGTCTAGCGCGACCCCTGACCGTCATCGATCTTGATCACGGTCCCGGTCACCGCATCCGACGACGGCGAAACGAGGTAGAGCAGGGTGCTGTCCATCTGCTCCGGCTGGCCCACCCGCTTGCGCGGAAAATGGACGGAAAAGTCGCCAGCGCGCTCGATCATGCCATCGGCCATTTCGGTGGCGAACAGGCCCGGCGCAATGCCGTTCACATTGATATGGAATTTCGACCATTCCACCGCCAGTGTTTCGGTGATTCGAACGACGCCGGCCTTGGTTGTCGAATAGAGGGCTGCCCCGCCGCCGCTATAGCGGGTCGCTGCGATGGATGCGACATTGACGATCCGTCCGTGCTTCTTTTGGGCGATCAGCGGACGGGCAAATTCGTTCGAGAGAATGAAGACGCTGCGCAGATTTGTGTCCAGAACATCGTCGATCAGTTCGATCGACATCCGGGTGGCATGTTCCGCATCGACGATCCCGGCGTTGTTGACGAGAATCTCCGGCTGGCCCAGGGCTTCCGTCACGGCCGGGATGATCGCCTGGAGCTGGGCAGCATCGCGCACGTCCAGGGCAAAGGCCTGTGCCGTGCCGCCGTCGGCGTTGATCTCCGCCACGAGATCATCGAGCTTGTCCTTGCGCCGGGCCGTACAGGCCACTTTCGCGCCGCAGGCTGCCAGAATCTTGGCAAAGCGCCGCCCCAGGCCCGCGGATGCTCCCGTCACGACGGCGGTGCGCCCTGCAAGATCTATCGAAAAATTGACTGTGGTCATGGCCGGGCATCCTCTGCAAAAATTTTGCCGGGGATGCCCGGAATGATCGGGTCAGCGCAAGCGCTAATTTAGTTGTTCAGGTCAGACTGTGCGATCGGAACAATCTTGATTTCCACGCGGCGGTTGGCCGCACGGCCTTCTTCGGTGGCGTTGCTTGCGATCGGCTGGCTTTCGCCATAGCCCCTGGTCGCCAGACGGGCACGCTGCACGCCGCTGTTCGCAAGGAAATTGGCGACCGCTTCCGCTCGCCGCTCGGACAGCGACTGGTTATAGGCATCGCTGCCGGTGCTGTCGGTATGGCCGAGCACGTCGACATAGCTCTTCTCATATTGGGCAAGCGTGTTGGCGACATTGCCGAGCGTGGTCTGGAAAGCCGGCTGAATAGCGCTGCTGTCGACCGGGAATGTCACATTGGACGGCATATTGAGTATCAGATTGTCGCCTTCGCGCGTGACATCAATACCGGTACCGGCGGTTTGCTGGCGCAGTTTCTTTTCCTGTTCGTCCATGTAATAGCCGATACCTGCACCGGCGAGACCGCCGAGGCCTGCACCGACGATCTTGGCCGTACGATCATTGCGTCCACCCAGAACGTCACCGAGCAGATAGCCGCCAACCACCCCGCCGACGCCGCCAATGGCGGCCTTGGAGATTGTCCGGTTGCCGGTTTCAGGATCGGTGACGCAGCCGCTGGTCAGCGCCAGGGCGCTCAGCGAAGCCGCTGCAAAAATTGTCTTATTCATCCGCATGTTGATTTCCCTTTTAGGTCTTCTTCTTCGAGCAGGATAACTCCCCGCCGTCCAGAAGGTTCCGCTTATCGCAAGATAAATGAATGGCGACTGACAGCAAACTTGAGATTATGTGGAACTTGCTGCTAAAGGGCCTGTGGCCTTTCGCCCTTGCAATGGACAACATGACACCTTTTCCGTGGTTTGACGTCGCGATCATAATTGTGCTGGTACTGATCAACGGTGTATTCGCCATGTCGGAACTGGCGATTGTCTCCGCGCGCAAGGCGCAGCTGCACGGCATGGCGGATAGGGGGAGCAAGCGCGCCCTGGCAGCCCTCCGCCTCGCCGGCGACCCGGGCAAGTTTCTCTCCACGGTGCAAATCGGGATCACGCTGATCGGCATTGTCGCCGGCGCTTATTCCGGCGCCAGCCTCGGCGGACCGGTGGCGGAGCGATTGCATGCGCTGGGCATGGGCCAGGAACTGTCGGTCACATTCGGTTTCGTGCTGGTGATCGGCCTGACCACTTATGCCTCGCTGGTGATCGGTGAACTGGTACCGAAGCAGATCGCCCTGCGTTCTGCCGAACGCATCGCACTGATCATGGCCCAGCCGATGGAATTGCTGGCGCGCATTTCCGCGCCACTGGTCTGGCTGCTCGACAATAGCAGCGCGCTGATCTTCCGCCTGATGCGGATGAAGCGCGAGCAGATCAATCACGTGACCGCAGAAGAATTGCAGATGGTATTCGCCGATGCGACGCGCTCCGGCGTGATCGAGGAACATGAGCGCGCGGTGATGGCCGGGGTCGTGCGGCTCGCCGACCGCCCGATTCGCGAGGTGATGACCCCCAGGACCGAAGTTGACTGGCTCGATATCGACTCGACCAGGGAAGATATCCACAAGCTGCTCATGGAATCCCAGCACAGCCGCTTTCCCGTCGCCGAGCATTCCGTCGACGAGATCCGCGGCGTGGTCCAGGCCCGCGATATCGTCGCCGCGCAACTGGGCGGCGAGGAGCTTGACCTGCGCAAGCTGATGCGCCCGCTGGAAAAGGTGCCGGACCAGCTTGACGCTCTTGATGTGCTGGAAATGCTGCGCGAATCCGAAGTGCCGATGATCCTGGTGCACGACGAATATGGCCATTTCGAGGGGATCGTCACGCCCAACGATCTGCTCAGTTCGATAGCTGGCGAATTTGTATCCGACCAGGACGAGAAAGCCCAGCGCAGCATGATCGAGCGCGCCGATGGCAGCTATCTGGTCTCCGGTGCGATGGCGATCGATGCGCTCGCCGAACGGCTGGGACTGCGGCTGTCGGAAGACCGGGATTATGCGACGGTTGCCGGCCACGCGCTGGCGGTGCTGCGCCATCTGCCCGAAGAAGGCGAAACCTTTGAAGATCAGGACTGGGTCTTCGAGATCGTCGACATGGACGGCCGCAAGATCGACAAGCTGATCGTCCGGGTCAGCAATCCCGAAATCGACTGACCGGGTCCGGACCTACAGCTTGCCGTATTTCTTCTCGAAACCGGCGATGTCGTCCCTGGCCAGAAATTTCGCCTGATCAATCCAGGCGTCCCGGGTAATCCGTCCGCTGAACGTATCCAGATATTGATCGACCTCGTTGATTTCCGCCTCTTTCCATTCGGCGATCTGGTCGAAGCGCGTGACGCCGAGACTGTTCAGCAGCGTGTTGAGCTTCGGACCGACGCCCTTGATCAGGCGCAGATTGTCGGGTTCGCCGACGGCTGCGGGAATATTTGGCTTGCCCGCAGGGGCCGGTGCAGCTTCTGTTGCGGGAGCGGGCTTGGCTTCCGGTGGGGGCGCAGCGGCAGCCGCGACCGGCTTGGCCGATGGTGGTGGCGGCGGTGGCGGTGGCGGTGCCGGTTCCGGCGCCGCGGGCACGACCGGCTCGGGCACGTCATCCGCTGACCGCACCGGTTCGCCGGCTCTCTCCAGCAGGCCATCATCGGCAGAAAATCTCTCGGCGGAAGAGGCTTCGCGACCGGTTGCCGCCCAGACCCAGAATGCGGTGACGATACCGATCAGCAGTGCCAGCAGATAGAGCAGCCAGTTGGCCGAAATCAGCGTAATCATTGTCTCAAAACCCCGTTCTGAATCCTGTTCGTCGCCACAATTGGCTAATGGTCTTCCTTGGTGCGGCCCCAGACAAACCAGCCAATGGCGAGGCCAATTGCAAAACTAATCAGCAGGAGCAACAGATTTTCAAGTAAAAGTGGCATCGATCAGTTCCCCTGTTGCGCTTGGGCATCATTTGGTGGCGCACCGCCGGCGGCAGCGATCCGGAATTCGATCCGGCGGTTCTGCGCATCGGCAGCGGCATCCGAACCCCTGGCGCGCGGCCGGCTCGAGCCAAAGCCCGTTGCACTCAACCGCGATTCGGCAATGCCGCGTTCGATCAGTCCCGCCCTGATCCGATCGGCCCGTTCCTGCGACATAACCCGGTTGACGGAGCGGTCGCCATTGTCGTCGGTATGGCCTTCGACCGCGATCGAAAGGCCGTCACAGGCCTTGGCCTGAAGGGCCTTGGCCAGTTCGTCGAGAATTTTCCTGGATTCCAGCGAAACATAGGCGCTGCCCGAGCGAAAGCTGATTTTTCTGGTTTCGACGATCCTGTCGACCCCGGCCTGGCATTTGGCAATGCTTTCGCCGTTGGCAGAGGGCGAGGCCGCTTCCGGTGTCATGCCGTCTTCGGCGGCTGCGATTGTCCGCTTGTCCCGCCAGCTGGCGCTCGAGATGCCGGGGATCGTCATCACCGCGTTCAGCGCTTCCTCGCGAGCCGCATCTGGCAGTTCCCCGCCAAGAACGGCATCGCGCGACAGCGGATCGTGACCGAGGCGGACGGTTGCCCCCTCCAGTCCGCGCGCCGCCAGTTCGGTCCGGGCCTGCTGTTCCAGGCCGGAAATGAATGTTTCGCCGGTCGCGACATGGCCGATCAGTGCCAATATGGCAGTCGCCGCCGCGCCGGTCAGTATCTTGCTTCCGATTTCCATCCGGTACCCTCAGTCCCTTTTGCGGCCCTTGGCCATTTCTCGAAATTATTGGCCAAAATGCCGGAATATCGCGCACGAGTCCAGTTGGCTGATTACCCAGTCGACCGGATTTACCCGTGAACCGTCCTCTTTTGGAACAAGAGATGAATATATTTGGTTAACATCCTGAGCCCGACCCCTTCGGTGTTGAGCAACAGCGGGGGCGGACCGGAGCCTTTCGGGGCAGCCGTCGCGCGATCGCCATTGCGTCCAGGATCCGGAAAAAGGGATTTACTTTGTCCCCCTGTCGGATAGACTTTTCTTTTTCCCGGGAGGTTGGCGATGATCCTGCATGCAATTCCGAACATACGACGCAATTGGGTGGGCCGGCTGGCTCTTGTGGCCCTTGCGGCCGGATTGTCCGTCCAGCCGGCGCTGGCGCAGGATGGTGCGGCGCTGACCCCGCATCAGCAACTGGCGCGCGACATCTACCGCGATGTGATCGCCTTCCGCACCGCCCGCGGCCAGCAGCAGGTACCGGCGATGGTTTCCTATCTCGTCGACCGGTTCAAAAAGGCCGGTTTCAGCGACGATGACATTCAGGTCACCGATTATGACAGCGAGGGCGAGGAAACCCAGGGGCTGATCGTCACCTACCGGGCGAAACCGGGCAGCAGCAAAAAGCCAATCGTCCTGCTCGGCCATATGGACGTGGTCGATGCACTGGCCAAGGACTGGGTCCGCCCGCCGTTCACGCTGACCGAGGAAGACGGCTATTTCTTTGGCCGGGGTACTCACGACAACAAATATGGCATCACCAACCTGACCGCCACCTTCCTGCGGCTCAAGTCCGAAGGCTGGCAGCCCTCGCGCGATCTGGTGCTGGTCTTCTCGGGCGACGAGGAAACCGGCATGATCTCGACCCGGGCGCAGTCCCAATATGTGGCCGAGAATATCGATCCCGAATTTGTCCTGAACAGCGACGCCGGCGGAATTGCGTTGGCCGAGGACGGCGCGCCGGTCGCGTTCCGCGTGCAGTCGGCGGAGAAAACCTTTGCCACCTACGAGCTGACCGTGACCAACCCCGGCGGCCACAGTTCGCGGCCCCGGACAGACAATGCGATCTACGAACTGGCCGCGGCGCTAGGCAAGATCCAGTCCTACCGCTTCCCGGTCCGCGCCACCGAGCTGACGCGAAATTATTTCGCCACCGCCGGCAAGTTGACTCCGGGCGATCTCGGCGAGGCCATGGTGCGCTTTGCGCAAGATCCATCGGAGGCTGCGGCCATCGCCGCGTTGCAGGCCAATCCGGAGACCGTCGGTACGCTGGGCACAACCTGTGTCGCGACCATGCTGACCGCCGGCCACGCCGAAAATGCCTTGCCGCAATCGGCGACCGCCACCGTCAATTGCCGGATATTCCCCGGCGAGGGCGCTGCGGCGACCGAGGCGAAGCTGAAGCAGGTTGTCGGCAATGGCGATATAGCCTTCAAACTGATCACCGACGTGACCGAAAGCCCGGAATCGAAACTGCGCGACGATGTGAAGGCGGCCCTGCGCAATAGTCTCGACAAGAGATATCCCGGCCTGACCATCTTGCCCTATATGGAATCGGGCGGCACCGACGGCATGCATTACCGGACGTTGGGCTATGACACGGTGGCGCTCTCCGGGGCGGCGCTCAGGGCCTCCGACTTGTTCGCCCATGGCCTGAACGAGCGCCTGCCGGTCGATTCCTTCTACGGTGGGCTCGACCACTGGTACTGGATCCTGAAAACCCTGGCCGAGTGACGCGGAGGTTTCCGCATATCATGAATTTGAATCATAGAGGACGCGGCAGCGGAGCACCCTCATCCAACTGCATCTAGCCGCCTTCGCCAAGGCTTCGGCAGCAAGATTTCGTATCCTTCTCCCTTGAGGGAGAAGGTATAAAAACCGCTGTCCTACACTCACCCCAATAGCCTATAATCTCGACCGCTCGCGCGACCGGTGCGGGACGGGCTCTTTGACAATTTGAACAAGCTGTTCGCCTGGTTTTGCCGATCCGGTGCGGTCCGGCTGAAAGGTCACACTCGGCGCCCGGCTGTTATCCAGCAAAAGCAGGAAATCTGCGGGTGCGGGGCAAAAGTCACGGAAATCAAAAACGCGCGTTTGTGTAAAGCCCTGACTCGCACCAAGACACAAAGCCACCAAGGAAGGACGCATGCATATAATTGATTTTGCCTCTTCCGCTTCGTGCCTTCGTGCGAGTCCCCAACGCAGGCCCCGCAAACGGCACCTGCAAAACCGCTCACAGGCCTCGACTTTGACAATCTTTGGAAAGCCGTGCTTCGGAAAAAGCCTACTTCCCCGCCTCCCGCGCCACCTCGCGCCAGCCGATATCGCGCCGGCAAAAGCCGCTCTCGAAATCGATCTGGTCGACCGCCGCATAGGCCCTGGCCTGCGCCTCGGTGGCATTGGCGCCGAGCGCGGTGACATTGAGCACCCGGCCGCCGCTGGCGACCAGCGCCCCATCAACCTCCGCGGTTCCGGCATGGAAAATCTTTGCGCCCTCGCGCTCGGCTCGCGCCAGATTCCGGATCTTGCCGCCTTTCTCCGGGGTCGCCGGATAGCCTTTTGCCGCCATCACCACGGTCAGCGCGGTCTCCGGCGCAAACACCGGGGCGCTGGTCTGGGCGAGGTCGCCGCGCGCGGTGCGCATCATCAGCTTGGCGAGATCGTCCTCCAGCCGCATCATCAGCACCTGGCATTCCGGGTCACCGAAACGGGCATTATATTCGATCAGCTGCGGCCCGCTCTCGGTCAGCATCAGCCCGGCGAACAGCACCCCGCTATAGGGCGTGCCCTCCGCCGCCATCGTGGTTACGGTCGGCCGGATGATCTCGTCCATCACCTGCTGCTGCAGCGCCGCGGTCAGCACCGGCGCCGGGCTGTAGGCGCCCATGCCGCCGGTATTCGGCCCGACATCGCCATCACCGACGCGCTTGTGGTCCTGCGCGGTGCCGAACGGGACGACATTCTCGCCGTCGGTGATCGCGAAGAAACTGGCTTCCTCGCCGGTCAGGAATTCCTCGATCACCACTTCCGCGCCGGCATCGCCAAAGCTGCCGTCGAACATGTCGCGGATCGCGGCCTCGGCTTCGGCGCGGGTTTCGGCAATGATCACGCCCTTGCCGGCGGCCAGTCCATCGGCCTTGATCACCACCGGAATGGCAAAGCCGTCAAGCGCGGCCAGAGCATCGGCGGCGCTGGTGGCGCGAACATAGCCGGCGGTCGGGATATCGGCGCGGGCGCACAGATCCTTGGTAAAGCCCTTCGATCCCTCGAGCTGCGCCGCTGCCTTGTCCGGCCCGAAGACGAAAATATCGGCGGTGCGCAGACTTTCCGCCAGCCCGTCGACCAGCGGCGCTTCCGGCCCGACCACGACCAGGTCAATGTCCCGCTCGCCGCAGAACAGGATCACCGCGGCATGGTCGGCGATGTCGAGCGCGACCAGCTCCGCATGCTGCGCGATGCCGGGATTGCCCGGCGTCGCATAGAGTTTCTCGAGCGAAGGGGATTGCGCCAGCTTCCACGCCAAGGCATGTTCGCGGCCACCCGAACCGATCAACAGGATATTCATGGACGATTCCCTTTCACTGGACGCGAAGCTCCTAGCCGAGAGCGGGCAGGGTGACAACGCCCCGCCGCTGACCGTTTCGGAAATCTCCGGCGCGCTCAAGCGGGTGGTCGAGGATCGTTTCGGCTATGTCCGGATTCGCGGCGAAATCTCGGGCTTCAAGCGCGCCGCCTCCGGCCATGTCTATCTCGCGCTGAAGGACGACAAGGCGGTGATCGACGGGGTGATGTGGAAGGGCAATGCCGGACGGCTGCCGTTCCGGCCGGAAGACGGCATCGAGGTCGTCGTCTCGGGCAAGCTCACCACCTATCCGGGGCGGTCGAAATATCAGGTCGTGATCGAAAAGATGGAACTGGCCGGCGAGGGCGCGCTGATGGCCCTGTTCGAGAAGCTCAAAGCCAAGCTGCTCGCCGAGGGCCTGTTCGACCAGGACCGCAAGAAGCCGATTCCCTTCCTGCCGAAGACGATCGGCGTGGTCACCTCGCCGACCGGTTCGGTGATCCGCGATATCCTCCACCGCCTGGCCGACCGCTTCCCCAGTCATGTCATCGTCTGGCCCGTGCTGGTCCAGGGCGAGGGCGCGGCAAAGCAGATCGCCGCAGCGGTCAACGGCTTCTCGGCGATTCAGCCGGGCGGTCCGGTGCCCCGTCCCGATCTGGTGATCGTCGCCCGCGGCGGCGGCTCGGTCGAGGATCTGTGGAGCTTCAACGAGGAGCAAGTGGTGCGCGCGGTCGCCGCCTGCACCATCCCGATCATCTCGGCAGTCGGCCATGAAACCGACACCACGCTTTGCGATTTCGCCGCCGATTTGCGCGCGCCGACCCCGACCGCTGCGGCGGAGATGGCGGTGCCGGTGCGGACAGAATGGCTGGTTTCGCTCGGCGAGACCAGATCGCGCATGGCCCGTGCGGTACAGCGCGGCCTGCTGACGGCGCAGGAACGGCTCGAGACGCAGCGCCGGGTGATGCCGGCACTAGCCGATCTGCTGCGCCCGCACCAGCAGCGGGTCGACGAGATCTCGGAGCGGATGAAATATGGCATGAGCCAGAATATCGGCCACGCCCGCAGCCGTTTCTCGAGCAGCGCCGGAGCGCTCCGCCCGTCGATCCTCAGCCAGCGCCTGGCACGGTCGGAGGAACAGTTCCGGCGCCTCGAAATGCCGGTCTCGCTGGTGCAGCGGCCACTGGCAGACGCGCAGCAGCGGCTCGACGCGCTATGGCGGCTGGCCCAGCAGGTCTCGCCGGACGGACCGCTGAAGCGCGGCTATGCCCGCGTTTCCGCCGCCGATGGCGCGCTGGTCGGCAGCCGCAAGGCCGCCGCCGCGGCCGGCAGCCTCAACCTGCACTTTGCCGACGGCACGATCGGCGCGCAGGTCACCGAATCCCGGACGATCGCGAAATCGTCCCCGAAAAGCCCGACCAGCCGCAACAAAAAACCGGCGGATGACAGGCAGCAGGATTTATTCTAGGGCAATCCGCGATATATTGGAGCGGAAACCGCGTTCGGTCGCCCGGTAAATCGCAGGTAAAGGCTTGAAGGAGTAAAAGCATCCCATGTTAATGACCCATCGCAACAAGGTGGCAAAGCTGCACTATATGCCGAACGGCTTCCGGCCGCTGACCGCCGGCGACCATGTGCTGTGCGCAGTGACCGGCGAGGCGATCCCGCTGGACGAGCTGCGCTACTGGAGCGTCGAGCGGCAGGAGCCCTATGCCACCGCCCAGATTTCGGCGCACGCCCATCTGCCCAAAGGCGAAAAGTGAACAGGCCGTTCAAATTTGCTTTTTCCCTGCTGACGATGTCGGCAGCCATGGTTCCCGCGACCCTCGTCTCTGCCGAAACCGATGACGCCGAGCAGTCGGCCTTTCGCGAAGCGGTAAAATTCGGCTTCACCGGTGAAGCGATCCAGGGCGGGGTGATGATCGGCGACGCTCCCGCCGGCACAAGAAGCCTGACTTTCGAAGACCAGCCCGTCCCGATCGACGAGGATGGCAAGTTCATCATCGCCTTCAACCGCGACGCCGGTCAGGCGGCGAACCTGGTCGCAACGCTCGATACTGGCCAGACGGTCCGCAAGTTCATCAACATCGCCCCGCGCAAGTGGAAGATCGAGCATGTCAGCATCAACCGCCGGGCGACCACGCGCAGCGCGGCCTTTCTGGCGCGTCGCGGCCCCGAACTCGAACAGATCGGGGCCGCGCGCAGCGTCACCAGCGACAGCAAGGGATGGCGCCAGCCCTTCATCTGGCCCGCCAGGGGCCGGATATCCGGCATGTTCGGATCGCAGCGCATCTATAATGGCGATCCCGGCAGCTATCACAGCGGCGTCGATATCGCCGCGCCGACCGGCACCTATTATGTCGCGCCCGCCGACGGCGTGGTGACGCTGGCAGCGTCCAGCCCGTTCACGCTCGAGGGCAATCTGCTGATGATCGACCATGGCATGGGACTGAACAGTGCCTTTCTGCACAGTTCCGAAATATTGGTCAAAGAGGGCCAGCAAGTGAAGCGCGGCGATCCAATCGGCCGGATCGGTGCCACCGGCAGCGCCACCGGTCCGCATCTGCACTGGTCGATGAAATGGAAGGACGCCCGGATCGACCCGATCCTGCTGACCGGGGCGATGGAATAGCGAGCGACTCTTCCGTGCGTCAGTTGACGATGCGCATGACCTTGAAGCCCCGCCCGTCGTTGACCTTGGCAAGGAAACTGCCCATCGCCGCCCGTTCGATGGTGATCTTGTCGCCCGCCTTGGGGTGCCGCATGGTGCTGCGGGCCGGGTCGGTCTGCTGCCAGACTCCCCCGTCTTCCAGCTGGATCAGCCATTTGCCGCTGCGAATCATTCGTGCGGACTGGATGATTCCGTCGATCGACTGAATTTCGTCGCCCTCGTCGGCATCTCCGCCAAACAGCTTGATCCTTGGCAGCGACAGGCCGAACAGGCCGCGCCGCGCTTCGCGAACCTGTTCGCGATCGGCGATGACCACCTGGTTGGTCGACTGGGCCGTCTGCAGGGCGGTCACCTTCTCGTCAAAACAGGCCAGTCTCGCGGCCGCTTCTGATATGTCCTTGCAGGCTATCAGATCGGTATAGATTGCCGGGGGGGCCGTCAGCATCCTGCCCCGGTCCGTGTCTTGCGCACCCGCAGGGCTGCCTATGCCGGCTGCGACGCTCGCCGACAGCATGCCGGTGAAGAACCATTTCTTACTAATCATTGCCGATTTTCCTGTCCTGTAATTCCCGTATGTCGGGTGACATTAAGCAATTGCGCCATCAGAGGCAATTGATTGTTCTGCGATCGGTGCCACCTCGCCGCAAACCGAATCACCGAGACCGACCGCTGCCAATCGATCCGATTTCCGATACCGCTCACTGTGACAAAATAGTTACAATCTCTACAAAATCCGCCGGTTTTGCTGAACAGAAGCTTTACAGGCAACCGGCCTTGTTGCAATTGACGCCCAACTCGGTGGTCGAATCCGCGCGTTTGGGGCGTGCAGGTTGCCATCGGTCAACAATCGGGGACAGGTCATGGTGGCCGCCTCTCCAGAATAAGGGACTGGAATAACATGAGAAAATTTTCAAACCTGAAAGCATCTGCTGCACCCATGGTGCTCGGACTCGCTATGGTTTCTACACCTGCCTTCGCGCAAGACCAGGACGTCCAGGAAGCTGGCGCAGCATCAGAAAGCGTTATCGTTGTTACGGGTTCGCGCATCACCAACCCTAACCTCGAGCTTTCCAGCCCGGTTGGCGTGGTAACCTCCGAAGAACTCGAACTGCGTCAGACCAACACTGCTGAACAGTTCCTTCGTGAACTGCCTAGCGCAGTGCCAAGCATCGGCTCTGCGGTTAACAACGGCAACGGCGGCGCTTCGTTCGTCAACCTCCGCGGCATCGGCTCGGTTCGTAACCTCGTACTGCTCGACGGACGTCGCGTTGCTCCTGCTGACTCGACCGGTCGCGTCGATCTCAACAACATTCCGCTTGCTGTGCTTGAGCGCACCGACATTCTGACCGGCGGCGCCACCACCACATATGGTGCGGACGCTATCGCAGGTGTTGTCAACTTCATCACCAAGCGTGACTTTGCCGGCATTGAAGCCTCCTTCAGCGAGCAGATCACCGAAGAAGGCGACGGCAACATCTTCCGTGCCGATGTCACCATCGGTGCCAATTTCGATGACGGTCGCGGCAATGCCGTGTTCAGCGTTGGCTACCAGGAAGCTGACCCTGTATTCCAGGGCGACCGCTCCTTCTCCGTCTTCAACATCGGTTCAACAAATGGTCAGCCAGGCGGTTCCTCCGCCGCCGTTCCGGCCGTGATCATTGGCCCCGGAATTCCCGGAAACCAGATCACTGCTGACGGTACCGATGTTGGACCATTCAATCGTCCGTTCAACTTCAACCCGTTCAACATTTTCCAGACACCGTTTGAGCGTTTCAACATGTATGGTGCCGCTAACTATGAAATTAGCGATGCCGTTGAAGTGTTTACCCGCGGCATGTTCTCGAAGAACTCGGTCAGCACGATCATCGCGCCGGGCGGTACGTTCTTCAACACCTATCGCATCAACCTGAACAACCCGTTCATTCCTGAAGCGATTGCCCAGCGGTTTGGCAACGGTCTTGGCCTGACCCCGGCGGAATATGCGGCAGCGCGTAACACCCAGTTCGGTCCAACCCTGGCAGATGGCTCAGCCAATCCCGCCTATACCGAGTTCAACGCACAGGTCCGTCGTCGGACGGTGGAAGCTGGAACGCGCGACAGCGAGTTTACCACCACCTATTTCGACTATCTCCTGGGTCTGCGCGGTGACATTACCGACAGCATCAAATGGGAAGTATTCGGAAGCTACGGCGAAAGCCAGCGCATCCAGAGCCAGACCGGTTTTGGTCGTTTGTCCACCCTGTCCCAGGCGATGTTGAGCCTACCAAACGGTCAGTGTGTCGATCCGTCCAATGGTTGTGTTCCCATCAACGTATTCGGACTTGAAGGTTCGATTACCCCGGAAATGACTGCTTTCTCCTTCTCGGGTGAGCAGACCGTGATCAACAAATCGACGCTGGCTCAGGCTCAGGCGCAGATCACCGGTGATTTCGGTTGGGGCATTTCCGACGAACCGATCGCCTTCGCAGTCGGTGGCGAATATCGCAAGTTCACTGCCCAGCGGCGCAGCGACGATGCATCCAAGACGCCGGGTGAAGTCGTCGGCGGCGGCGGTGCAGCTCCTGACATCGACGGTCAATATGATGTCTATGATGCGTTCGGCGAAATCGTCATCCCAATCCTCTCGGATCGGCCGTTCTTTGACAGCCTGGTGCTTGAGGCCGGTGCCCGCTATTCGGACTATTCCGTGTCCGGCGGCGAGTGGACCTGGAAAGTCGGCGGAACCTGGGCACCCGTTCCGGATATTTCCTTCCGCGGAAATTATTCGCGTTCGTCTCGTGCTCCAAACATCGGTGAACTGTTCGTTCCTGTCACCACGGGCCTGAACAACCTTGCTACCGATCCGTGCCAGGGCAATGCTCCGGTTGCAAATGCTGCACTGGCGGCGGTCTGTATCGCTCAGGGTGCTCCGGCTGCGATCGTCAATGCGGGTGGCATTCTGCCTCCTGCTGCCGGTCAGATCAACGTGACCACGGGCGGCAATCCCAATCTCGGGGTTGAAACGGCCACCACCTGGACGGTTGGTGCAATTCTGCAGCCTGCCTTCATTCCTGGCTTCGCGATGACCATCGACTATTTCAATATCAAGGTGGAAGATGCTATCTCCGCACCTGGTATTGGCGATATCATCGGTGGCTGCTACAACAGCGGGAACCTGAGCTTCGCGAACAACCCACTGTGCCGGTTGATCAGCCGCAGTGCCTTCACCGGCGGCCTTGACGGTTCGCCAAACGAAGTGCGCGGCTTGCTGCTTAACCAGTCGAACCTGGGCACGATCAAGACCGATGGTGTTGACGTAAGCCTGCGTTACAATGCGCAGCTTACCGATATGATCGGCCTCAACATGTCGTTCGACGGAACGTGGACCCATGAAAATGTGTTTACCGCTTTCCCGGGTGGGGTTAATCGCGACTGTGTCGGTTTCTTCAGCGTCAACTGTGCTTCCATTCAGCCGGAATTTGCCTTTACACAGCGGACCAGCCTGACGTTTGACGACACCTTTACCGCTTCCTTGATGTGGCGTTATATTGATGAAGTTAACCTCGAGCCTGAATTCGTAGGCGACTTCCTCGGTGGCAACGGCAATCCAGCAGTGGGTGAATTCTCAGACTTCACCTTCATTCCAGCCGAACATTATTTCGATCTCTCGTTCCGGTGGGAAATGACGGAAAATGTACAGTTTTCGTTCCTGGTACAGAATCTGCTGGATAACAAACCAAAGGTTGTCGGTTCCGACATCGGTTCCACTTCATTCAACAGTGGTAACGTGTTCCCATCAACTTACGATGCTTTGGGTCGTCGCTATGCGGCAGCCGTCAAGTTCCGTTTCTGATCGGATGATTGTCCGCTTGAAACAAAGCTGAAAATTCAGGGGGCAACACATTGTGTTGCCCCCTTTTTTTTGTTGAAAAAGGGTGTGACCGATAATTTCGTAACCGGCTCCCTTTTGTGAAATCAGTCCGTAAAAAATGGAAATTCATATGTCGTACAAATCTGGAATGGCTGCGCTCGCTGCAGCGCTAGTTTGCACATTGGCCACGATCAGCCCGGCAGCAATTGCTCAGACAAAAAATGGTGAAGCCGCTTCCGAGCAATCCAAAAAGGACAAACAGGCCCCCAAAATCACCGATCGGTCCCATCCTGATTATGTCCGATGCCGCAGCGAACCAGTTATCGGATCGCTGGTACGCAAGCGAAAAATCTGCATGACGAACAAGGAATGGGAACAATATGCCCGCGCCGGCAATGCCGATTCACGCTCCATGCTGGATGATCTAAGCAAGGGCGGCATGAATCCTTCGCAATAATTCTTCGGCTGCCGGGACTTGGCCATCGGGTCGACGAGGCGCAGCCGGACATCAGTAACCAGCCGTTTATTGGCCGCTGATCAGGTAACAATCGCTGAAGATTGTCGACGAAAAACAACATGGAAAATACAAGCGCGCAACATGATCTTCGCCCCTTCACGGTCGCATGATGCAGCCTGTGGTTGAAAGTTTGAGCGCATTTCTGTAGTTTGCCATCAGTTTTACAAAAGAATGGATGTCATATGTCGTATAAATCAGGAATGGCCGTGATCGCTGCCGCGCTAAGCTTCACCTTGGGCACGATCAGCAGCCCGGTCGCCAGTGCGCAGACCAAGGATGGCGAAGTTGCCGAGGAACAAGCCAAAAAGGCCAATCCGGCTCCCAAAATCACCGATCGTTCCGATCCTGATTATGTCCGGTGCCGCAGCGAACCGATTATCGGATCTCTGGTACGCAAGCGGAAAATCTGCATGACCAACAGCGAATGGGAACAATATGCTCGCGCCGGAAATGCCGATTCACGCGGTTTTCTGGACGATATCGCCAAGGGCGGCATGCGTCAGGACTAAGTCCTTTCATGCAATGACTTGTGCCGGTTCAATAGGCTAGATAGCCTGTTGAACCGCCATCTCCAGCGCCCCATCACCCTCATCAATTCGGACCGTCCTGCCATCCGGCACGTCCCCGCGCAGGATCAGGTCCGCCAGCGGATCCTGCAGATATTTCTGGATCGCGCGCTTCAGAGGCCTTGCCCCATAGACCGGGTCATAGCCAACCCGCCCGAGCCAGCGCCGTGCCGCATCCGTCAGGTCCAGCTCGATCTTCCGGTCCTTCAGCAATTTCTGCACCCGTAGCACCTGCAGATCGACAATCGGCGCCATATGCTCCTCGCCAAGGCGGTGGAACAGGATGATTTCGTCCAGCCGGTTGATGAATTCCGGCCGGAAATGCGCCCGCACGACTTCCATGACCTGCGGCTCGACATCCTTGACCGTCTCGCCGTCCTTCATGTTCGCCATATATTGGCTGCCCAGGTTGGAGGTCAGGATGATCAGCGTATTGGAGAAGTCGACGACCCGGCCATGGCCGTCGGTCAGGCGGCCGTCGTCGAGCACTTGCAGCAGCACGTTGAACACGTCCCCGTGCGCCTTTTCCACCTCGTCGAACAGGATCACCTGATAGGGACGCCGACGGACCGCTTCGGTCAGCACGCCGCCTTCGTCATAGCCGACATAGCCGGGAGGGGCACCGATAAGGCGCGACACGCTGTGCTTCTCCATGAATTCCGACATGTCGATGCGGACCATCGCCTGGTCGTCGTCGAACAGGAATCCGGCGAGCGCCTTGGTCAGCTCGGTCTTGCCGACGCCGGTGGGGCCGAGGAACAGGAAGCTGCCCAGCGGCCGGTTGGGATCCTGCAGTCCGGCGCGGCTGCGGCGGACAGCAGCGGACACAGCTTTGACAGCATCCTGCTGGCCAATCACGCGCTTGCCGATCAGTTCTTCCATCGCGAGCAGCTTTTCGCGCTCGCCTTCCAGCATCTTGTCGATCGGGATGCCGGTCCATTTGGAGACCACGGCAGCAATATCCTCCGGCATCACTTCCTCGCGCAGCATCGCGCCTTCGGTGGCACCGGCGGCTTCCTCGAGCGCCTTGACCAGATTGGGAATGGTGCCGTAGCTCAGCTCGCCGGCTCTGGCGAGATCACCGGCCCGTTCGGCCTGCTCCAGTTCAATCCGAGCCTGGTCCAGATCTTCCTTGAGCCGGGATTCGGCGTGAATCTTGTCCTTCTCGCCCTGCCAGCGGGTGGTCAGTTCGGTGCTTTCCTGCTCAAGCTCGGCCAGTTCCTTCTCGAGCGCTTCGAGCCTTCCCCTGGACGCGTCATCGCTTTCCTTGGACAGCGCCTCGCGTTCGATCTTGAGCTGGATGATCCGGCGGTCGAGCGTTTCGATTTCCTCCGGCTTGGACTCGACTTCCATGCGGATCCGAGATGCCGCCTCGTCCATCAGGTCGATCGCCTTGTCGGGCAGAAAACGGTCGGAAATATAACGATTTGAGAGGGTCGCGGATGCGACAATCGCACCATCGGTGATCCGCACGCCATGGTGCAGTTCATATTTTTCCTTCAGGCCGCGCAGGATCGAGATCGTGTCCTCGACGGTTGGCTCGCCGATGAACACCGGCTGGAACCGTCGCTGCAGAGCCGCGTCCTTCTCGACATATTTCTGATATTCGTTGAGCGTGGTTGCACCGATACAATGCAGTTCGCCGCGGGCCAGCGCCGGTTTCAGCAGATTGGAGGCATCCATCGACCCCTCCGATGCGCCCGCACCAATCAGCGTGTGCATCTCGTCGATGAACAGGATGATTTCGCCTTCAGCACCGCGTACCTCGTCGAGCACGCTTTTCAACCGTTCCTCGAACTCGCCGCGATATTTGGCGCCGGCGATCAGCGACCCCATGTCGAGCGCCATCAGCCGGCGGTCCTTCAGACTGTCGGGCACGTCGCCATTGGCGATGCGCAGCGCCATGCCTTCGGCAATGGCGGTCTTGCCGACGCCGGGTTCACCGATCAGCACCGGATTATTCTTGGTCCGGCGCGCCAGGATCTGGATGGTGCGACGGATTTCCTCGTCGCGGCCGATCACCGGGTCGAGCTTGCCGTCGCGCGCGGCCTGGGTCAGGTCGCGGGTATATTTTTTCATCGCTTCATAGCTTTCCTCGGCCGAGGGACTGTCGGCCGAGCGGCCACCGCGCAACTCGTTGATCGCGCT
>Ga0209346_1000790_pt1 | contig 22773 bp, 26 predicted proteins | sample AutmiccommunBRH9_FD_187381 | JGI IMG/M metagenome (GOLD analysis project Ga0209346, IMG submission 187381) | Deep subsurface microbial communities from Mt. Terri, Switzerland - Autotrophic microbial communities BRH/9 (SPAdes) (version 2) | ecosystem: Environmental > Aquatic > Deep subsurface >...
ACTTGCGCTGCTTCACCGCCCAATGCAGGCGCATGTGCGGGTGTAGCTCAGTTGGTTAGAGCGCCGGCCTGTCACGCCGGAGGTCGCGAGTTCAAGTCTCGTCACTCGCGCCATTTCCCCAAAAAGGGGGGAATGGCGGTTCAGGATCGGAATTTTCCGGTATTCATCCATATCAGCAGCGGCTTGACCGGAAATATCCAGGCAATCCCTGCAAATATGTAGATCGGCAGCTGCAGCCAGAAATTCAGGCCGCTGATCCAGTCGATGATGCTGAGAACGAATCCGCTCCACAGCAGGATCAGAAGCAATATCAGGATCATGCCAAATGGTTGCCGCCAGTTGGGCGGATCCGGTGGATTGTGAGGAGGCTTCTGGTCCGTTTCTGAGGTCATGGCGTCAGATCAACCCTTTGAATTATTTCGGATTCGGTGACGATCATATCCAGCCTGACATCATGGGGCTGCACCGGAATGGTATCGGCTTCCTGCACCGACCAGGCGAGGCCGACGCGCGGTACTTGCGGATATTTGGCAAAAGTCCGGTCATAATGCCCGCCACCCTGTCCGAGCCGGTGCATCGACCGGTCGAAGGCTAGCATCGGCGCGATGATCAGGTCGGGAGCTACCGTGGGGCAGTCCGGACCGGGTTCGGCAATGTTCCGATATCCCGCCTCGAGCAGGTCGATATTGGCCACCATGCGAAATTCGAGCGGTGCCTCCCCCACATATAGGGGATATGCTATGCCTTTGCCGATTTCCGCGAGATAATCAGCCAGCTGCGCCGTGGGCGCCTCTGCGCCGGTAGCACTGTAGAGCGCGATTATGTCGCTTTGCTCGATCAGCCTGGCCAGCGGGGATGGGGGGCGCCGAAAGGCGAGGCCGCGGGTAGCCATATCCAATTGGCCATAAAAAGCATCCCGTCGTCGCCTGTACTCTTCACGTAGTTTCTTCTTATTGCCGTCTAGACTACTCAAAGAATTGCTCTTTCTGTGGAAAAGTGACGGGACCATCTTGGTCGTTTGCCGGAAAATCCTCTGACGCCTATTACGTCAGGTGGGCGCCATATGCATCGGACCCGACTGCAAAACAGTCCGCAATCCGGGCAGGGACAGCTCCCTAGGAAGTTATATCGCCTCAGGGATGTTCGTATCAAGCTCGTGCCAGACAGTACCCGTCCTGTCCTATCTAGGCGTGATGGAGGCGTTACTCAAGACTGTTCGCCAGTTGCTCGGCACGGTCTGCCAGTTTTTCGAGTGCGGCAATGGCCTGTTCGTCCATCGGGTCGGACTGGACCGCGGCGCTGGCTTCGGCAGGGCTGTCCTGCCCGGTACGGGCACTGTGCAGTTCGTCCGCCAGCAAAAGCGACGAGAAAAGCAGCATGCGGCTTTCATTCAGACCGGCAGGATCTCCCGATTCCCGGGCTTTCCCGTCGACCATCGCGGCCAGCCTAGTCAGATGGGATTCCTCGCCATCCTGGCAGCTCACCATGAACGAGCGGCCGCCAATTTCCAGTTTCATTTGCGCCATCTCAGTGCTCCTGTCGCTCGATCAGCCCGTCGATCGTCCGGATCGCGCGCTTCATTTCCGCCTTCAGCGCCTCATGGCGCGCCTCCAGCGCCGCGTCGGCATCGGTCTTCATGCTGCTACTGGCCGATTCGATGCGGCTGAGCGCGCGCTCTATGCGTCCTATCGCAAGGATGACGCGTTCATTGTCCATGTGCATTTTCCATAGCTTGTTTCCGACAGGTCAGGTCCCGTGTTTCGTTGCTATCAATCTATTCCGATGGCGTAAACACTGGATAGTGAAAAGCGAACCTTGACGCCGCGTTGCTGGATCATCAAAGGAGGAGCCAAAATAGCGAATCGCCGCATTTTGTTTCGTTTTTGACACTCGCCAACCCGGGGGATCAGACTAGCAATGACCGTTTCCGAAAAATACATGGCAAACGCCATAAGAGCGCTTGCCATGGATGCGGTGGAAGCTGCCAACAGCGGCCATCCCGGGATGCCGATGGGCATGGCCGATGTCGCCACGGTACTGTTCAGCGACTATCTGAAATATGACCCAAAGGCCCCGAAATGGGCTGATCGCGACCGGTTTGTCCTGTCCGCCGGCCATGGTTCGATGCTGATCTATTCCCTGCTTCATCTGACCGGCTATGCGCGGCCGACGCTGGACGATATCAAGGATTTCCGTCAGCTCAGTTCGCCCTGTGCCGGGCACCCCGAAAATTTCAAGCTCGAAGGCGTGGAAACGACCACCGGACCGCTGGGGCAGGGGTTCGCCACTGCCGTGGGCATGGCAGTGGCCGAGCGGCACCTGAATGCTGTGTTCGGCGACGAACTGGTCGATCACAAGACCTGGGTGATCGCCGGTGACGGCTGCCTGATGGAAGGGATCAATCACGAAGCAGTCGGACTGGCCGGTCATCTCGGTCTGGGACGACTTAATGTTCTTTGGGATGATAATGGCATAACCATCGATGGTAAAACGGATTTGTCGACCAGCGAAGATATTCCGGCTCGCTACCGGGCGTCCGGATGGCATGTGGTTTCCTGCGATGGCCATGATTTCGACGATATCCGCAAGGCGCTCGGCGAGGCGGCGGCCGACCCGCGGCCTTCCCTGATCGCCTGCAAGACGGTCATAGGCTATGGCGCTCCCACCAAGCAGGGCACCGCCGCTACCCACGGCGCCCCGCTCGGCGATGAAGAAATTGCCGGTACCCGCGCTGCCCTGGGCTGGGAGCACGAACCCTTTGTTATTCCGGATGATGTTTTGACGTCATGGCGGCAATTGGGCGAGAAAGGTGCTGCAGTACGGGCTGACTGGGACAAAAGACTGGGCGACCATCCGCAGGCGGGCGAGTTTCAGCGGCGCATGGCCGGTGAACTGCCGGACGGTAGCGCCATGCAGGATTATCTCGAAAGCCTGGCGAAGGATCCGCCGAAGGTGGCGACGCGCAAGGCGTCGGAAATGGCATTGGGTGCCATTACTGAAGCGCTACCCGAAATGCTGGGTGGCAGCGCCGATCTAACAGGTTCGAATAATACCAAAACTTCTTCCACCAAGCCATTGACAAAAGACGATTATTCCGGTCGATATATTTATTATGGGATCCGCGAATTCGGTATGGCAGCGGCGATGAACGGTATGGCCCTGCACGGCGGGATCATTCCCTATGGCGGAACATTCCTGGTGTTCACAGATTATTGCCGCGCGGCGATGCGGCTTTCCGCCATCCAGAACGCGCGGGTAATCTACGTGATGACGCATGACAGCATCGGTCTCGGCGAAGACGGTCCGACGCACCAGCCGATCGAGCATATCCAGAGCCTCCGGCTGATGCCGAACATGCAGGTGTTCCGGCCCGCTGACGCGATCGAAACGGCGGAATGCTGGGCGCTGGCGATCAAGCATGCCGACGGGCCCTCGACCCTCGCGCTGACGCGCCAGGGGCTTCCGCCCGTGCGTCAGGACGTCAGCGCAAATCTTTGTGAAAAAGGTGCCTATCGGCTGAAGGCGGCAGAGAATGACCGGCGGGTCGTGCTGGTTGCGACGGGTTCGGAAGTGTCGCTGGCGATGGATGTCGCAGCGAAGCTCGAGACCGCAGGTCTCGGCGCCGACGTCGTGTCGATGCCCTGTGCGGAATTGTTCGATGCGCAGAGCGATGCCTATAAAATGGATATCCTCGGTGGCCACGGCATTTTGCGTGTATCGATCGAAGCGGGCACGACCATCGGCTGGGAACGCTACACCGGCCTCGACGGAATGCGCTTCGGTATCGACCGTTTCGGGGCATCGGCACCGATTGAGGATCTTTACGGATATTTCGGATTGACCGCAGATGCCATCACCCCGCAAATTATCGAGAAAATTGGCTAAAATTGCCTGACCAGTATATTCAAAGGAGCAAGACCGATGACAAAAGTTGCAATTAACGGATTTGGCCGGATCGGCCGTCTCGTCGCCCGCGCGATCCTGGAACGGGATGATGACAATTTCGAGCTGGTTGCGATCAACGATCTTGCCGATGCCGAGTCCAATGCGCTGCTTTTTGCCTATGACAGCGTCCACGGCCGCTTTCCGGGTGAAGTGACCGCCCACGGCGACCATATCATGGTCAATGGCAAGAAAATTGCCGTGACCTCGGAGCGCAATCCCGGCGACCTGCCGCACGGGGACATGGGCGTGGACATCGTTCTCGAGTGCACCGGCTTCTTCCAGTCGAAGGATGCCTCGCAGCCGCATATCGATGCTGGCGCCAAACGCGTGCTGATCTCGGCGCCGGCCAAGGGTGACCTCAAAACCGTCGTATTCGGGGTCAATCATGATGTCTTGACGTCAGCCGATATCATCGTCTCCAATGCCTCCTGCACCACCAACTGCCTTGCTCCGGTCGCCAAGGTGCTGAACGATGCGGTGGGCATCGAGCGCGGCTTCATGACGACGATCCACAGTTACACCAATGACCAGCGGATGCTCGACCAGATCCACAGCGACATGCGCCGCGCGCGCGCCGGTGCGGTCAACATGATCCCGACCACCACAGGCGCGGCGCGCGCCGTCGGCCTGGTGCTCCCGGAACTGAACGGCAAGCTGGACGGTTCTTCGATCCGCGTGCCGACCCCGAATGTCAGCCTGGTCGATCTGGTATTCACACCGAGCCGCGATACCAGCGTCGAGGAAATCAACGGCGCTCTGAAGGCCGCAGCCGAAGGCGCCATGAAGGGCGTGCTGGTCTATGAAACCAAGCCGCTGGTCTCCAGCGATTTCAACCATCAGCCGGCGAGCAGCTCGGTCGACAGTCTGGAAACGACGGTGATGGACGGCAAGCTGGTCCGCGTGGTCAGCTGGTATGACAATGAATGGGGTTTCTCCAACCGCATGATCGATACCGCCAAGGTCATGGCAGGCTTTCTCTAGATCAGAAGGACGCTGAGAAATGCCGGGCAACAAATTTAAAACACTGGACGATATCGGTGATGTAGCGTCGCACCGTGTGCTCGTTCGCGTGGACCTGAATGTGCCGATGGCGGACGGCGTTGTTACCGACGATACGCGCTTGCGGGCGCTGATTCCGACCGTCACCGAACTGGCAGACAAGGGCGCGAAAGTGCTGCTGCTCGCCCATTTCGGACGGCCGAAGGGGGAGCCGCGACCGGAGTTTTCGCTGGAGCAGGTTGTCCCGGCCCTTGCCCGCATATTGGGCCGCGAGGTGTCCTTCCTGCCAGGCTGTGCGGGCCAGATCATGGCCGAAAAGACCATGAAGCTTCCGAATGGCGCGATTTGCGTGCTGGAGAATACCCGCTTTCATCCCGGCGAAGAAAGCAATGACAGCGCTCTCGTCGAACAGATGGCGAAGCTGGGCGACATTTACGTGAATGACGCCTTTTCAGCGGCGCACCGGGCGCATGCTTCGACGGTGGGACTGGCCCATGCATTGCCGGCCTATGCCGGCCGTTCGATGGAGCGAGAACTGACCGCGCTGGACAAGGCGCTGGGCCATCCGGAGCATCCGGTTGCTGCGGTCGTTGGCGGCGCGAAAGTGTCGAGCAAGCTCGACGTCCTGCGGCAGATGGTCGAGCAGGTCGATCATCTGATCATCGGTGGCGGCATGGCCAATACCTTTCTGGCGGCGCGCGGCGTCGCGGTCGGCAAGTCTTTGTGCGAACATGATCTGGCGGATACCGCCAACGACATTCTCGCCGCTGCCGACCGGGCCGACTGCACGGTGCATCTGCCCTATGATGTGGTGGTGGCGAAGGAATTTCGCGCCAATCCGCCGACCCGGACGGTCAATGTTCATGAAGTCGCCGAGGATGAAATGATTCTCGATATCGGCCCGGCGGCGGTGGAAGCGCTGTCCGATGTGCTCAAGACCTGCAAGACCCTGGTCTGGAACGGTCCGCTGGGCGCGTTCGAGACCGCGCCGTTCGACCAGGCGACGGTGGCGCTGGCCAGAACCGCGGCGGCGCTGACCAAGGAAGGCCAGCTGCTTTCGGTGGCCGGCGGCGGCGACACGGTTGCGGCGCTCCATCATGCCGGCGTCGCCGAAGATTTCAGCTTTGTATCGACCGCGGGCGGGGCCTTTCTCGAATGGATGGAAGGCAAGCCGCTCCCCGGGGTCGAAGCGCTTGACCAATCAGAATGACAATATCAGGAAACCAAAAATGGCGAATAGTGAAATGTTGAGCAAAATCGAAAACGGCCAGGGCTTTATTGCGGCGCTGGACCAGAGCGGGGGTTCGACGCCCAAGGCGCTGGCCGGCTATGGCATCGGTCCGGATTCCTTTTCCAGCGACGACGAGATGTTCGCGCTGATCCACAAGATGCGCAGCCGCATCATCACCTCGCCCAGCTTCGGCAACGGCAAGGTGATCGGCGCGATCCTGTTCGAGAAGACGATGAATGGCGAGGCCGGCGGCAAGCCGGTGCCGGAAGCGCTCTGGGATCGCGGCATCGTGCCCTTCCTGAAAGTCGACAAGGGGCTGCAGGACGAGGAAAATGGCGTCCAGCTGATGAAGCCGATTCCGGATCTGGATGCGCAGTGCAAGCAGGCGGTTGCCAAGGGCGTGTTCGGGACGAAGATGCGGTCGGTGATCAACAAGGCCAACGCCAAGGGCATCGCGGCGGTGGTCGAGCAGCAGTTCGATTTCGGCAAGCAGATCCTGGGCCACGGGCTGGTGCCGATCATCGAGCCGGAAGTGAACATCAAGAGCGACGAGCGCGCCGAATGCGACGAGATTTTGCTCGGCGAACTGACCAGGCAGCTGGATGCGCTGGGCGATGACCAGCGGGTGATGCTGAAACTGTCGATCCCGGTCGAGCCCAATCTCTACAAGCCGCTGATCGACCACCCCAAGGTGATCCGCCTGGTGGCGCTGTCCGGCGGCTATTCGACCGAGGAGGCCTGCGCCGAACTGGCGAAGAATGAAGGCATGATCGCCAGCTTCAGCCGCGGCCTGCTGCAGGATCTGCGCGTGTCGCAGAGCGACGAGGAGTTTGACGCGGTACTGGGCGGAGCGATCGACCAGATTTATCGCGCTTCGATCACCTGATCCTATAGGCCAGCATGAGCGATCGTCACCCCTGCCAGCTCTATCTGATCTCGCCGCTGGAAACCGGCGGCGATTTTCCGCAGCGGCTGCGGCAGGCGCTGGAGGGCGGGCCGGTAGCGGCTTTCCAGTTCCGGGTGAAGGATATCGAGCCGGAGGAAGCGGCGCGGCTGGCCGAGCCGCTGCAGGCGATTTGCGACGAATTTGATGTCGCCTTTGTCGTCAATGACGATATCGCGCTGGCCAAAAGGCTGGGCGCGGATGGCGTGCATCTGGGGCAGGGCGACGAAAGCCTGGAAAATGCGCGCGCGGCGCTGGGCAAGGATGTCCAGATCGGCATCACCTGTCACGACAGCCGCCATCTGGCGATGGAAGCCGGCGAGGGCGGAGCCAATTATGTGGCGTTCGGGGCCTTTTTCCCCACCGAGACCAAGACAACCCATCACCGGCCGGAGCCGGACCTGCTGCAATGGTGGTCCGAGATGATGGAGATTCCCAGCGTGGCAATCGGCGGGATCACGCCGGGCAATTGCCGGCCGTTGATTGACGCCGGGGCCGATTTCCTGGCGGTATGCGGCGCGGTGTGGAATGACCCTGCGGGTCCGGGTGCAGCGGTGAAGAAATTTGCCGAAATGATCGAGTCCGGTTCGCCCGACTAGGAAGAACTGTGCGTCTTGCCGATATTCGAAGCGAGATATTGCGCGACGAAATTACTGACCGATGGCGGCGCAAAATGGGGCATCTGTTCCATGTCGCGCAAATAGCCCTCGGTTTCCTTGAACGAGCCTATATTGCCGTCACGGATCGAATAGCCGAACAGGCCGGCGGCCGGCACTGTCTTGCGATCGGGTGCAATATTGGCGTCATCGCCGCGCGGGCTGGGGTAGACTGTCTGGGCCATGACCCCGTGATAGCGGGCAGACGATTCGCCGTATTGTATGAAATCGACCTGTGCGCGGCACGCATGGCCTTTGATCGTCACCGGGCTTGCCTATTATCGGTCAGGAGATTACAGCGCCGCTCAATCAAACAATCTATCGAGCGAGACAAGCGATGAAGATCAGCGGCGTGGATATCCGTCCGGGCAATATACTGGAATATGAAGGTGGTCTGTGGAAGGTCGCCAAGATCCAGCATACCCAGCCGGGCAAGGGCGGGGCCTATATGCAGGTCGAGATGAAGAATCTGGTCGATGGCCGCAAGACCAATGTCCGATTCCGCAGCGCCGACACGCTCGAGAAGGTCCGGCTGGATACCAAGACATTCCAGTATCTGTTCGCCGACGGCGACATGCTGACCTTCATGGACAAGGAAAATTACGAGCAGATCACGCTGCCGGCCGACCTGCTGGGCGACGCGGCGGAATTTCTGCAGGACGGCATGGACGTCCAGCTCGAACTCTATGACGACAAGCCGATCTCGGTGGCGCTGCCCGACCAGATCGAAGCGGTGATTGTCGAGGCCGACGCGGTGGTCAAGGGCCAGACGGCCTCGTCCAGCTACAAACCCGCGATTCTCGACAATGGCGTCCGCGTTATGGTGCCGCCGTTCATTTCGGCCGGCACGAAAATCATCGTCGATGTCTATGCCCGCGAATATGTCGGCAAGGCCAGCTAAACATTTCCCCTCCCGCTAGCGGGAGGGGTCAGGGGTGGGCAGGAATATCATGCTCGCCCGCTCTTTGAAAAACAGATAGACCCACCCCCGGCCCCTCCCGCAAACGGGAGGGGGGAGATTAAAAATGCCAGCACATTCCGCCCTCATCACCGTCATGGAGCGCGCCGCGCGCAAGGCGGGGTCGCGCCTGCGCCGGGACTTTGGCGAAGTCGAGCATCTGCAGGTCTCGAAAAAGGGGCCGGCCGACTTCGTGTCCAAGGCCGATATGCGGGCCGAGCGGATTCTCTATGACGAACTGCTCAAGGTCCGTCCCGGCTGGGGTTTCGTCCTCGAAGAAGGCGGCATGATCGAGGGCGAGGAAGGCAAGCCGCGCTGGATCATCGATCCGCTCGACGGCACCACCAATTTTCTACACGGCATTCCGCATTTTGCGATTTCGATCGCGGTGCAGGAGCCTTCGCTGGATGGTCGCGGCTGGGGCAAGATCACCAGCGGGCTGATCTACGAACCGCTCAACGACCAGACCTGGTGGGCGGAAATGGACAAGGGCGCCTGGCTCGGCGAGCGACGCCTGCGCGTGTCGGCGCGCCGGGACCTTTCGGAATCGCTGATCGCCACCGGCATTCCTTTCCGGGGGCATGGCGATCTCAGCGAATGGGCGCGGATTTTCGGCGCGGTCGCGCCGCAGGTCGCCGGTATCCGGCGCAACGGGTCCGCTGCGCTCGATCTCGCCTGGCTCGCCGCGGGTCGCTATGACGGCTTCTGGGAAGCGGGTCTGAAAGTATGGGATGTGGCGGCCGGCATTTTGATGGTGCGCGAGGCCGGCGGTTTTGTAACCGACTATACCGGCGGCGACCAGCCCATCGGTCAGGGCGAGATATTGGCTGCGAATGAAGCGCTGCACAGCAAGCTGCACCGGATATTGGCAAAGTCGCTGCTGTAACTGCGAACGCATCGCAAAAGGCGGAAAATATAAGCCAATTCGCCCTTGCGGCAAGGGGAGCCACTCCCTAAAAGCGGCCCGAATATTAGCGAAACGAGTCATCTGTGGTCGATCTTTCCGAATATGCACCCATATTGTTATTCCTGTTTGTAGCCGCAGGTCTGTCGATAGCCTTTGTGTTTCTGCCGATGGGTGTGTCCCGGCTGACCGGGACCCATAATCCGAGCCCGGAAAAGCTCTCGGAATATGAATGCGGCTTTCCCGCCTTTGAAGATTCCCGCAGCCAGTTTGACGTGCGCTTCTATCTGGTGGCGATCCTGTTCATCATTTTCGATCTCGAAGCGGCATTTCTTTTCCCCTGGGCGGTCTCGCTGGATCTGACCGGCTGGGTCGGCTGGACCACCATGATGATATTTCTCACGGAACTGATCATCGGTTTCGCCTATGCCTGGAAGGTAGGAGCGCTGGAATGGGACTAGAACCCAATAATGGCGGATCGGCGATCCTGAACGCCGACGGCACGCCGATGCGCGCCGATACGCAGCCCGAAGAGGCCTTTTTCAAGGACCTGAACTCGGAAGTGAATGACAAGGGCTTTCTTGTCACCTCGACCGAAGAACTGTTTCAATGGGCCCGCACAGGCTCGCTCTGGTGGATGACCTTCGGTCTCGCCTGCTGCGCGGTCGAGATGATCCACGTCAACATGCCGCGCTACGACATGGAGCGCTTTGGCGCCGCACCGCGCGCCAGCCCGCGCCAGTCCGACGTGATGATTGTCGCCGGCACGCTGTGCAACAAGATGGCTCCGGCGCTGCGCAAGGTCTATGACCAGATGTCCGACCCCAAATATGTCATCTCGATGGGCAGCTGTGCCAATGGCGGCGGCTATTATCATTACAGCTATTCGGTGGTGCGCGGCTGTGACCGGATCGTGCCGGTGGATATTTACGTCCCCGGATGCCCGCCGACCGCAGAGGCCCTGCTGTACGGCGTCATGCAATTGCAGCGGAAGATCCGCCGCATCGGGACATTTGAACGGTGAGCAGGATGGCTCGATATAATCCGTTAGTCCTGAGCCTGTCGAAGGACGCCTCTGGCCTTGAGGCGTGGTTCGACAAGCTCACCACTAACGGCAACAAGGCACGGGTGACCGTATAATGGCTCATTCTGCTCCCATGATTTCCAGCAACAGCGGTGTCGCTGCCAAACTTGGCAAGGCGATCGGCGCTGCACTGGTCGATACCGTCGAGGCCTATGGCGAGATCAGCTTCACCGTCGAGCGCAAGAAACTTGCCACGGTTCTCGAAAAACTCCGCGACAAGCATGAATATCAGCAGCTGGTCGAAATCGCCGGGGTCGACTATCCGGACCGTCCCGAACGGTTCGAAGTCTGCTATCATCTGCTCAGCCTGACCAGGAACCATCGTATCCGGGTCAAGGTCTCGACCGATGAAGACACGCCGGTGCCCAGCGTCACCCATATCTGGGAAGTCGCCGGCTGGCTGGAACGCGAAGTGTTCGACATGTATGGGGTGTTGTTCGACGGCAATACCGATTTGCGGCGGATCCTGACCGACTATGGCTTCCAGGGCCATCCGTTCCGCAAGGATTTCCCGCTGACCGGCTATGTCGAAATGCGCTACTCGGAAGAAGCCAAGCGGGTGGTGTACGAGCCGGTCAAGCTGGCGCAGGATTTCCGCAGCTTCGATTTCATGTCACCCTGGGAAGGCGCGGATTATATCCTGCCGGGTGATGAAAAAGTGGAGGGCCAAGCGCCGCCGCCAACACCGAAGACGACTGACAAGAAAAGCGATACCGGTGCCGGTGACAAGGCCAACAAGGAGGCGGCCAAACCTTCGGACGATGAAGAGTTGGATGTCGAGAAGCCTGCGCCCAAGCGGACCAAGTCGGGTACGCAGAAGAAGGGGGAGGGGAAGTGATGGCTAACAACGCTCCCGTTCGTGTCGAGCATAGTCGAGACACCTCTATCCGCCTCAACCGGCTTATCGACTTCGCTCGAAGCGAACGGGAGAGTGGAACTCTGGCTCCCGTCTTCTCGGCTTCGCTCGAAGCGAACGGAAAGGTGGGCATCTGATGTCTGACTATCTCGACGAAATGGATCATCTGGCTGACGAGGCCGATCCCACGACCGGCGATCTGGAGATCCAGAATTTCACGATCAATTTCGGGCCCCAGCATCCCGCGGCGCACGGCGTGCTGCGCATGGTGATGGAGCTGGACGGGGAGATCGTCGAGCGCGTCGACCCGCATATCGGCCTGCTCCACCGCGGCACTGAGAAGCTGATCGAGCACAAGACCTATTTGCAGGCCTTGCCCTATTTTGACCGGCTCGATTATTGCTCGCCGCTGGCGATGGAATATAGCTATGTGCTGGCGATCGAGAAATTGCTCGATCTCGAGGTGCCGCTGCGCGGCCAGTATCTGCGGGTATTGTTCGCCGAGCTGACCCGGATCTGCAACCATATGCTTAATCTTGGCGCGCATGTCATGGATGTCGGCGCGATGACGCCGAATATCTGGGTGTTCGAGATCCGCGAGCAGTGTCTGGAATTTTTCGAACGGGCCAGCGGTGCCCGCATGCACAGCGCCTGGTTCCGGCCCGGCGGCGTGCACCAGGACGTGCCGCTGAAGCTGCTCACCGATATCGCCGACTGGCTCGACGAATTCCCGGCCCTGTTCGAGGACGCGATGAGCCTGGTTGTCGGCAACCGCATCTTCAAGCAGCGCAATGTCAATATCGCCACCGTGTCCAAGGATGATGCGGTGCGCTGGGGCTTTTCCGGCCCGGTGCTGCGCGGTAGCGGCGTCGCCTGGGACCTGCGCAAGTCGCAGCCCTATGATGTCTATGACCGGATGGAATTTGACGTTCCGGTCGGCACCAGTGGTGACTGCTATGACCGGTTCATGGTCCGCGTCGAGGAAGTCCGCCAGAGCGCGAAGATCATGCGCCAGTGCCTGAATGAAATGCCCGATGGCCCGGTGGCGTCCAACGACCGCAAGATCGTCCCGCCGAAACGCGCCGAGATGAAGCAGTCGATGGAAGCGCTGATCCACCATTTCAAGCTCTATACCGAAGGCTTTCACGTCCCCGCCGGCGAAGTCTATGTTGCGACCGAAAGCCCGAAGGGCGAATTCGGCGTCTATCTGGTCAGTGACGGGACCAACAAGCCCTATCGCTGCAAGATCCGGCCGACCGCTTTCTCGCATCTGCAGGCGATGGATTTCATGACCAAGGGCCATATGCTGCCGGACGCCACCGCTATCTTGGGTGCGATTGATATCGTGTTCGGGGAGTGTGACCGGTGATCTCGGGTAAGCCAAATGGCGTCATTGCGAGGAGCGGAGCGACGCGGCAATCCAGAGCCGCGCGCGCCGACGCCCTGGATTGCTTCGCTTCGCTCGCAATGACGGGAGTAGAATAATGGCTGAAGCACCAACCATCCCCGACGAAACCGAAACCCGCGCCCAGTGGAGCGATTTTGCATTTACGCCGGAAAACGAGAAACTCGCCAAGTGGCAGATCGCGAAATATCCGGCGGGCCGCCAGAAATCGGCGGTGATGGCGCTGCTCGACATCGCCCAGCGGCAGGTTGGTGCGGATACCAAGACGCAAGGCTGGCTGCCGGTTCCGGTGATCGAATATGTCGCCGCCTATCTGGATATGCCCTATATGCGGGCCTATGAGGTCGCGACCTTTTATACCATGTATAATCTCGCGCCGGTCGGCCGCTATCATGTGCAGGTCTGCGGCACCACGCCCTGCATGCTGCGCGGCAGCGACGATGTGATGGCGGCGTGCAAGAACCGGGGCATGGCCAAGGGCAAGACCACGCCGGACGGGCTGTTCACGCTGACCGAGGTCGAGTGCATGGGCAATTGTTCGAACGCACCGATGGTCCAGATCAACGACGATAATTATGAAGATCTCGATTATGACATCATGACCCGGATCCTCGAGGATCTGGCGGCGGGCAAGGACGTGCCGGTGGGTTCGCAAATCGGTCGCAAGACCAGCGAGGCCGCGGGCGGGCCGACCAACCTGCACGCGATGGTCGAGGAAAATCACGATTATCGGGACGAGTGGTAATGGAGGTTTCCGTGCATCATATTCCGTTCGTGTCGAGCGTCGTCGAGACACGTTGCGCAAAACCAGGTCTCTCGACTTCGCTCGCGACCAACGGTGCCGGAAGGGAGCAATGATGCCATGCTGCTTGACGGATATGCCGGCTGGATTGCGCTCGCGGTGGTTGCCATTGGCATCATCGGCGGTGTCATGGGCCGCTGGAGGAAAAAATAATGGCGTTTGATTTCCTCCAGGACAAGGACCGGATCTTCACCAATGTCTATGGCTTCCAGTCATGGGACCTGAAGGCGTCGCAGAAGCGCGGCGACTGGGACAAGACCGCCGATATCATCAAGCTCGGCAATGACAGGATCATCGAGGAGATGAAGGCCAGCGGCCTGCGCGGGCGCGGCGGCGCGGGTTTCCCGACCGGTCTCAAATGGTCGTTCATGCCCAAGGAGGCGCCGAAGGACAGTCAGGGCAATCCGCGCCCGAGCTTTCTGGTGATCAATGCCGACGAATCCGAGCCGGGCAGCTGCAAGGACCGCGAAATCCTGCGCAACGATCCGCACAAGCTGATTGAGGGCGCCCTGATCGCCGGTTTCGCGATGCGCGCGCGCGCCGCCTATATCTATATCCGCGGCGAATATATCATGGAAGCCAAGGTCATGGAGGCCGCCGTCAAGGAAGCCTATGACGCGGGGCTGATCGGCAAGAATGCCGCGAAATCCGGCTATGATTTCGACGTCTTCGTCCATCGCGGCGCCGGCGCCTATATCTGCGGCGAGGAAACCGCGATGATCGAGAGCCTCGAGGGCAAGAAGGGCCAGCCGCGGCTGAAACCGCCTTTCCCTGCGGGGGCCGGTCTCTATGGCTGCCCGACGACGGTGAACAATGTCGAGAGCATCGCAGTGGTTCCGACGATCATGCGGCGCGGCGCGAGCTGGTTCGCCAGCTTTGGCCGCGAAGGCAATCACGGGACGAAATTGTTCCAGGTGTCCGGTCATGTCGAGAAACCGGCGGTGTTCGAGGAAGCGATGTCGATCCCGTTCCGCGACATGATCGAGAAACATTGCGGCGGGATTACCGGCGGCTGGGACAATCTGCTGGCGGTGATTCCGGGCGGATCATCGGTACCGCTGGTGCCGGCCGAGCAGATCATGGACGCGCCGATGGATTTCGACGGGCTCAAGGATCTCGGCTCCGGTCTTGGTACCGCGGCGGTGATCGTGATGGACAAGTCGACCGATATCGTCCGCGCTATTTCCCGGCTCAGCTATTTCTACAAGCATGAAAGCTGCGGCCAGTGCACGCCGTGCCGCGAGGGCACCGGCTGGATGTGGCGGGTGATGGAGAAGATGCGCGACGGCGATGCCGATATCGAGGATATCGACACGCTGTACGAAGTGACCAAGCAGGTTGAAGGCCATACGATCTGCGCGCTGGGCGATGCGGCTGCCTGGCCGATCCAAGGGCTGATCCGGCATTTCCGTCCGGAGATGGAGCGGCGGATTCGCGAGCACAAGGGCGAGGAAGCGGTGCCCGAGGTTATGGAGGCGGCGGAGTGACTCAAACTTCATGCACCACCGTTCGTCCTGAGCCTGTCGAAGGACAGCCTGTGCGCACGCCATTCATGCTTCGACAAGCTCAGCACGAACGGCTTGGCACGGGCACATCTTCACCTCGTCACCCTGAACTTGTTTCTGGGTCCATTCCTACTGTTGAGGCATGTCCTGCGGAAGCGGGACGGATGCTGAAACAAGTTCAGCGTGACGAATGGTTTTCGGAGTCAATCAATGCCTAAAGTCACCGTAGATGGTCTCGAGATCGAGGTGCCGCACGGCGCGACCGTGCTGCAGGCGTGCGAGCTGGCGGGGAAGGAAATCCCGCGTTTCTGCTACCATGAGCGGCTGAGCATCGCCGGCAATTGCCGCATGTGCCTGGTCGAAGTGAAGCCGGGGCCGCCGAAGCCGCAGGCGAGCTGCGCGCTGCCCGCCACCGAGGGACAGGAAATCCGCACCGACAGCGAAATGGTCAAGAAGGCCCGTGAAGGGGTGATGGAATTTCTGCTGATCAACCATCCGCTCGACTGCCCGATCTGCGACCAGGGCGGCGAGTGCGACCTGCAGGACCAGGCCATGGCCTATGGCAAGGGCGGCTCGCGCTACGAAGAGAACAAGCGCGCGGTCACCGAAAAATATATGGGACCGATCATCAAGACGATCATGACCCGGTGCATCCACTGCACCCGCTGCGTGCGCTTTGCCGAGGAAGTGGCGGGCGTCGAGGAAATCGGTGCGGTTGGTCGCGGCGAGGACATGCAAATCACGTCCTATCTCGAAGGCGCGGTGCACAGCGAATTGTCCGGCAATGTCGTCGATCTCTGCCCGGTCGGTGCGCTGACCAGCAAGCCCTATGCGTTCGAAGCGCGGCCGTGGGAGCTGACCAAGACACTGGGCATCGACGTGATGGACGGTGTCGGCACCAATATCCGGATCGACAGCCGTGGCCGCGAAGTGCTGCGCGCGCTGCCGCGGGTCAATGACGACGTGAACGAGGAATGGGCGACCGACAAGACCCGTCACGCGATCGACGGCCTGATGAAGCGCCGCCTCGACAAGCCCTATGTGCGCAAAAACGGCAAGCTGGAAACAGCGACATGGGCGGAAGCCTTTCAGGCGATTGCCGATGTCAACGCGGGCAGCTCGGTTGCCGCGATTGCCGGGGACCTGGTCGATTGCGAAACCATGTATGCCGCGAAGAAGCTGCTGAAATCGATGGGTTCGGAAATGCTGGAGGGCCGTCAGACCGGGCTTTCCTATGATACATCAAATCTGGCCGCGGTGAATTTCAACAGCACGATCGCCGGGATCGAGGAAGCGGACGTGATCCTGCTGGTCTCGACCAACCCGCGCTGGGAAGCGTCGTTGGTCAACACCCGCATCCGCAAGGCGGTGCGTCATGGCCATGCCAAGGTTTACGGCATCGGCCCCGAGGTCGACCTGACCTATCCGGTCGAGTGGCTGGGCGACGACCTGGCCCTGCTGACGAAACTGCCAAAGGCGGTTGGCGACATGCTGAAGGGCGCAGAAAAGCCGGCGATCATTCTCGGTGGCGGCGCGCTCGGCATCGAGGGCGCGCATGGCGCTGCGCTGAAGCTGGCGACAAAATACAAGCTGGTGCGCGATGGCTGGAACGGCTTCAATGTCCTGCATATCGGTGCATCGCGTACCGGCGGACTGATGCTCGGCTATGCCCATGACGGCGGGATTCGCGCGATCGCGGAGAAGAAGCCGAAATTGCTGTTCGCGCTCGGTGCCGACGAAATGGATTACAGTCTGTTCCAGGACAGTTTCAAGATATTCATCGGCCATCACGGCGATGCCGGGGCGCATGCGGCGGATGTTATCCTGCCCGGCGCTGCCTATACCGAGAAAAATGGCACCTATGTCAATCTGGAAGGCCGCGTGCAGCGGTCGAACAAGGCGATTTTTGCGCCCGGCGATGCACGCGAGGACTGGAGCATATTGCGGGCCCTGTCCGACGTGATGGGCAAGACGCTGCCGTTCGACAGTTTCGAGGAGCTGCGCGCGCTAATGGCGACGGATCATCCCGAACTGGCCGCGGAAGGTCTCGTCACATTTGACTGGGCACCACAGAAAGGCCTGCCCAGCGCGCCCAAGGGGCAGGGCGTCCATCCGATCAAGGATTTCTACCTGACCAACAGCATCGCCCGCGCCAGCGCGACGATGCAGCGCTGTTCCGCCGAATTGCTGCACGCCGAAGACGAGATGATGGAGGCGGCAGAGTGAGTTTATTCAATAATGCCGTCATCCCAGCGCAGGCTGGGATCCAAACCGCATTCGGTTGTCTCACGATAGTCGGGCTAGGCCCCAGCCTCCGCTGGGGCGACGATTGGGAGATGGCCGTATGACCGAATATCTCCAAACCCTTCTCGGCTATGAAGCGGGCTGGTTTGTCGGCACGCTGGCGCTGATTCTGGCGATTGCCTTGCCGCTGATGCTGGCCGTGGCGATGATCATCTATGTCGATCGCAAGATCTGGGCAGCGATGGCGCTGCGCCGGGGGCCGAACGTGGTTGGGCCCTTTGGCCTGCTGCAAAGTTTTGCCGATGGCCTGAAAGTCTTCCTGCAGGAAACCATCATCCCGTCCAGCTCGAACAAGGGCCTGTTCCTGCTCGCGCCGATCATCACCTTCACCGTGGCCCTGCTCGCCTGGGCGGTGATCCCGTTCAGCGAAGACATGGTGCTCGCGAATATCAATATCGGGCTGCTCTATATTCTGGCGATCAGTTCGCTGGGCGTCTATGGCGTGGTGATTGCCGGCTGGGCAAGCAACTCCAAATATCCCTTTTTCTCGGCGATGCGCGCGGCGGCCCAGATGATCAGCTATGAAGTGTCGATCGGCTTCGTCCTGATTTCGGTGGTGCTGTTTGCCGGTACGTTCAACCTGTCCGATATCATCAAGTCGCAGGAAGGCCATGTTTTCGGGCTGATCAGCGCCTATGGCTTCAACCCGCTGCTGTTCCCGATGGCGGTGGTCTTCCTGATTGCCTCGATGGCCGAAACCGCGCGGCATCCGTTCGACCTGACCGAAGCCGAGAGCGAACTGGTCGCGGGCTATCAGACCGAATATTCCTCGATGTCCTTTGCGCTCTTCTGGCTGGGTGAATATGCCAATATCCTGCTGATGTGCGCGCTCAACGCGATCCTGTTCTGGGGCGGCTGGCTGCCACCGCTGAATGTCGACTGGATCCCGTGGTTCGACATTCCGGGCATCTTCTGGCTGTTCGGCAAGATGCTGTTCTTCTTCTTCATTTTCAGCTGGGTGATGGCGACCGTACCGCGCTACCGCTATGACCAGCTGATGCGCCTGGGCTGGAAAATATTCCTGCCACTGAGTCTGGTCTGGGTCGTTCTGGTGAGCGGCTATGTGATGATCGACAAATTTGGATTGCCGCTATGAGTATTGCACAACATATAAAGGCCTTCACCCTGTTCGAATTTATCGGCGCGCATCTGCTGACGCTGAAATATTTCTTCAAGGCGAAGAAGACGATCAACTATCCGTACGAGAAAAACCCGATCTCGCCGCGCTTTCGCGGGGAACATGCGCTGCGCCGCTATCCCAATGGCGAGGAACGCTGCATCGCCTGCAAGCTGTGCGAAGCGGTCTGTCCGGCGCTGGCGATCACGATCGAGGCGGAGCCGCGCGAGGATGGTTCGCGCCGCACGACGCGCTACGACATTGACATGACCAAATGCATCTATTGCGGTTTCTGTCAGGAAGCCTGCCCGGTCGATGCGATCGTCGAGGGGCCGAATTTCGAATATGCGACCGAAACGCGGGAGGAACTGATCTACGACAAGTCGAAGCTGCTGGAAAATGGCGACAAATGGGAGCGGGCGATCGCGGCAAACCTTGCCGCCGATGCGCCCTATCGGTAAGGGCGTGCAAATTGAAAACAGAAACCCGACTCCGTTCGTGTCGAGCGAAGTCGAGACACAGGGAAAGTCCGCAGGCGTCTCTCGACTTCGCTCGAGACGAACGGACATTGCGGGCAGGGGCTAAGACAGAATAATATGCAAATCTTCGCTTTCTATCTTTTCGCCGCCATTGTGCTGGCCAGCGGTGCCTTCTGCATCTTTGCGCGCAATCCGGTGCACAGCGTGCTGTGGCTGATCCTGGCCTTTTTCAACGCCGCCGGTCTGATGGTCCTGGTCGGGGCCGAATTTATCGCGGCGCTGCTGGTGATCGTCTATGTCGGCGCGGTCGCAGTGCTGTTCCTGTTCGTGGTGATGATGCTCGACATCGATTTTGCCGAGCTTCGGGCCGGTTTCATGAAAAACCTGCCGCTCGGCCTGCTGCTGGCGCTGGTGCTGGTGGTCGAGATCATCTTTGGCGTCGGCGCGTGGCAGTCGTCGGGCATGGGCGAGGCGACCGCGGCGGTCGGACCGCCGGCCGGGGCGCCGTCGAATATCGAACAGCTTGGCGCGTTGCTCTACACCAAATATGTCTTCCTGTTCGAGGCCGCCGGGATGGTCCTGCTGGTCGCCATGGTCGGTGCCATCGTGCTGACCCATCGCACCCGTAGCGGCGTTCGCAGACAGAATATCTCCGAGCAGAATGCCCGCCGTCCCGAGGATGCGACGCGCAACACGCAGCCGGAAGTCGGCAAGGGAGTGGAGCTATGATGCGATACTCATCGACTCAAAATACCGTTCGTCCTGAGCCTGTCGAAGGACCTGTTCATTCAGAATGCCGTTACACCGATGGATGTGCTTCGACAGGCTCAGCACGAACGGATGATCTCTCTGCAATTCATTTAAAAGCCGGGGATGTGTCATGATTGGCATTGAACATTATCTCGTGGTCAGCTCGATCCTGTTCGTGATGGGCATGCTCGGCATCTTCCTGAACCGGAAGAATATCATCATCATCCTGATGGCGATCGAACTGATCCTGCTCGCGGTCAATCTGAACTTTGTCGCTTTCAGCGCCTTTCTCGGCGACATGACGGGACAGGTGTTCGCCATGTTCGTGCTGACCGTGGCCGCAGCCGAGGCCGCGATCGGCCTGGCCATTCTCGTGATCTATTTCCGTCAGCGCGGCACCATTGCCGTCGATGATGTCAACCGGATGAAGGGCTGAGCATGCGTTCGTCTAAAAATACCGTTCGCCCTGAGCCTGTCGAAGGGCAGGTTGCGCGCACGCCATTCGTACTTCGACAAGCTCAGCACGAACGGCTCTGGGGGTAAGCGTGAACAACATCATCCTCATAGTTTTCCTGCCGCTGCTGGCAGCGATCGTCGCCGGGTTCGGCAACCGGATTATCGGCAATGTGCCGGCGAAGATCGTGACGACGGGTGCGCTGTTCGCCTCCTGTGCGCTGAGCTGGCCGGTATTCATCGAGTTTCTGGCGTCCAGCCGCAGCGCGGAAGTGGTTCCGGTGATGACCTGGATCGTCTCCGGTGATCTCAATTTCGACTGGTCCCTGCGCGTCGATGCACTGACCGCGGTGATGCTGGTGGTGGTGACCACCGTTTCGGCGCTCGTGCATCTCTATTCCTGGGGCTATATGGATGAAGATCCGGACCAGCCGCGCTTCTTTGCCTATCTGTCGCTGTTTACCTTTGCCATGCTGATGCTGGTGACCGCCAATAATCTGGTACAGATGTTCTTTGGCTGGGAAGGTGTGGGGCTGGCTTCCTATCTGCTGATCGGCTTCTGGTTCAAGAAGCCCAGCGCCAATGCCGCCGCGATCAAGGCCTTTGTCGTCAACCGCGTTGGCGATCTGGGCTTCATGCTGGGAATCTTCGGGACGTTTCTGGTCTTCGGCACGGTGTCGATTCCGGAAATTCTCGAAGCCGCTCCCGGCATGGCGGGGTCGACCATCACCTTTGCGGGGATGCGTCTCGACACAATGACCATTCTCTGCCTGCTGCTGTTCATCGGCGCGATGGGCAAGTCGGCGCAGCTTGGCCTGCACACCTGGCTGCCCGACGCGATGGAAGGTCCGACCCCCGTGTCCGCGCTGATCCACGCCGCAACCATGGTAACCGCGGGCGTGTTCATGGTCTGCCGCCTGTCGCCGATGTTCGAAACCAGTCCGGTTGCCCTCGCCGTGGTCACGATTGTCGGCGCGTCCACCGCGATCTTCGCTGCCACGGTTGGCCTGGTCCAGCATGATATCAAGCGGGTGATTGCCTATTCGACCTGTTCGCAGCTCGGCTACATGTTCTTCGCTGCCGGTGTCGGCGCCTATAGCGCGGCGATGTTCCACCTGTTCACCCATGCCTTCTTCAAGGCGCTGCTGTTCCTGGGGGCCGGTTCGGTGATCCACGCGATGCATCACGAGCAGGACATGCGCTTTTATGGCGGTCTGCGGAAAGAGATCCCGCTGACCTTCTGGGCGATGATGGCCGGCACGCTGGCGATCACCGGCGTCGGTATCGTTGGCCTGGGCGGCTTTGCCGGTTTCTATTCCAAGGACGCGATTATCGAAGTGGCCTTTGCCAGCGGCACCGAAGTCGGCCAGTTCGCCTTCGCCATCGGTGTACTCGCGGCGCTGCTGACCAGCTTCTACAGCTGGCGACTCATGTTCCTGACCTTCTGGGGCACGCCGCGCTGGGCCGATAGCGAGCATATCCAGCATGCAATGCACGGCCATCACAACGATGCCGAACATGACACGCATGGTCACGAGGATGCGGTGGCGGACAATCCGCCAGCCCAGGAAGATGCCGGGCATGATGTATCCACCCATGCGCCCGGCGCCCGGCAGCTTGCACCCGGCACTGGCGGCTATCATCCGCATGAAAGTCCGCTGACCATGCTGATTCCCTTGATCGTGCTGGCAACCGGCGCCGTGTTTGCCGGCTTCCTGTTCCACAATCAGTTTGTCGAAGCTGCCGAGGGCGCCGTTTTCTGGGCGGGAAGCCTGGCATTCGACGAGCATCTGATGCACGAAATTCATGAAGTGCCGCTGTGGGTCAAGCTGTCGTCGACGGTAGCGATGCTGACCGGGCTTGGTATCGCTATCTTCATGTATTTCTTCGGCAAGGACCGGCCGGCGCGTCTGGCGGCGACCTTCAGCCCGCTCTACAATTTCTTCTTCAACAAATGGTATTTTGACGAGCTCTATCACCTGATCTTCATTCGCCCCGCCTTCTGGCTGGGCCGGCTGTTCTGGAAGGGCGGCGATGAGGGCACGATCGACCGCTTCGGCCCCAATGGCATTGCCTCGGTGATCGCCAGCGGATCGGGCGTGATGAAGCGCTTCCAGAGCGGTTATCTCTATACTTATGCGCTGGTCATGCTGCTCGGCCTCGCCGCTGCCGCCACCTGGATTATCGTGCAGGGAGCGAACTGATGAACCAGCTTGATTTCCCGATCCTGTCGCTGATGATGGGCCTGCCGATGCTGGCGGCGATCATCTGCCTGTTCCTCAATGCGCAGGCGGCGCGCTGGCTGGCGCTGGTGACGACGCTGCTGCTTTTCGGGCTCGGCGTGGTGCTGTGGGCCAATTACGATATTGGCGGACCGCAATG
>Ga0209346_1000797_pt1 | contig 22511 bp, 24 predicted proteins | sample AutmiccommunBRH9_FD_187381 | JGI IMG/M metagenome (GOLD analysis project Ga0209346, IMG submission 187381) | Deep subsurface microbial communities from Mt. Terri, Switzerland - Autotrophic microbial communities BRH/9 (SPAdes) (version 2) | ecosystem: Environmental > Aquatic > Deep subsurface >...
TTACGGCTTCGTCAAGCGATATAGGTGGCATTTTTCTTGGCACAAGACGTGAGTCCCTCTACATTTGAAAAATCAACGCAAAACAACCATATCGGATGAGATTTGCAACGGTTTAACGAGGTATCCCATGAACAAGATTGCCATCCTGCTCGCCGCTTCCGCGTCATTGTTGCTCGCCTCCTGCGGTCAGGGAGATATTCTCTACGCGGACAAGGCCGTGGTCAATCTGTCGCCCGTGGATGGGAATCCGTCGGCAGGCTATATGAATCTGCATGGTGGCCGGGTGGACGTCGCGCTCGTGGGGGTCACCTCCGACGATGTGCTGCGCATGGAGATGCACGAGACGGTCGAGAAAAACGGCATGACGAGCATGGCGAAGCTCAAGTCGATCCCGGTTCCGGCCGGCAAGACGGTGAAGCTGGAACCCGGCGGGAAACATCTGATGATCTGGGGCGTCGGCGAAGGATCAAAGCAACGGGGGCTGCTGACCATGACATTGATCTATTCGAACGATGACCGCATCGAGATCAACGCGGTGATCAAAAAGGCCGGCGAGGCTGCTCCTGCTGCTGAATGATCGGGCCTGCCGATGACCGGCCGCGCGCTGACCGCAGCGGAAGTCACTTTATGCCAGTCGGTGTTCGGGCTGGTCATCGACTATGACCAGGTGACCGTGTTCAATCGCAAATGGTGGCCGTTCCAGAACCGACGGGTCACCATGGCGCCCGATGGCAATCTCTGGTTTCATCCGCAAAGCGGTCTCTTCTGCGATGATTTCTGCGGCGCTCCGCGCAATGTCCAGGCGCTTTTCATCCACGAAATGGTGCATGTCTGGCAGCATCAGCAGGGCGTGTTCCTGCCGCTGGCGCGCCACCCCTTCTCTCGCTACGACTACGAACTGCAACCCGGCAAGACGTTTGCGCAATATGGCATTGAACAGCAGGCCGAGATCGTCAGCCACTATTTCCTGCTGAAAAGCGGCGCGCGATTGAAAAACGGCCATGGCATCGCTGATTATCGGGCATTGCTGCCCTTTTAGGCTGATTATCGGACATTGCTGCCCTTTTAGAGCGCCGTTCGGCGGCAAAGGCAGATGGCCGGAACGCAAAGCGTCCCGGCCATCCTGATTCTGGTCAGATCATGCTTCGTCTAGAAACGATAGGCCAGTCCGGCACTGACCACCCAGGGATCAATCTTGTGGCGAGTGCGCAATACTTCGGTTTGCCCTGCAAACCAGCGGGCGGTAGTGGTGACGAAATAACGCTTGGCATCGACGCTCAGGCCGAGCCCCTTGTCATTGAGCGGCAGATCAAAACCCGCCTGCAAGGCGAAGCCGACCTTGTCGTTCATCTTCTGCCGCGTGGCGCCGAGCGCCTGTACCGCCGCGCCGGGCTTTTCATCGATGAAGATGAAATAGGTGGGACCTGCTCCAATATAAGGCTTGAACCCGGAGCCGGTCAGCAGATGATATTTCGCGGTCAGGGTCGCTGGAATGATATTCGCGTTCGAGACCAGGCCGGCTCCGTCCAGCGGGCCGGTGCCGGTGACATCATGCTGGGTAACGCAGCAGATGGTTTCCAGCGAGATACTGGGCGTGAAAAAATATTCGGCGGCGATGGTCGGGACAAAATTGTCATCGGCCCTGGTCTGGGTGCCAGCCGGCAATCCGATATTGTCCCGCTCGATGGAAGTGATCTTGCCGTCGGGCGCGACCAGCGTGGCCATCGCCTTGACCTGGATCTTGCCATCGCCGGAGCCAGCTGACGCCGTTCCGCCCATCGCCAATGCTGCCGCAGCTGCGGCCAATTTTAGCAAAATTTTCATGAGGTAAGTCCCTGTTTGGTTGGTGTCGGTCGATGACCGGAGCCATTATCCTCGGGGAAAAAAAGTGGACATACGCAATCTCCCTGATCGGGCACCACACAAAGTTGTGCGTCCGATCAGGGCGCGACTATGGCTTCAGGTGCAGGCGAGATTGGACCGGCGCTGGATTGCAGCAATCTGGTCCTTGATGTGCAGCCGGATGCGTTTGAGATGCTGCATTTCCTGCTGGCGGCCCGCCGCCTTGCAATTGTCAATCAGACGGTTCAATCGCCGGTGCTTGTGCTTCAGTGTTTCCAGATAGTTTTGCATGTCATTCTCCTTCCCCCGCCTGATAGACAAGGCAGGATTATTGATCTAATCGAAATATATTCAATATTTCGATTTATATTATCTATGGCAGTTCGGAGTGTGGCGATGGACCCGGACATCCTGTGCCGGCCACCAATTCACGGCAACAGGCCGAGTTTCGCGCGCATCATCCAGCGGGCCAGCATCAGCACGGCCACAACCGCGAGACCTCCCGCCAGTCCGGTCCAGATGCCGATCCCCTCCCAGTCCTGCCAGAATGCCAGACCGGCGCCGACACCGATGCCGATGAACCAGTAGCCCATCAAGGCGAAGAGCATCGGCATGGTGGTATCGTGCAGGCCGCGGAGCATGCCGGCACCGACGACCTGGGCACCGTCGACAATCTGGAAGATTGCGGCAATCGCGAGGAAACTGACCGCCAGCGCCGCGACCTCGGCATTGCCGGGAGCGCTGGCATCGATGAACAGCGAGATCAGCACATCGGGTGCCAGCACGAATACCAGCGCCATCGCCGCCATGAACGACGTACCGAGCAGGAAACTGACCCAGCCGGCGCGCATGATGCCGGCATGGTTCTTGCGGCCATATTGGATGCCGACCCGCACGGTGGCCGCCTGCCCCAGCCCCATTGGCACCATGAAGGTCAGCGCCGCCAGTTGCAGGGCAATGGCATGCGCCGCCACGGATTCGGCGCTGATCAGCCCCATCAGCAGGGCGGCAAGGCCGAATACGGAACCTTCAAGGCCCATGGTGATGGCAATCGGCAGGCCGAGTTTCCACATCGTCCGGAACCGCTGCCAGTCGCTGCGCCAGAAGCGCCCAAACAGATGATAGCGGCGGAAACGCTTGTGGTACATAACCACCAGCGCCATTCCGGCAAACATCAGGACGTTGGTCATGACGCTGCCGATACCGGCACCGATGACGCCAAATTCGGGAACCCCGAACTTGCCGAAGATCAGCGCATAGTTGAACAGGGCATTGGCGAGGACGCCGATGATGCTGATGATCAGCGCCGTTACCGGCTGTTCCAGCGCGGAAATGAAATTGCGCAGGATGATGAAGAACAGAAATGGCAGGATCGACCACATATAGGCGCTGATATAGGTACCCGCCATCGCCGCTAGGTCGGGCTGCTGGCCGACGGCCAGCAGAATTGTCTCGGTATTCCAGAGTATGATCCAGAAGGGCACAATTACCGCCGTCGCGGCCCACATAGCCTGCCGGAAGGTACGGCGCACATCGCGGACGCTGTTGCCCATGCGACCAATCTCGGTCGCCATCATCGGCGCAGAGGCGGTGATCAGCCCCATGCAGAAAATCGCCGCGCTCATCGCCAGATTGAATCCGAGTGTGGCAGCGGCCAGTTCGCGGGCACCAAGCCAGCCCAGCATCAGAACATCGGTGGCACCGATCAGGGCCATCGTCAGGTTGGACAGAATCAGCGGCCAGGCAAGCGCCACCGTGACGCGCAATTCATGCTGCCAGGGATTTTGCTCTCGCAGGCCAAGGGACGCGCTGGTCATCGGCGCGCGTTAGCCCAAGGCGCGACGCTAGGCCAGTGAAACCGCGCGCCGACCTAGGGGGTCAGAAGATTATCTCGGGTCGTCAGGATAGCCGCGCAAACCGTAGCAATCGTCATCGAGGCGTCCGTTGCGATCATAGCCGTCGCAGCCATCATCCTTGTCGATGAAATATCCGCCAGCGGCACCGACCGCCGCACCAATTGCCGCGCCTTCAAGCACGCCACCACCGGTGATCGCGCCTATCGCAGCACCGGCTGCGGCCCCGGCCCCGGCACCTTCGGCAGCATAATTCTCGGCACAGGCGGTCAGGCTCAGTGCAGCCGCTGCAGCCAGCGCCACATGTCTTGTCCGTGTGATCATCGTCATTCTCCTGATATTATGGCTTGTCCCCATGAAAACACGCAGCCGCGTCGATGGTTCCTGAACAAAGGACAATTGTGGGGCAAAGCGCTTCGCTGGTGCGACCGGTGGTTGTCGATGGCGAGACTGTCGGCCTGAGTCCGTCGGGGCCGGCCCTGCCGCAATCACGGAATTAGCAGTTGCACCGCGGGCTTTGCCTCTGCCATTGAGCAGCGGACAAGTTTCAGGGGACATTCATGCTATCGGCAATCGGACTTATCGGCGGGCTGGCGCTGCTCATCTGGATGACGGTGCGCGGGGTGAATATCCTGATCGCCGGACCGGTGGCGGCGGCGGTGGTGGCGCTGACCAGCGGCATTGCCTGGCTGCCGCCGCTCGCCGCAGCAGGCGCGCCGGATTTCGTCACCGCCTATATGGACGGATTCGTCGGCTTCTTCAAAAGCTGGTTCTTCATGTTCCTGCTCGGCGCGATATTCGGCGAGATCATGGGAGCGAGCGGTGCGGCGGCCAGCGTCGCCCACTGGATCGTCGAGAAGATCGGAATCAGGCATGCGGTGCTCGCCGTGGTCGCGGCCTGCGCGGTGCTGACCTATGGCGGGGTCAGCGTGTTCATCGTCTCGTTCAGCGTCTATTCGCTGGCGGTGCACCTGTTTCGCGAGGCGGATCTGCCGCGGCGGTTCATCCCGGCGGCACTCGCCTTCGGTTCGGTGACCTTCACCATGACCAGCGCAGGCAGCCCGGAAATCCAGAATCTGATTCCGATGCAATTTCTGGGTACGACCGCCTACGCCGGCTGGCAGGTCAGTCTGGTGGTCGCGCTGTTCATGGCGGTGACCGGCCATTTCTGGCTCAATCACATGGTCAAGCGCGCGGTCGCCAGGGGCGAGCATTTTGTCGGCCGGGAAAGCGATGATCACAACAGCGACTATGGCAATCTGCCAGCGCCGCTGCTCTGCATCCTGCCGCTGGTCGCGGTGCTGGCGATCTTCCTGGTCTTCCAATATCCGCAGGAAATGGGACCGTTGTCGGCGATCTTGCCGCGGGAATCGCTCGACCAGTGGGCGCTAGTCGCGGCGCTGGGCACGGGCGCGGCGGTGGCGCTGATGGTCGGCTACCAGAAACTGAAATCGATGCCCGAGGCCTTTTCGCGCGGGGCGACCAGCGCGGTGGTCGCGATCACCAACACCTGCGCGGTGGTCGGCTTTGGCTCGGTCGCAAAATTGTCACCGGCGTTTCAGGAAGCGCTGGTGATGGTGCAAAATATCCCGGGCAGTCCGCTGATCGGTGCGGCCATTGCGGTGACCGTGATCGCGGGCCTGACCGGTTCGGCCAGTGGCGGCCAGTCGATCGCCCTGCCGCTGATCGCGCCGCATTATCTGGATGCCGGGGCACAGCCCGACGAACTGCACCGGGTGGTCGCCATCTCCTCCGGCGCGCTCGACAGCCTGCCGCATAATGGCTATGTCGTGACCACGATCCGGGCGGTGTGCGGGGAGACGCACAGGGACGCCTATGGCGCGGTCGGTGCGCTGACTGTGGTGATACCGGTGGTCGGCACGATCATCGCGGTGATCCTGTTCACCATGTTCTGATGGCCCGCTGATATCCCGTTCGCCCTGAGCCTGTCGAAGGGCACCTGGGCAAGAATCATGCTTCGATCCCCGCCTTGGCGAGGACAGACAAACTCAGCACGAACGTGCCTATTTGAGCCGTTCGATCCTGCTCGCCGCCTCGTCGATGATCGCGGCGACGTCGAGAATCTTGTCCGATCCCTTGTTCTCGCTGGCCAGCCGGATGCGGACCGCGCTTTTCAGATTGTGCATCGCGCGGCGGATCGAGGCGCCGTCGCTGGCCTCACCCATTTTCGAGACGCCGTCGAGCCGTTCGAGAATATGGTCGATTTGCTCCTGCTCCTCCGCGAGCCTGGCGGAGCCGCGTTCGGTGATCGAATAGATTTTCTTGCCGTCCTCGCCAAGCGTCTCGCCGATCAGATCCATTTCCGCCATCAGCGTCAGCGTCGGATACACTATCCCCGGACTCGGCGCATAATGGCCGCCGGTCATTTCCTCGATTTGCCGGATCAGGTCATAGCCGTGCCGGGGTTCCTCGGCGATCAGGTGGAGCAGCACCAGCCGCAATTCCCCGCGCCGGAACATCCGCCCGCGCCGCTTGCCCTTGACCCCTTCGAACGCCGCCTCGGCAAAGGCCTGGGCGAATCTCTGACCGACTTCCGCGTTCCAGCCACGGCCGCGACCGCCTCTGTGTCCACCGGGTCCGAATTTTCTTCCATGTATCATCTATAGTTCTCTTTATATCTAAGTTCTGTTTAAGATATATCTTTATTGAACTTCGGCAAGCGCAAATTTTCCGGCACTGCACAAGCTTTTGATTTTCAAATATTCTTTTTGGCCTCGGATGCTTCCAATTCTTCCATTTCCTCACAATGGCTAGTCGGCAGCAGAACCTGCTGTTGCTAGACCGGTTGTCGAGAGGACGATCATATGGATTTGGGAATTACCGGCAGGAAGGCACTGGTCAACGGCGGCAGCGCGGGACTGGGACGCGGGGCGGCACTGGCGCTGGCCCGGGAGAAGACGGAATTGTTCATCACCGCCCGCGGCGAGGAACGGCTGATGACCGTGTGCGAAGAGCTGGTCCGGGAAACCTGCGCCAATATCACGCCGATTGTCGCCGATCACAGCAGCGATGAAGGCCGCGAGAAAATCCTCTCCATCTGCCCCGACCCGGACATTTTGGTCGCGACCTGCTCCCCTCCCCCCTTTTCCGGCGATTTCCGCACCGTCGACCGGGCCGACTGGGAACAGGCACTGTCGCTGACCCTGCTCAGCCCGGTGGAATTCATCAAGGCGGTGATCGACGGCATGGTCGAGCGCAAATGGGGCCGGATCGTCAATATCGCGACCGGAGCCGCGAAATATCCGGCGGCGATGCGGGTGCTGTCGGGCCCGCCGCGCGCGGCGCTGGTCAATTATACCGTGGCGGTGGCCAAGCAGGTCGCCCGGCACGGCGTGACGATCAACAATATCCTGCCCGGCATGCACCATACCCCGGGCATTCGCGACATGTTCGACAGCCAGGCGGAGGCCAATGGCACCAGCTATGACGAGGAAGTCGCGAAGTTCGTCAAGCAGGTGCGGATCCCGGTCGGCCGCTTTGGCGATGCCGAGGACATGGGCATGTTCGTCGCGATGTTCTGCAGCGAAATGGCCGGCTATGCGACCGGGCAGAGCCTGGTGGTCGATGGCGGGATGGGGAATTCTATTTTTTGAGGCTGAATGCGACCGACAACCGGCGTCGCCCCAGCGAAGGCTGGGGTCAAAGCCAAGGGCGTTGAGACTCACATAGGCGGGTTGGATACCAGCCTGCGCTGGCATGACGGCGCTGCGGTGCGTTCGCCCTCTCTGCCCCATGGCCGGACCCTGTCGCGGATCTGCCACCGTTTAGAATATATTCAGCGATTTACGCTAGACGTTTGCAATGAACGATATGTCCACTCCTCCGGTAGCCGCGCAGCAACTGACCGCTGCTGCGATACCATTTGGCATCGACCACGCCCATATTCTGCGCAGCAAGATCATCGGAAAATGTGCTTCTGTCGAACGCTGGATGAGCGTGCAAATTTCGACCGTCGAAAGACCTGAAATGATGCTTTCCCAGAAGATGGAGCAACTGAAAAAGCTCTCAGATCAGGGCAAGATTACCTTCAAGCGTCCCCAATTACTGAAAGATCGGCTGGCGGCATTTCAGTCGTTTGCCGATTTCCGATCTGAAATCGCGCACTCGGAAATGATCTTGTCGATTTTAGATGGAACAATAACAATCACATTCGAGAATGCTGGCCAGACCGCTGCAAAGATGCTTCGGAAAAAGATTCTGATATCAGCAGAAGAATTTGACGGGATTTGGCAGGACATGAGCAAAGCGGCCAATTTGCTGATTACATTGAAACCCGCGCAGGCCTCTTCCCCAGCTTCTAACAGTAAGGTCTCGACCACCGTCCCCCGGACGGCGGTCGCAAGCTAGATCGAGGTGCGCCCCAAATTGCAACATTGGAATGGTTGGCAGCCCGCGCTGTCATGTCAGGGCAGTACCGGGAGCACTAACCCCTCACCCACTGCGACTAAACGCCTCCGCTGACACTACGGCGTTAAGTCTCGTTGCCCTCTCCCTCCGGTAGAGGAAGGAATGGCTAGCCAGCCAGTGAAACGCGGTGCGGAGTTAGTCTATTCAACCCCAGAAACTACTCCACCTTCTTCGCAACCCCGACAAAGGCCGGCCGCAGCAGCCGGTCCTTGATCACATAGCCGGCCTGCATTTCCTGGACGATGGTGCCGGGTTCATGCTCGTCGGTTGGGATTTCGACCATGGCCTGGTGCTGGTTGGGGTCGAGCGGCAGGCCGACCGAGGCGACGCGCTTGATGCCGTTTTTCTCGAACACCGACTGCAGCTCGCGGCCGGTGGCCTCGATGCCGTTGATCAGGCCCTTCCACTTTTCCTCATCCTTGACCTCGGCGGGTATTGCTTCGAGGGCCCGCTGCATATTGTCCATTACCGACAGCATGTCGCGGGCAAAGCCGGTGGCGGCATAGGCGCGGGCGTCCTGCGCGTCCTTTTCGAGGCGGCGGCGGACATTCTGGGTTTCGGCCTGCGCATAGAGCACTGCCTGCTGCGCTTCGGAGAGCGCATCTTCCAGAGCCTCGATACGGTTCTCGGAATTTTCCGGCTGGGGCGCTTCGCTGCCATTTTCGTCGCGGGCGCCGTCTTTCATCGATTCCGGCACGCCTTCCAGTTCGGCCGCTGCTGCGGCATCGCCATTCTTGTCCTGGGGATTCTGCTTCTGATCACTCATGTTCTAAATCACTCTGGTTTCTGTCATTTGGTCAACAATCGCGACAGGGTTTGCGCGGTAAAGTCTACCATGGGTACCACGCGGGCATAATTCAACCTCGTCGGTCCGATTACGCCGACCACGCCGACCACCTGTCCGTCGCCGTCCTTGTAGGGCGCCGCTATCACAGATGAGCCGGAAAGCGAGAATAATTTATTCTCCGCGCCGATAAATATTTTGGCTGCCTCGGCATCGCGGGCATTGTCGAGCAGACGGGCGATTTCCTGCTTGCCTTCGAGCTCGTCGAGCAGCCGGCGGACGCGGTCGAGGTCGGCGAGCGCGCTGTTGTCCTGCAACAGATTGGCCTGGCCGCGGACGATCAGCACCGGTCGGTCCGAGGGGTCGCGGCTCCAGGTGACCATGCCGGCCTTGACTAGCTCTTCCGACGCCTTGTCGATCGCCAGTTCGCCGGCGCTGATCTCCCGGTCGAGCTGCGCCAGCGCCTGCGACAGGGTCTTGCCGCCGTAGCGGGCGGTGAGAAAATTGCCGGCCTCGACGAGCGCCGATTCCGATACGCCGGGCGGCAGGTCGAGCACCCGGTTCTCGACGCCGCCGTCCTGGCCGACGAGGATCGCCAGCGCCTGGACTTCGGACAGCTTGACGAAATTGAACTGTTTCAGCAGCGGCTCGCGCTTCGGCACCAGCACCAGGCCGGCGCAGGACGACAGGCCGGACAGGATCGAGGTGGTGGCACGCAGGGCGTCCTCGACCGGGCCCTGTTCGGATATCTGGCTCTCGATCGCCTCGCGTTCCTGCTGCGACGGCTCCGCCGCCTGCATCATGCCGTCGACAAACAGCCTGAGGCCGAGTTCGGTCGGCATCCGGCCGGCGCTGGTATGGGGGGCGGCGAGCAGGCCGAGCTCTTCCAGATCCTGCATGACATTGCGAATCGAGGCGGGGGAGAGTTCAAGGCCAGGGGCCTTGGAAATGGTCCGAGAGCCGACCGGGGCGCCGGTCTCGAGATAGGATTCGACGACCACCCGGAAGATGTCCCGCGCGCGGGTGGTCATTTCGGTGATCGGGGTGTTGGTCATGGCTGATAGATAGGATGAATTTCAAAAGGTTTCCAGCAGACAATTGGAGCGGAGCACAGCTGCCGCCCTGACCGTTACTACTCTGGAACGAGCGGCGATGATGCTCAACCACTTCCACAGGGAGAGACAAGCAAGAGCGTCATTGCGAGCGGAGCGAAGCAATCCAGGGCCCCGCGCAGACGCTCTGGATTGCTTCGTCGCTTCGCTTCTCGCAATGACGGTGGAATGTCCGGCCTGACAGGAGGCTTGCATCAATGCGCTACTCTTCTAAACAGCGCCTTTAAAGCCACAGGAGAATCATACATGCGACCATCGGGCCGTGCGCCGGACGAAATGCGCGCCATTTCCATCGAAACCGGATTTACCAAACATGCCGAAGGGTCGTGCCTGATCAGCTTTGGCGATACCCGGGTCTTGTGCACCGCCAGCATCGAGACCAGCCTGCCACCATGGATGCGCGGCAAGGGTACGGGCTGGGTCACCGGCGAATATTCGATGCTGCCCCGTGCCACCCATACCCGTGGCAGCCGGGAAGCGGCGCGCGGCAAGCAGTCTGGGCGGACGCAGGAGATCCAGCGGCTGATCGGACGCTCCTTGCGCTCGGTCGTCGATCTGAAGAAGCTCGGCGAGCGGCAGATCACGCTCGATTGCGACGTGATCCAGGCCGATGGCGGGACGCGAACCGCGTCGATCAGCGGGGCCTGGGTGGCGCTGCGGCTGGCGGTCAACGGCTTGCTCGACCAGAAGGTACTCAAGGAAGACCCGATCCAGCAGAAGATTGCGGCGATCAGCTGCGGCATCTTTGAAGGCACGCCGGTGCTCGACCTCGACTATGATGAGGACAGCAATGCCGGGGCCGACGCCAATTTCGTGCTGACCGGTGACAGCAATATCGCCGAGGCGCAGGCGACCGCCGAGGGCCAGACATTTGACGAGGAACAGTTGATGCGGCTGATGCGACTGGCGAAGATCGGCTGCGGCCAGATTTTCGAGGCCCAGGATCGGGCGGTTGGTTAGGATTTAAGCGAAAAGAAGAACAGCGTCATGCCAGCGAAGGCTGGCACCCAAGCCAGTAGTGCGAGACTCACAATCATTGGTTTGGGCCCCAGCCTTCGCTGGGGTGACGAATGAGGGAATAGAATGACCACCCACCGCAAACTCGCCCCCGGACGCCTCGTCATCGCCAGCCATAATCAGGGCAAGGTGCGGGAAATCCGCGCGTTGCTCGAGCTACACGGGATCGAGCCGGTATCGGCCGGCGATCTGGGACTGCCGGAACCGGAAGAGAATGGAACCACATTCGCGGAAAACGCACTGCTCAAGGCGCGGGCCAGTGCGGAGGGCGCGGACTGCGTGGCGCTGGCCGACGATAGCGGGCTATGCGTGGCGGCGCTAGGCGGCAAGCCGGGGGTCTACACCGCCGACTGGGCCGAGCGCCAATGGTTCGAGGGTGAGCCGGGCCGCGACTGGTATATGGCGATGGGCAAGGTCGAGGGGCTGCTGGCCGAACAAGGGCCGGATGTCGACCGCAACGCCCATTTTGTCGCGACGCTGGCTTTGGCCTGGCCGGACGGGCATTCGGAAATATTCGAGGGACGGGTCCACGGCAATCTGGTCTGGCCGCCGCGCGGAACTTTGGGCTTTGGCTATGATCCGGTGTTTCAGCCGGTCGACATGGAGCAGACCTTTGCCGAGCTTGATCCCAAGCAGAAACAGGCGATGAGCCACCGGGCGGATGCGTTCCGGAAATTGGTTGGGGCGTGTCTTTAAGGATTACCGTTCGCACTGAGCTTGTCGAAGTGCGCCTATCGGCGTGAGGTGTCCTTCGACAGGCTCAGGACGAACGGTTCTGCGGTCATTGCTTGGCCTCCACAGCTCCGCATCAAGTGCGGAGCACAAAGCCTAGCCCTTCAACGGATCCCGTCCGACGATATTGCCCGCCGGGCTGTAGCGGCAGACCAGATAGTCGGTGCGGTCGCTGCTGGCCAGGGCGCAGCCGATTCGCTGGCTGGTCGGCCAGATCATCTGGGTATAATGGGCGACATCGCCCCACGTGCCGGTGGTGCTGTTGTCTGGGAACAGCCCGCGCTTGAAATAGCGGTCCTCGTCGGCCCAGGCACCGACCATTTCGCCATAGCCATAGGCGTCGCGGGTGCCCATCCAGAGATTCTCGCCCTGGCGGGGATTGCGTCCCGTCTGGGGGTCATGAGCGAATTTTCCGGTTCGGGCGAGGGTCGCGGCATAGACGGCGGCGTCCTTGGCCAGTTCTGCGTTCCAGACCAGCTTTTGTGCGCCAACTTTGGCCCGCGTTTCATTATGGGTCCGCATCATCGTGTTTTGCAAACGGCTTTCCCCACGCGATTTCGGTTCCATGCTGGTGCGCGGTTCGACGACCGTTGTCGGCGACGGGCTTTGCGATGGTGCCGGGGAACAGGCCGCAATGGCTGGCGTGATCAAAAGGATGGCGCTAAGGGCGCGGATAATATGCATGAACTGGCCTCTATCACGGATAAGATGAACGGATACGATATGGGGCCACTGGCCCTCTATATCCACTGGCCGTTCTGCGTTTCCAAATGCCCCTATTGCGATTTCAACAGCCATGTCCGCCCGCAAGTGGATGTTGCGGCGTGGCAAGCTGCCTTGCTCGCCGACATGGCGCACGAGGCGGCCCTGACGCCTGGACGGCAGCTGTCGAGCATCTTTTTCGGCGGCGGCACGCCCTCGCTGATGCCGCCGGCGCTGGTGGAAAAACTGGTCGCAGAGGCGCAGCAGCACTGGGGCTTTGCGGATGATATCGAGATCACGCTGGAGGCCAATCCGTCCTCGGTCGAGGCAGCCAATTTTCATGATCTCGCCGAGGCCGGGGTGAACCGGGTGTCGCTGGGCCTGCAAGCGCTGGATGACGAGACGCTCGGCTTTCTCGGGCGGGCTCATGATGTGGCCGAGGGTCTGGCCGCGCTGGAGACCGCGCAGGCGGCGTTCGGGCGGGTCAGTTTTGACCTGATCTATGCGCGGCCGGGTCAGTCGCTGGCGGACTGGCGGGCGGAACTGGACTGGGCGCTGGGCTTTGGCACAGGGCATCTGTCGCTCTATCAACTGACGATCGAGCCGGGGACGCGGTTCGAGACGCTGGTGCGGACCGGGGCGCTGGTGCCGGCCGATGATGACCATTGTGCCGACCTGTTCGAGCTGACCCGCGGCGTCATGACGGCAGCCGGGCTGCCCGCCTACGAGATCAGCAACCATGCGAGGCCAGGCCAGGAAAGCCGTCACAATCTGACCTACTGGCGGTACGAGGATTATATCGGCATTGGCCCCGGCGCGCACGGGCGGCGGCTGGAGAGCGCGACCGAGCGGCACAAGAAGCCGGAGAATTTTCTGTCTGCGGTCGCGCGCAACGGCAATGGCCTGAAGGTCGAACAGGTGCTGTCGCCGGTGATGCGGGCGACGGAAGCGCTGATGATGGGGCTGCGGCTGGCGGAGGGCCTGGATCTGGAAGAACTGGAAGCAAAGACCGGTCTGGCGCGGCAGCAGATGGTGGACCAGATGGAAATCGCCAAGCTGGTCACACTTGGCTTTGTTGCGCAGCGGGGCGAGCGGTTGATCGTCCTGCCGGATGGCATGCCGCTGCTCGATGCGATCCTGCCGAAAATCATCGCGGACACCTGAAAAAGGCAGGCTGTTGTCCATCGCTCAACAGCGTTGAATATTATCGGCATAGCTGTCACAACCTTCTTCAATAAGGGGAGAGACTGCATGGGCCTGTTCAGCGTCATCAAGCGGGAAGTCGCGTTCACCCGGTCGCTCAAGGGCCTGATGAAGCAGGTCCAGGACATTGACCCGGCCGCCCATGCGCTGATCACCGATGATATCGAAGCCACGATTGCCGCCCATCCTGACAATATTGTCTTCTATTTCGAAGGCGAGACCTTCACCTATGCCGAGTTCGAGGCCCGCGCCAACCGGATCGCGCACTGGGCACTGTCCGAAGGCTATGAGGCGGGGGATACGGTCGCGCTGTTCATGGAAAATGCGCCCGATTTTGTCGCCGTCTGGTTCGGTTTGTCGAAGGTCGGTGTGGTGACCGCGATGATCAACTGCAATCTGGACGGGGCGGGTCTTGCCCATTGCCTCAATATCGTGGCGACCAAAGCGGTGATCAGTTCGTCCGAACTGGCACCGAAGGTGAAGAAAATCGCCGGTCAGCTGGAAGGGGCGCCGGCGCTCTGGGACTGGGATGGCGCAGCGGGTAACGACCTGAACAGCGCGCTGGCCGAACTTCCCGCGGAGCAGCCGGACCGAAGCCACCGCGCCCATCTGACCGGCCAGGATCTGTTTCTCTATGTCTATACCTCCGGCACCACCGGCCTGCCCAAGGCCGCGCGCATCTCCCATGCCCGCGCCCGGCGCAGCTTCCGGATCGCGATCCCCAGCTGTCCGATCACGCCGGATGACCGCGTCTATATCACCCTCCCCCTCTATCATGTGACCGGCGGCTTTCTCGGCCTCGGGGGGGCCTTGCTGAGCGGGGCTTCGGTGATCCTGCGCCGCAAATTCTCGGCTTCGCAATATTGGGACGATGTAGCGGACCATGGCGCAACCGTGATTGTCTATATCGGCGAGCTGTGCCGCTATCTGCTCAACCAGCCGGAACATGCCAGGGAACGGGCGCACAAGCTGCGGGTGGGTATCGGCAACGGTCTGCGCTCGGATATCTGGCAGCAGTTTGTCGATCGCTTTGAAGTGCCCAGGCTGCTGGAAATTTACGGTTCGACCGAGGGCAGTATCTTCCTGATGAACTTTGACGGAAAAATCGGTGCCGTCGGCCGGATTCCGAAATATCTCGAAAAGCAGTTCGGCGACGTGCGGATCGTCAAGTTCGATGTCGCGGAGGAACAACCAGTCCGCGGTGAGGACGGTTTTTGCATATTGGCCGACTGGGATGAAGCGGGCGAGCTAATCGGACGGATAGACGCTGGCGGTCCTTCGGATTTTTCCGGCTATCAGGACAAGGAAGCGACCGAGAAGAAGATATTGCGCAATGTGTTCGAGCCAGGCGACGCCTGGTTTCGCTCCGGCGACCTGATGAGCCGCGACCGCGCCGGCTACATCTATTTCAAGGACCGGATCGGCGACACTTTCCGCTGGAAGGGCGAGAATGTCGCAACCAACGAGGTCGCCGAGACGCTGTCACAATATCCAGGGGTGAGAACGGCCAATGTCTATGGCGTTTCGGTACCCGGTACCGATGGCCGGGCCGGCATGGCGTCGCTCACGGTTGCCGGGGATTTCGATATCCAGGGTTTGCGCGCTTTTCTGGTCCAAGAACTGCCGCCTTATGCGGTGCCGCTGTTCATCCGGCTCGAGCCGGAAGCCCAGACAACGGGAACCTTCAAATATCGCAAGGTCGAACTGGTCGAGGAAGGCTTCGATATCCGGCGCATCGGTGATCCGCTCTGGTTCGGGGTGCCGGGGGCGGAGGGCTATGTGCCCCTGACCGCCGCGGAACACGGGAAGATCCTTGCGGGGGAATATCGGTTGTAGAGACGGTGCGATGTGCTTGATGCGGTGCTTTCGGCAATATGGTGTTTGGCTTCCGGGGGCTCCGCATCAAGTGCGGAGCGCTATGCTTGGACTTTAATAGCCGGTCTGCTAGATTCGCTTCATGGATGCCGCTCAAACTATCATCAACGCCTTCTCCGCCCAGCTGCGCGATGACCGGCGGCGGTCGGTGCATACGGTGCGGGCCTATGTCACGACGGCGGAGCGGTTCTGCGCCTTTCTGGCGAACCATATCGGCGGCGGCGTAGGCGCAGCGGAGATTGCGGCGCTCAAGCAGGCGGATGTCCGCTCCTATCTGGCGTTCCGGCGCGGAGACGGCCTGACCAACAACAGCGCGGCGCGGGAATTGTCGGCCTTGCGGGCGTTTCTGAAATTTGTCGGCGGCGACGAGGCGCAGATCCCCAAGATCAAGGGCCCGAAGGTCCGGCGCGGCGTGCCTCGGCCAGCCTCGCCCGACGATATCCTGGCGATTGCGGGGGATGCGCAGGACAATGCCTCGGAAGACTGGATCGGCGCGCGCGACTGGGCGGTGCTGCTACTGCTCTATGGCTCGGGCCTGCGCATCCGCGAGGCGCTCGACCTGACCGGCGAGGTCCTGCCGCTGTCCGATACGCTGCGGGTGACAGGCAAGCGCAACAAGACAAGGATCGTGCCATTACTTCCCGGGGTGCGCGCGGCAATCGAACATTATATCGACCTGTGCCCCTATCCGATCGCCAATGATTTTCCCCGCTGCCAGCACGATGATATCAGCGGTTCTCCGCTGTTCCGCGGCAAGCGCGGCGGGCCGCTGTCGCCGAACATGATCCGGCGGGTGGTGCAGCAGGCGCGGACCAAGCTCGGCATTTCCGACACGACTACGCCCCATGCGCTGCGCCACAGCTTTGCCACGCATCTGCTGGCGGGAGGAGCAGACTTGCGGAGCTTGCAGGAATTGCTGGGCCACGCGAGCCTGAGTTCGACCCAAGTCTATACGGCGGTCGACGCGGCGCATTTGCTCGATGTGTATCGGAATGCGCATCCGAGAGCCGGTTGAAGGGCGAACCGTCTCAGACACCGATTGGGAAACAGACCATGATCATCAGTTCAGCATGATGCCGGACGGGTTTATCTGGTATTTTTTCCGCTCTGCCGTTAGCGTCCGTCACCGAAACAACCATATACGTACTGCCCCTGATTTCAATCCGCGGGTCAGAAGCTATTTTACGGACGCCTCCAGAATTTTTCAGCAGGTTGCGGCCAAACATATGAATGCAAAGGAGATATAGTTCCCGTGTCGATGCAGATATTAGTTGCCACCGATTTAACAGCCCGAGCAGACCGACCGTTCGCCCGCGCCAAATTGCTCGCCGATCTCTGGGCTGCGGATCGCACCATATTGTTTGTCAGCAGCCCGAAAAAGGAAGTGGACATCGAGAAAGTCGAGGCCACTCTGAGACGCAATTACGGAGCAGATGCCGAAGGCTGCAATCTGGCCATTAATTACGGGAAGCCGCCGCAAGTCATTGCCGATACCGCAGCACAGCTGGACAGCGACCTGATCATCGTGGGTGCTGCCCGACATAACAATATTTCCGATTTTTTCCTGGGCACTGCGGTCGACCATCTTGTCCATCATGCCGCAGCCCCCGTCCTCATTGTCAAGGAACGACCACGGGCCCAATATGAACGGATATTGGCAGCCACCGACTTTTCGGAATTTTCGGCTCATGCCCTTGGTAAGGCCCTGGAATTTTTCCCCGACGCAAAAATTGAACTCGTCCACAACTATCATGTGGCTTATGAAGCCTGGTTGAAATCCGACGGGGTAGCGAAGGAAATGCGCACCGGTGCGGAGAAGGAACTGGATGAATTCATGACCCGGCTGAACCTGTCGGAAAAAGACGCAGCGCGCGTGAACCCCCGACTGGTCGAAGGCAATCTTCACCAGTCGATATTCAACATGCTCGATAATGACGATTTTGATCTGCTGGTTCTCGGAACGCACGGACGGAGCGGTTTTGTCATGGCCACGATCGGTAGTCGTGCCAGTGAGATGATGGGCTGGTCGCCGGTTGATGTGTTAATGGTCAGAAAGCCCGCATAGGGTCTGCTATCTGTACCGGCCGGCCGCTCCGGAATTGAGGGAATCCTTCAATTCTCCCGCGGTCGCCAGAAAATAATCCGCCAGATATAGACCACGACAATCAATCCTATCACGCCGAGCGACACCGGACCGAGATATTTTCCGATATCGTCGATATTCTGCTGAAGCTGGTAGCCGGCATAGACCAGAGCGCTGTTCCAGACGGTGGCGCCGGCGCTGGTGGCAAGGATGAATCGCTTGTGCGACATGCCGAACAGGCCGGCGGGCACCGAGATCAGCGTCCGGATATTGGGGATGAAGCGAGCGACGAAGACCACCCATTCACCATGCTCGTCAAAGATCCGGTCGATCCGGTTGACCGTGGCGACATCGAGCGTCAACCAGCGGCCATGGCGGCGGACGAAGGCGCGCAGATCATCCTCGTCCCAGTGGCGACCGACCATGAACCAGAAATAATTGCCGATCAGCGAGCCGATCGTGCCAACCAGCACCAGGCCCACCGGATGGAAGCTTCCTTCTCCTACGCCGACGCCGCCCAGGCCCATGATCAGTTCGGACGGGACTGGCGGGAAGACGTTCTCCAGCGCCATCAGAAAAGCTATCGCCCAATAGCCGCCTTGGTCGACGAGGTCGGTGATCCAACTGTTCAATGCGCAAACTCCGGTGCAGGACTATTTGCTGCCAAGGCGCCCCTCAATCGCATCCCAGATCATGCCCGGCGTATCGGTGCCGTTGAACTTGTCTATCGCGACGATCCCGGTTGGCGAAGTCACGTTGATCTCGGTCAGCCATTTGCCGCCGATCACGTCGATGCCGACAAAGATCAGGCCGAGCCGTTTCAGGTCCGGGCCCATCGCCGCGCAGATTTCCTTTTCGCGCTCGGTCAACTGCGCCGCCTCGGCATAGCCACCCTGTGCCAAGTTGGAGCGAAATTCGCCCTTGCCCGGCTTGCGGTTGATCGCGCCTGCGACTTCGCCGTCGATCAGCACGATGCGCTTGTCACCCTCGTGCACTTCGGGGAGAAAAGGCTGAACCATATGCGGTTCCGGCCATGTCTGGTTGAAGACTTCGAACAGGGCGCCCAGATTGCTGCCATCTTCCGGCACCAGGAAGATCGCCTTGCCGCCATTGCCGTGCAGCGGCTTGACCACGACGCCGCCATGTTGCTGCTGAAAGGCGCGGACCTCGTCGAGGTCACGGGTTATCAGCGTCGGCGGCATATATTGGGCGTAATCGAGCACATAGACTTTTTCCGGCGCGTTGCGGACGGAGACCGGGTTGTTCACCACCAGCGTCTCCCCCTCAATCCGCTCGAGCAAATGGGTCGCGGTGATATAACCCACGTGAAACGGCGGGTCCTGGCGCATCAGCACGACGTCGACATCGCTGCCGAGATCGAGCCTGACCGGGTCACCAAAGCGGAAATGATCACCCTTGACCGGCTGCACCGTTACCGGATGCGCCGGCGTGGTCAGCCGGCCATTGGCGTGCAGGGTCAGGCCCTTCACATCATAGTGGAATATCTCGTGGCCGCGTTTCTGCGCAGAGAGCATCAGCGCAAAGCTGCTGTCGCCGGCGATGTTCACGCTTTCCATCGGGTCCATTTGTACGGCGATTTTCAGGGTCATTGTCATTCCTTGGATATTTGCGATCCCACTTACCGTTCGTGTCGAGCCTAGTCGAGACACATTGATGGTGGAAAGCTGGCTTTCGACCTCGCTCGAGACGAACGGAGATGGTTTTCTTGCCATTGGTCCTGAGCCTGTCGAAAGACGCTTGTCGTCGAAAGGCGGGGGTTCGACAGGCTCAGGACCAATGGCAAAAGGCCAATCCGATTCAAAACCCGTGCCATACATTCGGAAGATGGACGGGCAGACGCCGGGGCGCAACCAGGATCACGTCGATCTGCATATCCTCGCCATTCGGGCAAAATTGGGGATAGAGGATCTCCGCGGCATCGGCCACTCGCCGGAGCCGTCTGAGATCGATCGCCTGCTCCAGGTCTTCGAGCTTTGTCCTCGCCTTCACTTCGACAAAGGCGACGAGCGTGCCGCGTTTCGCAACCAGATCGACCTCGCCGCGCGGGGTTCGTACCCGTTCGGCCAAGATTCGCCAGCCTTTCAGGCGCAGAAATCGGGCGGCGGTCTTCTCGGCCTGACGGCCTCGCGCTTCGGCCGCCTCCCGTTTCATTTGACGGAGACCGTTCGTACAAGGTTTAGCGAAATACAAAGCCGGACAGGACCGTGGCGTTCGCCAGGCACAGGACCAGCGGGACGGGGCTCCGGTGCGTTCATTTTTCCGACTTCCAGCGATTGGCCAGTTCATACAGCGCCTTGCGGTCAGTGTTGAATCTGCGCGCTACCTCGCCCGCTGCCTTCGATGCCGGCAGCCGGACCAAGGCTTCGCGCAGCGCCGATTCCACCTCTTGCTTGCTGGCCGCTTCCGGTGCAGCCGGCGGGCCGATGATCACGACAATCTCGCCTTTCGGTTTTTCCCCAGCATAGCGATCGGCCAGTTCGCCAAGGGACCCGGCCACGCTTTCCTCGAATCGCTTGGTGATTTCGCGCACCACGGCAGCCTTGCGATCGCCAAGCACCGCCAGAGCATCCCCGAGCATCGCGCCCAGCCGGGAACCGTTTTCGTAAAAGATCAGGCTGGCGTTGAGCGATAGCAATGCGCCGAGCGAATCTTTCCGCGCCTTGGTCTTGCTCGGCAGGAAGCCCTCGAACAAAAAACGGTCACTGGGCAGACCGGAGAGGGTCAATGCGGCGATCGCGGCGCTGGGACCGGGAATCGTTGTTACATGGAGGCCGGCGGCCTGCGCATCGCGGACCAGCTTGTAGCCCGGGTCGGAGATCAGCGGTGTCCCCGCATCACTGACCAGTGCGACAATTTTGCATCGAACGGCATCCAAAATGAATGCGCGATCGGCAGCGGATTTATGATCGTTGTAGACAATCATCTTTGACTTTTTACCGATGTGATTCAGTAGCTTGCCCGTGACTCTTGTGTCTTCCACGAGGATGATATCGGCCGCCGCGAGGGTTTCCTCGGCGCGGCGCGACAAATCTCCAAGGTTGCCGATCGGGGTGGCAACGATATAGAGACCGGATTGGGCAGGAGTGGACATATGACGGTCATGGCAGACAAGACGCATCCAGGACAAGATCAAAGCGGGCGGCGTGGCCTTTTGAAATGGGCAGGTGCATCCGCAATTGTCTTCCTCGCCGGCTGCTCGACCGTGATTCCGCGTGGTGCTGAGCCGCCGCGGACCGAGACACCCGCACCGCCGCCGGTGACTTCGGGCCTGCCCGACGATCAGAAACATCATCGCATCGCGTTGCTTGTGCCGCTGTCCGGGACAAATGCCGGAATCGGCCAGTCGCTGGCCAATGCTACCACCATGGCGCTGCTCGACACCAAGGCCGACAATATCCGCATGACCAGCTATGACACGGCAAAGGGTGCAACCGCTGCCGCGCAAAACGCGATCCGCGATGGCAACAAGCTGATCATCGGCCCCCTGCTCAGCGACAATGTCGTGGCGACCGCCAATATTGCCCGGCCAGCGGGCGTCCCCATGCTCAGCTTTTCCAATGATAGCAGCGTCGCCGGCAATAATGTCTTCATATTGGGTCATGTCCCCTCGCAGTCGATCGAACGCGTAGTGGACTATGCCCGGTCGAAGGGCATGACGCGCTTTGCCGGTCTGGTGCCCAACGGTGTCTACGGGCAGCGCGCGTCCTCGGCCCTGCTGCGAAAGGTCAAGGATGTCGGCGGCACGGTCGTATCGATCCAGACGTTCAACCGCGATTCCCAGTCCATCGAGGCAGCGACCAAGAAACTTGCCCAGAACGGCGATTTCGAAGCGGTGCTGCTGGCCGACAATGGCGACATGGCGATCAAGGCAGCACCCTATATTCGCAAGAATGCCAGCGGCACGGCGAAAATTCTGGGTACCGACCTGTGGAATACGAGCAGCAATCTCGCTGGCGCTCCGTCGATGCGTGGCGCCTGGTTCGCGAGTGTTTCCGACAGCATGTACAGACAATATGCCGACCGGTATCGCGCCCGTTACGGCAAGGCGCCGTTCCGGCTGTCGAGCCTCGGCTATGATTCGGTTCTGCTGACCGTCAAGGTTGCCCGCGACTGGAAAGTCGGATCACCGTTTCCGATCAACCAGTTGACCGACAAGGGCGGATTTATCGGGCTGGACGGCGTCTTCCGCTTTCAGGCCAACGGTGTTTCCGAACGCGCGCTCGAAGTGCAGGAAATCCGTGCCGGCAGCTTCGCGGCAATTGATCCTGCGCCGAAGGGATTTTGATCACACTGTGCTCCGCACTTGATGCGGAGCACTAGCCTGATGCGAGCGAATTGCCTGCAGAGCTCCGCATCAAGTGCGGAGCACTAAACTAGCCGATATTCTGGCCGGTGTCGGCCCAGTCTTTCAGAAATCCCTCGATACCCTTGTCGGTCAGGACATGCTTGAACAGGCTGCGAATGACACCGGGCGGCATGGTCGCCACATCGGCACCGATCCGCGCTGATTCCAGCACATGAATCGGATGGCGGATCGAGGCGACGAGTATTTCGGTTTCGAAAGCGTAATTGTCGTAGATCAAGCGGATATCTTCAATCAGTGTCATGCCGTCGAGACCATTGTCGTCATGGCGGCCGACAAAGGGAGAAATGAAGGTTGCACCGGCCTTGGCCGCGAGCAGCGCCTGGTTGGCCGAAAAGCACAAGGTCACATTGACCATCGTGCCCTCGCCGGTCAGCGCCTTGCAGGTTTTCAGCCCGTCAATGGTGAGCGGGACCTTGATCGCGATATTGTCGGCTATCTTGCGCAGTATCTCCGCCTCTTTCATCATCGTTTCATGATCCAGCGCGACGACTTC
>Ga0209346_1000805_pt1 | contig 22298 bp, 29 predicted proteins | sample AutmiccommunBRH9_FD_187381 | JGI IMG/M metagenome (GOLD analysis project Ga0209346, IMG submission 187381) | Deep subsurface microbial communities from Mt. Terri, Switzerland - Autotrophic microbial communities BRH/9 (SPAdes) (version 2) | ecosystem: Environmental > Aquatic > Deep subsurface >...
CATCTTCCGACGAAAGCGACACGTTCAGCGAAGCATCGCCGCCCATCGACATGCGGCGGTTCATGTTGACCACCTCATGCTCGGCAACGCCCAGATCGGTGGAGATTTTCTGCACGTCCTCCGGCGAGAGATCGCCATCCTCGAACGCTTCCAGATTATTTTTCATCCGGCGCAGATTGAAGAAAAGCTTCTTCTGTGCAGCGGTCGTCCCCATTTTCACGAGGCTCCAGCTGCGCAAAACATATTCCTGGATCGATGCGCGAATCCACCACATGGCGTAGGTCGCCAGGCGGAAACCACGATCGGGTTCAAATTTCTTCACGCCCTGCATCAGGCCGACATTGCCCTCGGAAATAAGATCCGAGACCGGCAGCCCATAGCCGCGAAAGCCCATCGCAATTTTGGCGACGAGTCGCAGGTGCGACGTGACAAGCTGGGCGGCTGCTTCCTGATCCTTGTGTTCAGAATAGCGTTTCGCCAGCATATATTCTTGTTCGGGAGTCAAAAGCGGAAATTTACGAACTTCCGAAAGATACCGGTTCAGGCTCGCGTCCCCCCCTAAGGCAGGGATTTTTGCCGGAACATTGCTACCATTAGCCATTTTCGTTCCTTTATGTTGTGCCGCCGGGCCTCATTAAGCACCCGATGGTCAAATGCGAATATAAGGTGTATTACTTATATGCGCAACTGCATGAATAGTTCCTGCATATCGTCCGGAAAACCGATAGAAAACGTCAATTTTTCGGCCGTTATGGGGTGAACAAATCCAAGGCTAGCAGCATGCAGGGCCTGGCGTCCAAATCGAATATCTTTTCGCCGGGAAAGCAATGATTTTCGACGAGTGCCATAGAGCGGGTCGCCGATCAGACTATGGCCGATATGGGTCATGTGAACCCGCACCTGGTGCGTCCGGCCCGTTTCCAGCGTGCATTCGACCAAGGCGGCGCCGTCCAACATCTCCTTGACCGTATAATGGGTCATGGCGGCCTTGCCCCGGTCATCGCCGACCACCGCCATTTTCTTGCGGTCGACATTGCTTCGGCCGATGCTGCCCTCGATCGTCGCGGACGCCGGATTGGGCCTGCCGTTGACGATCGCCATATAGCGTCGCTCAATATCATGCCTGGCGAACAGCGCGCTCAGTCCCTGATGCGCGGCATCGGTCTTGGCGGCGACCATCAGTCCCGACGTGTCCTTGTCGATCCGGTGGACGATTCCCGGCCGTGTGACGCCGCCGATGCCCGACAATTGTCCCCGGCAGTGGTGCAACAGGGCATTGACCAATGTGCCGTCGGCATGCCCGGCTGCCGGATGGACAACCAGGCCCGCCGGCTTGTTGATGATGATCAGATGGCTGTCCTCGAAGACCACGTCCAGCGGGATATCCTGCGCCAGGGCCGGCCCTTCAATCGGCTCCGGAACGGTAAGCGTGAACGCCTTTCCGCCCATTTTCTTTGCCGCGGCATCGGTAAAGACCGTGCCGTCGATCAGCAGGTTGCCGTTCGATATCAACGATTTTACCCGTTCGCGGGAAAGCCCGTCCACCGCTTCCGTCAAAGCCGCATCCAGACGCTGTTTTTTCTGAGAATCCGGCAAAGTTCCGGATATGGTGGATTGCCCCGCATTCATCGCGTAGATGTGGGCCATGCAACTGCTTATATCAAGCGCGATGTTGGCCGATCTGCAGCAGTTGGCCCGGAGGGCAGCGCCGCAGGAAATCTGCGGCATCCTGCTTGGCCGTGAGGGCAGGGTCAGCGCCCGCCGCGCGGCAAGGAATGTGGCCGATGAGCCGCATCGCCATTTCGAGATTGATCCGCGCGTGCTCATTGATGCGGAGAGACGGGAGCGCAGCGGCGGCGTACCCATCCTCGGTTATTATCATTCGCATCCCTCAGGAACAGTGCGCCCTTCGCGTACCGATGCCGGAAGCGCGGCACCGGATGGTCGGCTCTGGCTGATCCTGAACGGGGAGGCGGCGGCAGCCTGGCAGTCAGTTCCTGACGGCGAGATTTATGGCCGTTTCAGCGCGATCGCGCTTGATTGCTCCGGTCCAAAAGGCCAAACAGCCGCAGACTAGAAATCACAGTTTGAAAGCGCGTTTATATGTCGAATGATGAAGTTGACCTTGCCTCTCTGCTCTGTTCGAAAATCTGTCATGATCTGCTCAGTCCCGTCGGTGCTCTCAATAACGGGCTGGAATTGCTGGAAGGAGAGACCGATCCGGTGATGCGTGACCGCTGCATGGACCTGCTGGCCGACAGCGCCCGAACCTCCGCCGACAAGCTGAAATATTTTCGGCTCGCCTTTGGTGCGGCGGGCGGCTTTGGCGACACGATCGATCCGGCCGAGGCGCGCCAATTGATCGAATCGCTGCTGGGGGATTCGGGAAAAATCACTTTGGGTTGGGCGGTCCAGGGCGAAGCCCTGCCAAAAAAGGCGATCAAGATCCTGCTCAATCTCGCGTTGATTGCCAAAGAAACTCTGGTCAGGGGCGGCCGACTGGACGTCGGGGCAGAACAGGGCGACCTGGGCATCGAAGTGGTGATCAGGGCGGAAGGCACGAAAATCGCGCTCGACGATGGTATCCGCACCGCTCTTGACGGAACGATCGACCCGGCCGATCTCAGCGCTCGCACCGCGGCGGCGTGGATGACGCGCGAACTGGCCCTCAAAAACGGGGGGGATCTGAGGATTTCTCCGGCATCCGGGACAGAATTGCTTTTGGGTGCTATCGTCACCGCCTGATTTGGAGCGGCCCGGTGCGAGAAGGAGGTCTGACATGGATGTGATATGGACGCCGTCTCCCAATTATGACGAGCGCCGGCTGCCGGTCAGCATCCTGGTAATGCACTATACGGGGATGAAGGATGCCGCCTCGGCAATAGACTGGCTGGCCAATCCCGAAGCCAAGGTGTCGGCCCATTATGTCGTGACCGAGGATGGCCAGATCGTTCATATGGTCGACGAAGCCAAGCGGGCCTGGCACGCGGGGCGCGGCTACTGGCGCGGCATCACTGACGTGAACAGCGCCAGCATCGGCATCGAGATCGCCAATCCGGGCCATGAATGGGGCTATGTTCCGTTTCCGGAAGAGCAGATGGATGCGGTCACCCGGCTTGCCCATTCGATCGTTCAGCGGCACGATATTGCCGCTACCAACGTGATCGGCCATAGCGACCTCGCCCCGGCGCGCAAGCAGGATCCGGGCGAGCTGTTCGACTGGGAACGCCTGGCGCGCCACGGCATTGCACTGAAAAAGCCGCCGCTGAAACTGGGGGATCCGCCATGGACCGATGGCGGTTTCATGCTGGCGCTCGAACGGTTCGGCTATGACATTTCCGACCAGACCGCAGCCGTCATCGCCTTCCAGCGGCGCTTCCGGCCAAAAACCATCGACGGCGTGATCGATGGCGAATGCCGTTCGCTGCTTCTGTCTTTAATGTTGGACAGGGAGCGCGGAATCACTAAATAGGACGGACCAGAGGGTCGGCCAGCCGCCCGCCGAAGATTTAGCGGAGGCGGGAGGAAAGTCCGGGCTCCACGATTAGAAGGTGCCGGATAACGTCCGGCGGGGGCAACCCCAGGGAAAGTGCAACAGAAAGCAAGTCGCGACGACCTTGGTCACGTGACAATGAAAGGGTGCGGTAAGAGCGCACCGCGGGGCTGGCAACAGGCCTGGCACGGTAAACCCCACCTGGAGCAAAACCAAATAGGGGCGGCATATGGCTTTTTCGGCCTGCAGCCCGGGTTGGTTGCTTGAGCCATGCAGCGATGCACGGTCCAGATGAATGGCTGGCTATCCCGCCGAAGCCTTGTGCGGAGGCGGGTGGACAGAACCCGGCTTACAGACCCTCTGGTATTTTGAAATGATCTTGGAACCGCCGGCTCTCAGTGGTAGATAGCTATATGAGAAAATTCCTGCTCAGCTGCTTTTCTTCTCGTCTGTCTGTTCGGCTATGGTCCAGCCGTTAAGGCGCAATGCGTGTCGCCACAGGGCGAGCGCGGTGTCGCACTGCTCATCGGTATCAGCGCCTATGATGACCTGAATTGGCCCGCGCTGGCGAACGCGGTCAATGATATCGATCATGTCTGCGCTGCCTTTGCCAAAGCAGGCTTTGAAATCATTGATGTGCGCGATGCCGATATTGCAGAATTGAACAGCGCGACCCGGGTTTTTGCCGCCAAGGCATCCAGGGCCGACAGTGCGGTTGTCTATTATGCCGGACATGGCTTCGAATATAACGGCCGTAATTTCATGGTGCCGGTAAATGCGCCGGCTTATGCCTCCAAAGATGAATTGGATACGCTGTTTCTGCCGCTGGAGAAAATGCTGGCGGCGGCCTCGAAGGCCAGGAAGTTCAACCTGTTCTTCATGGATGCCTGCCGGACCCCGGACCCGATTGTGCGGCTGAAAGACCTGACCAGTGACGACCCTGACGGCGGCATTTCCCCGATGGGACTGCTGGAGATGACGCAAGGCGCCGTCTTTTATTCCACGGCCAAGGGTAAGCCGGCTCTGGACGCAGCCCCGGCGGATTCGAAGACAAGCCCCTTCGCTCAGGCGATCGCGGACAAGCTTGCCATTCCCGGCCTTGAGCTGTCCGATTATTTCAAGGTCGTCTCCCGAGACGTCTATAGCAATACAAGGGGACTGGATCTCGGCCCACAGCAACCTTTCCATTACGGCAGCTGGTTTGAAGATTTTTATCTCAACCTGCCAAAAGATGTTTCTGACGTTGTAGGTACGCCGTCGGCCTTGGCGGTGACAGCATCACTATCGCCAATCGACATCCCGATGGAACGTTTGGCGATAGAGGACGAGACCATATTGGTCGGCGAAATTCTCGGCGATCTCGGTGTCGCCGGTTTGACGCAGCTGGCGAGGAACGGGGATCCCCTGGCGCAATCTTTCCTCGGATATATGTATCATCTTGGCGTCGGGGTTCGCAAGGACCTGGAGCAGGCAAAGGACTGGCTGGAAAAATCGGCGGCGCAGGGCCATCCGGCAGGACAGACCGAACTGGCCTGGTTCCTGCAGGAAAATGAGCCGGTCGAGGCAAGCCGCACATTGGAACTCTATCTGCTCGCAGCTGCCCAGGGATATGCCAAGGCGCAATCCCATCTCGGCTTCGCGCTGTGGGAAGGGAAATTTGGTATCACCGACAAAAGACGGGCGCTCGAGCTTTTTGACGCCGCGTCGGATCGCGGGCATCCCTATGCAACCTACGCTCTTGGAATTTACGGAGACCAGATCGAAGAATCTCTGCGAAAGCTGCGGTTGCTGGCCGATAGTGGAAATGTCGAAGGCAACAACTGGATATGCGAGCTGCAATACCAACTGGGGCAGGCGGACAAGGTCGCCAAGGATTGTTCGCTCGCGGCCAGGGGCGGATATGCCGGTGCGCGGGCGATATGGGCGCAGCTTCATGATCGCGGCCAGGGTATCCCCAAGTCCCCGACCGAGGCGCGCTATTGGGCGACGCTTGCCAGCAGTCAGCCCGAGCTTGAACAGCGTCCCGATTTGGTGCGCGTAACTGCGAATATATTGTCGGGCAAATAGCACATTGAAGAGGCTGGTAGTTGGCGGCAGTCTTTGATAGAGTCGCAATCATGCCAAAAGCAACACGATCAGATAACTGGGGCTTCCCAAGATGGGGGAGCTACGAAAGTTCGCGAGAAACGCAGCAGGTCAAGATTTGTGATCGCCACGGCTGCAACGAGGCGGGCAATTGTCCGGCTCCCAAGTCTCCGAACAGTCCCGAGCGCTGGTATTTTTGCCAGACCCATGCGGCGGAGTATAACCGCGGATGGGACTATTTCGAAGGTCTCGACAAGGAAGAGCGCAAGCAGCGCGAAGCCGACGAGCAACGCGATGCCAATGCCTATCAGGAAGCCGCCCATTACAGCTGGATGGGTTCCGGCGACGGCAGCCGATCGCGCGATGAAATGACCGCGCTGGAGATTTTCGATCTGACCCCCGATGTCGAATTCGAAACTGTAAAAAAGGCTTGGCGATCGATGGCCAAGGAATATCACCCGGACGTCAATCCGGGGGATGCAGAAGCCGCGAAGAAATTCCAGACCGCGCAGGCAGCCTTCGACGTCCTGCGCATCGCCGAAGAACGGCGGGTCTGGAAGCCGATCTGACCCTGTGTTCCTGCGAAGGCAGGAATCCATCTCGTGTCATACCGACGATCACCATTTTTCGAAAAGCGCGCCGACCGATGGTCTGCTTCCAATAGCAACAATCCTTCACGCCCAGAAACCGGGAGCTGGACCCCTGCCTGCGCAGGGGCACTATTGGTCCTGAAAGCGGTCGGCGGTCTGCCGGATCAGCGCAATCATATTGGGAATGCCCTGGGTCCGGTTTGAACTCAGCTGGTTTTTGAGGTCAAACGGCTCGAGCACTTCGGCAATATCGATCTGTCCTATTTCGGATGCCGGCCGATCCTGCACGGTTTCCAGAACCAGCGCGATAATCCCCTTGGTGATCGCGGCATTGCTGTCGGCGAGAAAATGCAGCCGTCCGTCATCCAGCTGCGTCGGATAGACCCAGACCGAGGCCGAACAGCCCCGGACCAAAGTCGCATCGGTTTTCAGCGCATCGGGCATTGGATCAAGCTCCTTGCCCAGGTCGATCAGCAGCCGATAGCGATCATCGGCCTCGAGAAATTCATATTCTTCGATCAATTCGTCAATCTTGCTCATGGGCAGGGCGGTTAGCAGGGGCAACCGGCAACGTCACCTATTTTAACCTTTCGCCTCGAGCGAAGTCGAGAGGCTCTCGCGTGCCTCGACTGCGTCCGACACGAATAGAGTCTGGGTCAGTTTGTTAAAGCTCAACTCCGGCCGCGATCGCTTCCAGCTTGCGAATCCGTTCTTTCAGGTCCGCGACCTCGATTCGCGATGTTGCGGTGGGCGGATTATCCTCTCGCCGCTGTTCCAGTTCGCGGGCTTTCAGCGAGATCCAGTCACGCCAGCCGCGAAGAGCGACCAGCGACACAACGGTCAGGCCGATCAGCGAAAAGGCCGCGGTGATCATATAAAAGGTAGGTTCTTGCATCATGCTCGTCCTTCTACTTTCGGGACCGGACTAGCGGTCGCGTAATTTCTCGATCTCGTTTTGCAGCTCGCGGGAACCGCGATCATCGGTGGCGATTTTTTCCAGCACTGCCACGCGTTCCTTCAGATATTTCACGTCTTCCTGCAGCCGTTCGGCGTCGCGATGCTGCACCGCAATCGCCTTGCCATTCTCGTCTTCACCAATGCCATTTTGGGCGCGGTAACGGGTACTCAGCACCTTACCGATCGTCACGACGATGATGATGGCAACAACCATTTCAAAAGGATTCATTTCAATACTCCCTGCAGTCTGTGCATGACTCGATCAGCGATCCCGCAACTGTTCAATTTCATTTTCCAGCTGCCTGGTGCTGTGGCCGTCGGTCGTAATTTTTTCCAGCACGGCTACGCGTTCCTTCAGATATTTCAGCTCTTCGCGCATGCGGTCGGTGTCTGCGTCCACGCCCTTGGGCAGATGGCCATATTTTTCGGCCATTTTGCTTTGGTGGCGGGTCCAGATCCAGAGTGCTCCCAGCGCGAACGGAGCGAGCGGAATGAGAAGTGCAAATTCGAAGCCCATCAGTTCAGTTCCTTCGTTTCGGCGGCGTCGCGTAAATCCTCGATCTGCATCGAGACGTCGAAGCCCTTGTCGGTAATGATCCGCTCAAGCACGCGCACCCGCTGTTCGAGTTCCCGGTTGCCGACCGCATATTGCGCTGCTTTCTCCGCCGATATCACGGCCTGCTTGTCCATCATTTTCTGCTGATGATTGGTCCAGATTGCAAAGCCGCCAATCGCCAGGCCCGCAAAGGGTATCATCAAGGCAATATATTCAATCAGCATTATTTTCCCTCTCAGTTCGCCCGCTTGTCGCGCAGCTGTTCAATTTCCTGGGTCAGCCGGTGGCTATCGTCGGTGACGATCCGCTCGACATTGGCGAGCCGGTCTTTCATCGATCCGATTTCGGCGCGCAATTCGGCGTTTTCGTTGGTCAGCAATTTGACCCGTTCAACAGCTTCCTTGTCGGTTTTGGGATAGACCGCCTTGCCCCACTGGTTTTCCAACGGATAGCCATTCTTGATCCGCATCCAGGTGGTGGTGACCCATCCAAGGGTTATGGCGATGGCGGCCACGGCGATCATCGGTGCGAGTTGCACGAATACAGCCACCTTATCCGGTTCCATCAGTTCTTCTCCCTCAAGGCTTCGATTTCGTCGGCGGTGCGTTTGGCCGGGTCGGTGGCGATCCGTTCGAGCACCTGGAGCCGCTCCTGCAGCCTATCGATCTTTCCGACCAGCTGGGCATTTTCGTTGGACAGCAATTCTATCTTGCGTTGTTCGTCCGGGTTCGCCTTGTTGGATTTGCCGGATTTCCCCCCCCATTCGTCTTCCAGTTCATAACCATGCTTGGCTCTGATCCAGTTGTTGATGATCCACCCCGCGTAGCTGAGGGCGATAATCGCGATGATCGTTTCCGGGCTTCCCCAATCCATGTTATTTCTCCCTCAACTCTTGCGCCTAGCGCAGATTCTCGATCTCGTTGGACAGCGCCGTATTCTTGCTGGTGTAGTAAAGTTCCATGTCAGCCAGCTTGCGGTCGATTTCCCGGAACCGCGACTTGATGTCGCGGGTGGTGCGATGCGGTGACTGGCGCACGCCCTGCCAGAACTTGGTATCCTCGGGATCGCTCAGATACATGCCGACAGGCTTCGGCTCGGAAATTTTCGCCGCGATCCAGTAGGCCACCAGCGTCCATGGAAAGGCAAAGGTGACGGTCGCGATGATGGCGGCGAGGCGAACCCAGGCAACGTTGATCCCGGTGTAATCGGCAATCCCGGCACAGACCCCGCTCCATTTGGCGCGCTTCTTGTCGAGATAGAATTTGGTGCGGGAGGAGCTCATGATGGGTGCCTTTCTTTTTTCAACAGCTCGTCAAAATTATCGAGCGTGGGTGCCGGGTTGGAAGACGGGTTCGGCAAGGCGGATTGCCGCCAGTCGGGATTGTCCGCTGCCATGATCCGTTCGATGGTTTCCATCCGGTCGTCTAGGCGGCGCGCCATATGGTGCAGTTCCTCGAGCAGATTCTCGTCTTCGTTGGTGATCGTGGCGGCAGTCTTCCATTTTGTGACATAGTGGAAGATCAACCAGGGCAGTCCGATGAACAGTGTCCCCATGACGATGGGAATGATGATGAGTTCTTCCTGCATTATGCGTTACCCTTCTTCATGGCCGCCTTCATGGCTTCCAGTTCCTCATCGACCTTGTCGCTGGATTCCAGCGCGGCGATCTGGTTTTCCAGGCTCTGCGGCTCTCCGCCCATGCCGAGGGCATCGGCGCGACCTTCGGCAAAATCGACTTGCCGTTCGAGATATTCAAAGCGCGAAAAGGCATCGTGCACTTTTTCACCATTGTACATCTCGCGCAGTTTCACCCGATTCTCGGCGCTCTCCAGACGATTGACCAGGCTGCTCTGGCGGGAACGGGCTTCCTGCAATTTCTTCTGCAGTTTGGCGATGTCACCTTCCGAGGAGCGGAGCGCTTCATCCAGTACCCGAATTTCCGCCTTCAGCTGGTCTGCCATGTCGGCCGCCTTGCGCTTTTCTATCAGAGCGGCCTTGGCGAGATCCTCGCGATCCTTGGAGAGCGCGAGCTGGGCTTTTTCGCTCCAGTCTTCGGTCAGATGATCCAGCTTGTCGATGTGTCGGCGCATTTCCTTCTGGTCGGCAATCGTGCGAGCAGCGGAGGCGCGGACCTCTACCAGCGTTTCCTCCATCTCGAGGATGATCATACGGATCATCTTGGACGGGTCTTCGGCCTTGTCCAGCATGTCGGTAACGTTGGCGGCGATGATATCGCGCGTTCTTGAAAAAATACCTGCCATGTACATACTCCGGTTGCGTCTGGGGTTGTGTTGAAACCTGTTCGAGCCGTCGCTCCAGTCCTGTTCTACATCAACCTGTTGAATTTCAAAAGGTGGCCGGGACCTGACTTCGGCAAGGGGGAAAGAAGGGGTCCCGGCCATTTTGTCTGTCATGCCCGGTAACCTGGGGTAACAAGGCTGACAGCGGGGGAAGCGGTCTGGGTATCGGTGCTCGTGCCTTCGGCCTGTGCAGGTCCGACGGCGCTGACCAAAATCGTCACACAAAAAAGCAGGACCGAGACGATCGCCGAAATGTCGGTGCGAGTCATATTGTTCAGTGTGGGCATGAATTCCTCCAGAAGTTCGTTTAATTCGTATCTGGAACCTGCTTTGCAGAAGCCGTGCCAATTCCAATAACACACGGATAAACAAGGAGAAATCAATATTTTTAGCATAGCGGATATGGTATTAATTGCTATTTAATGGGAAACGGCACTATATCTTGGCCATGGAACGCGAAACCCAGTTTGTCGGCGAATCGGGCGCCTTTCTCGACGCAGTGGAAAAGGCCAGCCGCGCGGCACCGCTCAATCGTCCGGTGCTGGTTGTCGGCGAGCGCGGAACCGGCAAGGAGCTTATCGCCGAACGCCTCCATCGTCTCAGTCTGCGGTGGGATGGACCGTTTGTCACGCTAAATTGTGCAGCGATGCCCGAAACCCTGATCGAGGCCGAACTCTTCGGTCATGAAGCAGGAGCCTTCACCGGCGCCACCAAGGCCCGAGTCGGCCGATTCGAGGAAGCGGACGGTGGCACGCTGTTTCTCGACGAATTGGGAACCCTGTCGAGCGGCGCCCAGGAACGCCTGTTGCGAGCGGTCGAATATGGCGAAATAACGCGGATAGGATCCTCCCGTCCGCAGCGCGTCGATGTACGGATCGTGGCCGCGACCAATGCCGATCTGCCGAAGATGGCCGACGAGAATAAATTTCGTGCCGATCTCCTCGACCGCCTCTCTTTCGAAGTGGTTACGCTGCCACCGTTACGGGTACGGGAAGGTGATATTCCGGTCCTGACCGACTATTTCGGTCGCCGGATGGCGGCGGAACTGGAGTGGCCCTCCTGGCCCGGGTTCGGCCGCCTTGCGACCGAGGCGCTGAACCGGCACGACTGGCCCGGCAACGTCCGCGAACTGCGCAACGTGATCGAGCGCGCGGTCTATCAGTGGAATGACCACAGCAGACCCGTGGATCACATCATATTTGATCCCTTCGAATCACCGTGGAAACCGAGGGAGAGGAAAGCTCTATCCGAAGCCGAGCCGACCGGGCCGTCGCCGGCAGAGGCGCCGCTGCTGCAACCCGAGGGGAGGGCGGTCGACCCGACATTTGACGAGGTGGAGGATATGAAGGCAGCGGTGGAGGCCTATGAAAAGCGGATATTGGAGACTGCCCTGGCCCGATCACGCTACAATCAGCGGCAGACCGCCAAGGCGCTGAACCTCACCTACGACCAGCTTCGCCATTCGTTGAAGCGGCATGATCTGCTCGGCTCATGAAAAAGGGCCGCAACGGCCCTCTTTCCTGATTCAGATATTTGCGCTCTCAGCCATGGTTGGCGTTCACCATCGTATAGAACATCGGCAATGATAGCAGCACATTGGTGCGCGAAGCTATCAGTGCGGTTTTTGCCGCAGAGGCCTTTTGTTCTGCTGAGGCTTCCACAATGCCGAGAACCTTTTTCTGGTTCGGCCAGATGATGAACCAGACATTGGCCGCCATCACTAGCGCGATCCACATGCCGACGCCGATCATCGTAAAGGGTGCCTGAAGCGTCATCGCCTGATGGACGTAGCCCGATAGATAGGCAACCAGCAGTCCGGTGATGACCGTCAAAAGAGCCGCCCAGCGAAAGTAGAACAGCACTTTCGGCGCGATATGCTTGCCGACCGCCGGTTTCAGTTCGTCCGGAATGCTCGGCATCAGCGGCACCTGGACAAAGTTCAGATAATAAAGCAGCCCGATCCAAAGCACGCCGAAGAACAGATGCGCCCAGCGCATTACCGAATTGGCGGTGATTCCCCCAGGATGCAGCCCCAGCATCAAGGCTATCGCCAGCAACAGGCTGACAATCATTACCGCATTCAGATTTCCAAAAAATTTTGCCATTGCTTATCCCCCCCAGGATTTAATAGGAACACATCGATATGCCCGCCGCTTGCGGATGTCACGAAAAAAGGAAATTATCGCCGGGTGATCCCCGAAAATGGATAATTGCCCTTGCATCTTTTCCGTGGTTGGTGCGTTGGGTTACGACCTCTCAAAAAATGGAGAAACGACATTATGGCTTTCGAACTTCCCCCGCTTCCCTATGAAAAAACCGCTTTCGGCGACCTGATCTCCGAGGAGACGTTCAACTATCACCATGGCAAGCATCACAATGCCTATGTCAGCAAGACCAATGACGCGATCAAGGGCACCGATCATGAAGGCAAGAAGCTTTCGGAAATCATCAAGGCAGCCGATGGCGGCCTGTTCAACAATGCCGCCCAGGTCTGGAACCACAGTTTCTACTGGCTCTGCCTCTCCTCCGAGAAGAAGGAAATGTCCGGCGAACTGAAAGACCGCATCGAAAGCAGCTTCGGTTCGATCGAAGACTTCAAGTCCAAGTTCAAGGATGAGGCGGTCGGCCATTTCGCCAGCGGCTGGGCATGGCTGGTTCTGGACGGCGATGATCTCAAGATCACCTCCTACCATGACGCCGACACACCCGTTGCTCATGATGTCAAACCGGTGCTGACGCTCGATGTCTGGGAACATGCTTATTATCTGGATTACCAGAATGCACGCCCGGACTATGTTTCCGCCTTGCTCGACAATGCGATCGACTGGGACTTCGTCGCCCTGAACCTCGACGGAGACGGCATCAGCCGCGCCGACCAGGGGTAATCTAATCCTGAACTAGAAAAGCAGATTAAGCCGTGTCCTGACCCTCAGGGCGCGGCTTCTCTTCGACCGAAAAGCCGTGCTTCATCAGCATCGGAATATTGGCCATCGCAAACAGGAAGGAAACGGCGGGCACGCCCCAGACCTTGAGCGTGAGCCACCAGTCGAAACTCAGTGCCGCTACCATCAGCTCGTTGAGCGCTGCCATGGCGGCAAAAAATATCGCCCAGTTGCGCGACAGTTTCAGCCAGCCTTCATCGTTCAGGCCTTCGAATGCCGCCTGCAGCAGGCTTTTCAGCATCGCCTTGCCGCGCAGCAATCCGCCAAATAATATGACCGCAAACCCGGCATAGATGATCGTCGGCTTGTGCTGGATGAAGCGCGGGTCGTTGAAATAGATGGTGAGCGCGCCAAATCCCAGGATCAATACCGCCGACATCCACATCATCGGCGAAATCTTGCCCAATTTCCATTTCGAAACGATCATCGCGATGACAATCGCTATCATGAACGCGATCGTGCCATAGATGGCCGCGGTGATCGGGCTGCCCTCCGGTGCACCGAATTTATACACCAGGAAGAATATCAGCAGCGGCCCGAAATCGAGCGCGAAACTCAAGCCTCTATGCTCTCTCGGAATCTCTTCAATTGCGGTTGCTTCGGTCATTTTTCTATTCCTGCTATGGCGGCGGCCAGATCTTCGGCCTTGAATGGTTTCAAGTCTTCGACGGTCTCGCCGATGCCGATGGCGTGGATCGGCAGTCCAAATTGTTTCGCTGCTGCCACCAGCACGCCGCCGCGCGCGGTACCGTCCAGCTTGGTCATGATCAGCCCGGTGACCTTGGCCACTTGCTGGAACACTTCTATCTGCGACAAGGCGTTCTGTCCGGTGGTCGCGTCCAGCACCAGCACCACATTATGCGGCGCTGCCGGATTGAGCCGACCGAGTACCCGCCGGATCTTGTCGAGCTCGTCCATCAACTCGCTGCGATTCTGCAGCCGCCCGGCTGTATCGACGATTAACACGTCAATCCCGGTCGCCGTGGCCTGTTTCACGCCTTCATAGACGATACTGGCGCTGTCGCCGCCCTGCGGTCCGCTGATGATCGGGACGCCCAGCCGCTCGGCCCATATCTTGAGCTGGCCAATGGCCGCAGCCCGGAACGTGTCCCCCGCTGCCAGCATCACGCCATAGTCCTGTTCCAGAAACAGATGCGCCAGCTTGGCAATGGTGGTGGTCTTGCCGGAGCCATTGACCCCGATCACCAGAATGACCTGCGGCCGGGGAAAGGCGTCGATTTCCAGCGGCACTGCTACCGGCTCCAGAATCGTGGTGATTTCCCGCTGGATGATCTCCTTGACCGCTTGCTCGCTCAGTCCTTTTTCAAACCGCTCTACCGCCAGCTGTTCCCGGATCGTCGCGGCCGTCGCCGGGCCGAGATCAGACAGGATCAGCGCATCTTCAATGTCATCCAGAGTCGCCGCATCCAGCCTGGCCTTGGTGACCAGGCCGGCGAGATTCTCGGTCAGCCGCGACGATGTCTTGCTGAAACCGCCGAACAGGCGATCCTTCCAACTGTTTTTCTCGGTCACTTTGCCACCCTGCCAATCAGTTGTCTGTTTTGGATCCCGGTGATTTCCACCGGTACGATCTGCCCCCTGGTCGCGGAGCCATCCATTGTCACGCGCGCAAAATTTTCCGCATAGCCGCTGTCGCCGGACATTTCCGCAAGGATATTTTGGCGCGATCCGATCAGCGACTGTCGCCAGTCCTGCGCGTGCCGGGCAACGGCCTTGCGCAATATTTTTGCTCTTTCCTTGATAATATTGCCTGCGATTTGCGGCATCCGCGCCGCCGGTGTGCCCTTCTTGGGGGAATAAGCAAAAATATGGCCATGAACGATGTCGCATTGTTCGACGAGGGCGAGACTGTTGGCGAACATGGCCTCGTCTTCGGTCGGGAAGCCGGCGATGATATCTGCGCCGATGGCAATCTCCGGCCTTTTGCTTTTCAGTCTCTCGACCAGTGCCACCGCCTGCTCCCGGCTGTGGCGCCTTTTCATCCGCTTGAGGATCATGTTGTCGCCGGACTGCAGCGACAAATGTAGATGCGGCATGATCCGTGCTTCTGTGGTGAGCAGTTCGAACAGGCGCTGGTCGATCTCGACGCCGTCCAGCGACGACAGCCTGAGTCGCGACAATGCCGGGACATGTTGCAATATGCGTTCAATCAACTGGCCCAGCGTCGGCGCTCCGGGCAGATCGGGTCCATAGCTGGTGACGTCGACCCCGGTGAGAACCACTTCCTGAAAGCCCTTGTCGACCAGCGCCTGTATCTGTTCGACAACCATGCCCGCTGGCACCGACCGGCTGTTGCCGCGGCCGAACGGGATTATGCAGAAGGTACAGCGATGATCGCAGCCATTCTGGATTTCGACGAAGGCACGCGACCGGTCGGCAAATGCGCTGACCATGTGCGGCGCGGTCTCGGTGATCCGCATGATATCGGATACGCGGATGTCCGGACGATTGCTGTGCAGCCCGAGCTTGAAATTGGCCGATTCATATTTGTCGCCATTGCCGACCACCGCGCTGGTTTCCGGCATCGCCGCAAACATCGCCGGATCGACCTGGACCGCACATCCGGTGACGATGATATTCTTCTGCGGATTGTCCTTCTTGGCGCGACGGATCGCCTGCCGGGTCTGCCGGACGGCCTCGTTCGTCACCGCGCAGCTGTTGACGATGATCAGATTTTCACCGTCGATATTGCTGGCAGCCAGATTCTGCCGCAGCTTTTCGCTTTCGGCGATATTGAGCCGGCATCCCATGCTGATCATTTCCGGAGCACTCATCCGAACTGGGCCCAGTCTGCATCACCGGCAAACACATAGCTGGTCGGCCCCTGCATCTGAATGGACTCGCCATCCCTCCAGCTTATCTTGAGGGCGCCGCCCGGCAAATTCACCTGCACGGGACTGCTGACCAGGCCTCGCCTGATTGCGGCGACCGCGGTGGCGCAGGCTCCGGTCCCGCAAGCCATGGTGAGCCCGACCCCCCGTTCCCACACGCGCAGATGAATGATGTCGTCTTCGACTTGGGCTATGTTGACATTCACCTTGTCGGGAAAAAGCGGATCGACCTCGATCATCGGACCCAGCCGTTCTAGTTCGACCGCTGCGCTATCGGCGACGAAAAATATCACGTGCGGATTGCCGACATTGACGGCGGCGGGATTTTCCAATTCCTCCCAGCCAACCGGCATGGCGAGCGTATCCATGGCATAGGCGAGGGGGATGGTCTGCCACTCGAAACGGGGCTTGCCCATATCGACAAGGGCGCCTTCGGCAGTGGCATGGCCAGTGATGACACCACCAGCGGTTTCAATCCGGGTCTTGTCGCCAAGCAGTTTGGCGACGCATCGGGCCGCATTGCCGCAGGCTTCGACCTCGCCTCCGTCGGCATTGAATATCTGCATTCTGACGTCGGCCTGGCGGGAGGGCCGCAATATAATCAGCTGGTCGCAACCGATCCCGCTATGCCGGTTGGCAATGGCAGACGCCTGCGCGGCGGACAGTTCCATTTCTGCCTCGCGCGCATCGATGATGACAAAATCATTGCCCAGTCCGTGCATTTTGTGAAAGCGTCCTGTCGTCATGACTGGCGATTTAGGGATGGCGTCCCCGGGAGTCCAGCAATTCGGCTCTCCCCTATGGCCCCGAACAGGGCTAGGCCGTTTGTTGCAGTGGGTTTTCTTCGATCGGAAGATCGATCATGGCAGATGGCTCAAGCGCCTCTTCTGCCATTTCCTCCGGCGGCAGCAAATTGCGTTCGGCAAGAATCTTCTCTGTTTCCGCAATGGTCAACGGGCGTCCGTAATACCATCCCTGGCCCTTCGAACAGCCGATTTCGCGCAATTCGCCTTCGGTTTGCTTGTCTTCAATTCCCTCGGCCGTGATCGGCATGCCGAGGCTCTCGCCCAGGCCGTTGATCGCTTTCACGATTGCCTTGCTCTCCGGATTGCGAAGGATCGACGAGACGAAACTGCGATCGATTTTTATCCGGTCAAAGGGCAGGGCGCGCAGATGAGCAAGCGATCCGTAACCGGTTCCGAAGTCGTCCAGCGCGATCTTTATGCCCTGGTTTTTCAAACTGCCGACGATGGACTGGGCCAGGCTCAGATTCTCAAACAGCGAGCTTTCGGTGATTTCGATTTCCAGGCGGTTGGGCGCGAATCCGCTTTCCACCAGCAATTTGACAATTTTCTGGGCGAGCCACGGGTCCAGCAGCTGCACCGGAGATATATTGACCGAAATGGACAGGGAGGGATCCCAATGTTTGGCATTTTGCAGCGCCTGTCTCAGAATATTGAGCGACAGATCACCAATCATGCCGGTCTCTTCGGCGATTGGAATGAATATTTCCGGAGAGATAAGCCCCTGGGTAGGCGATTCCCAGCGGGCAAGCATTTCGAAGCCGGTCAGTTTGCCGGTGGCCAGATCAATCTGCTGCTCGAAATAGGGGACAAATTCGCCGTTGGGAATGCCCGCGCGCATGCCTGTTTCCAGCAGGCTGCGCGTTTGCAGTTCCTTTTCCATATTTGCATCAAACCAGCAATGGCGGTTGCGACCCTGCTTTTTCGAACAGTACATGGCAATATCGGCGCGGCGCATGAGAACATCGACGCCTTCCGATTCGGTGTCGTAGCGCGCCATGCCTATGGAAGTGGTGACCACAAGCTGGACGCCGTCTTCGATGATCGGCGCTGCAATGGCGTCGATCAGGTCGTCGGCGATTTGCTCGACCATCTTTGGCTGTTCGGGATCAAAGATGAAAGCGCAGGCAAATTCGTCTCCCCCCAGCCTGGCGAGCAGATTTTGGGGGGGCAGGATGCCGGAAATACGGGCTGCAACCTGCTTCAGCACTGCATCGCCCGCGCTGTGGCCATGCATGTCGTTGATCGTCTTGAAATTGTCCAGATCGAGCATCAGGAAGGTTATGCTCTTCTGTCGGCGTTGCGCGATGCTGATCATTTCTGCTGTTCGCTCGCCGATGGTACGCCGATTGAGCAAACCGGTGAGCGGATCGGTAACGGCAAGCGAATGGGCGCGCTGTTCGGCGGCGGCCCGTTCCTCGACTTCCTTGGTGAGATCCTTGTAGCGACGCCAGCCGAACAGGATCAGGGCTATATTGAGGAGAAAGGCGGATACCAGAACATTGTCGCCCGCTCTAGCCTGGCCGGAAATGGAATTGATCGCATCGGACAAAACAGTGCCGCCGGTTCCCGCAAACATCAGAATCGCAAGGATGACAATGGCGCCGGTCAATACGTCGCGTCCTACGGATATCTTGTATCCATTCTTCATCAATCTGAGATGCTGGTCGGCTACTGGTCGAGCCATAGTCATTTTCCCACTATTGTCGCGACGCTTTTGCCGACGAGTTCTCAATTTCTGGTTAACATCTGTTCACAATCGTAAAATTCCGTGCTTGCGAAATTCCGGCAACTGCACTAACAGCCCTTCCATATCGGCAAGTAGCGTTGCCTGTTCAGTTTAGAGTTGGAAAAACTCACACGTCGGTCAGCGAGGTTTCGCCCACCGGCGCTTTTTGCGTTGGCCGGAATTCGGGCCGTTTTGATGAAGGAAAGGGCGGGAACATGTTCGACAAGCTGAGCGACCGCCTTGGCGGTGTTTTTGACAAGCTGCGCGGCCGCGGCGCGCTGCGCGAGGAAGATGTTCGCGGCGCGATGCGCGAAGTGCGGATCGCGCTGCTCGAAGCCGATGTCGCGCTGCCGGTGGTCAAGGATTTCGTCGAGAAGGTCACCGAGAAAGCGGTCGGCCAGTCGGTTCTGAAATCGGTCACGCCCGGCCAGCAAGTGGTCAAGATTGTCAATGACGGTCTCGCCGAAATGCTGGGTTCGGAAGTCAGTGCGCTCGACCTGTCGGTAGCGCCGCCCGCCATCATCATGATGGTCGGCCTGCAAGGCTCGGGTAAAACAACCACAACAGCGAAAATCGCCAAGCGGCTGAAGGACAAGGACAACAAGAAGGTCATGATGGCCTCGCTCGATGTCAATCGCCCGGCGGCGCAGGAACAATTGGCCGTATTGGGCGAGCAGATCAATGCGGCAACGCTGCCGATTGTCACGGGACAGCAGCCGGTCGAGATCGCCAGGCGCGCCCTCCAGGCAGCCAAGTTGCAGGGCTTTGATGTTCTCCTTCTGGATACCGCCGGACGGTTGCACGTCGATCAGCAGTTGATGGACGAGATGAAGGCGGTCGCCGATATCTCCAAACCACAGGAAATACTGCTCGTTGTTGACGCGCTGACCGGTCAGGACGCGGTCAACGTTGCGCAGAATTTCTCGGACCAGGTCGATCTCACCGGCGTGGTCCTGACCCGGATGGACGGCGATGCCCGCGGCGGTGCGGCGCTGTCGATGCGCGCGGTCACCGGCAAGCCGATCAAATTTGTCGGCGTCGGCGAGAAGATCGACGCGCTCGAGGAATTTCACCCGGAACGGGTTGCCGGCCGGATCCTCGGCATGGGCGACGTCGTCAGCCTGGTCGAAAAGGCCGCCCAGGTCGTCGACAAGGAAGAATCCGAGGCGCTCGCCGAAAAGATGCTCAAGGGCCAGTTCGATCTCAACGATCTGCGGGCCCAGCTGCGGCAGATGACCCAGATGGGCGGTCTCGGCGCGCTGGCCTCGATGATGCCGGGCATGAAGAAGGCCAAGGCGGCAATGGCCGGCGGTGCCATGGACGAAAAGGTTCTCGTGCGCATGGATGCCATCATCGGCTCGATGACCAGGGAAGAACGGGTGCGACCCGGCCTGCTCAACGCCAAGCGCAAGCGGCGGGTAGCCATTGGTTCCGGCACGACCGTGCAGGACGTCAACAAGCTGCTCAAGATGCATCAGGAAATGGCCAAAGCAATGAAGCGCATCCGCAAGATGGGCGGCATCAAGGGGCTGATGTCGATGTTTGGCGGCGGCGGCGGCGCAGCTGGCGCCGGAATGGGCGGTCAGGGTGGCGGCATGCCGGGCTTGCCCGACATGTCTCCCGGCGGACTACCGCCTGATCTGGCAAATTTATTGAACAAGAAGAAATAGTAGCAAAAATTTGGAATCATGTATTTTTAGAAAGGTTTATTTACAATGGCAGTAGCAATCAGAATGTCCCGCGGCGGCTCCAAGAAGCGCCCTTATTACAAGATCGTCGTCGCCGACGTCCGCGCCCCGCGCGACGGCAAGTTCATTGAGCGGATCGGCAGCTACAATCCGCTGCTCGCCAAGGATGACGAGAAGCGCGTTGTTCTCGATGCCGAACGTGCCAAGCATTGGCTCGACAATGGCGCCAAGCCTTCGGACCGCGTATCGCGTTTCCTTGATGCAGCCGGTCTGCTGAAGCGCGAAGCGCGCAACAACCCGAACAAGGGCAAGCCGGGCGAAAAGGCCACCGAGCGTCTCGAAGAGAAAGCGGAAAAAGCCGCTGCTGCGGAAGAAGCCGCCAAGGAAGCCGCTGCGGCTCCAGCTGAAGAAGCACCGGCCGAAGAAGCTGCTGCCGAAACACCGGCAGAAGAAACCGCTGCTCCTGAAGAAGCCGCTGCAGAAGAAAAGCCTGCTGCTGAAGAAGCGCCGGCAGCCGAAGCCGCTCCTGCAGAAGAAGCCAAAGCTGACGAAGCTCCAGCCGAAGACAAGCCTGCTGAAGAAAAGGCTGCCAGCTAATGTCCAGGCCCCTCCTCTTCAGAGGAGGGGTTGGGGTGGTGGCGAGGTGTGAACATCGCTCGCGAAGCGACAAAATGGCTTCGCCAAATCCCACCCCAATCTCTTCCCCGAAAGGGAGGGGCTTGTGACATCCGCGCCCGAAAAGCCGGTCCCGCTCGCCGTCATCATCGGCGCGCACGGGATCACCGGCGAGGTCCGGCTCAAGCTGTTCTGCGACAGTCTCGACAGCCTGACCGTCCACAAGAATTTCAACGACGGCAAGCTGACCCTGAAATCGGTCAAGCCCCACAAGATGGGCGCCATCGCGCGCATTGCCGAGATCACCGACCGCAACGCCGCCGAAGCCGCGCGCGGCACCGAACTCACCGTCCCCCGCTCCGCCCTGCCGGAACTGGAAGAGGACGAGTTCTACCATATCGACATTGTCGGCCTGCGCTGCATCAGCGATCAGGGCGAAGAGCTAGGCAAAATATTCGCCATCTATGAATTCGGCGCCGGCGACGTGATCGAGATCGAGCGCGCCAATGGCAGGAAATTCATGGTCCCGGTCAAGGCGATCGACATGCGAAGCGACCCGGCGATCGTGCAGGCGGAGTTTGTCGAGCCGCAATGATGCTTATCGTCACCATCATGATCATCGCCGGCCTGACCATCGCGATCATCGAGATTGCCAAGCGCCGCAAGCCGGACATAAGTCTCGGCTGGTTGCCAATCTGGGCCAGCCTTCCGATACCGACCCTGTTCGTGCTCTACTGGCTGTTCAATCTCTGGTGGCTGCAATCGGACCATTGCACCGATGTCCCGACCTGCGGCAGCAACGGAATCGCGGCCATGACCAAAGGTGCCGCCATCGGCCTTTTCGGTAGCTTCTTCGTCGGCATGACCACGTCCATCCTGTGGATCAACTGGCGCAACCGGAAATGACCTTCACCGCCCAGATACTCACTCTCTATCCGGAAATGTTCCCAGGACCGCTCGGTACATCGCTGGCCGGCAGGGCGCTTGAGGAGGGAAAATGGACTTGCGACACCATCAACCCACGCGATTTCGCCACCGACCGGCACCGCAGCGTCGATGACACGCCAGCGGGCGGTGGTGCCGGCATGGTGCTGCGGGCCGATATCATGGCGGCGGCGGTCGATTTCGCAGCCGAGCGGATGGCCGCTCTTCTCCCCTCCCCTTCAGGGGAGGGGCCGGGGGTGGGGCCTGTCGTCGGTTCGCAATCGCCAGCCATCGAAAAAGATCTCGGCAATTCCACATCCCCCACCCCAACCCCTCCCCTGAAGGGGAGGGGCTTTGATGCACCCCCGATACTCGCCATGACCCCCCGCGGCAAACCGCTCACCCAGGCCCGCATCCGCGAGCTCGCATCCGGGCCCGGCGTCACCATCATCTGCGGCCGTTTCGAGGGCTTTGACGAGCGCCTTTTCGAGGCCCGCAATATCGAACAGGTCTCGATCGGCGACTATATTCTGTCCGGCGGAGAAATGGGCGCGCTGGTGCTTTTAGACGCTTGCATTCGGCTGCTTCCCGGGGTAATGGGCGCGTCTTCTAGCGGAGATGACGAGAGTTTCGAGCACGGAATTCTGGAATATCCGCAATATACCCGACCTCAGATATGGGAAGGGCGCATCATCCCTGAAGTCTTGCGATCGGGGGATCATGCGAAAATAGCTGCTTGGCGGAAACAAAGGGCAGAGGAAGAT
>Ga0209346_1000806_pt1 | contig 22285 bp, 23 predicted proteins | sample AutmiccommunBRH9_FD_187381 | JGI IMG/M metagenome (GOLD analysis project Ga0209346, IMG submission 187381) | Deep subsurface microbial communities from Mt. Terri, Switzerland - Autotrophic microbial communities BRH/9 (SPAdes) (version 2) | ecosystem: Environmental > Aquatic > Deep subsurface >...
TATATTGTTCATTGAAAGACCCCCCCAAAAATTAAAATAATCTTTTCTAATTATATACATTAATAGTTTTGGATGTATATAACGAAATTTGTTTTATAATGTAAATATTCTAAATGTGATCAAAATTAGCTAAAAAAACGTCCTGTAATGGACGTCTTTTTTTTAACTTGATCTATTTTTATTACCATTTAAAAACCGTTGCGGCGACGTTGAAGCCAACACCTGAAGCAACAAAAACAACCGTATCTCCTGCTTTTATCTTCCCTTCTTCTAAAGCTACATCCAGAGCCATGGGAACGCAGGCGGAACCGGTGTAACCGTATCTATCCATGATAGTTGTTGTTTTTTCCATTGGTAAATCGATTATTTTCATAACCTCTTCAATTACCCACTTATTAATTTGAGTAAAAATAATATGGTCAATATCCGGATATTGCAAGCCTACTTTATCTAGCACTTCCTTAATCAAAGGTGGCCATAGTTTAATATTCCGATCTGGAGGTAGCGGTTTTAAAAACTGCAATAAATGTTCTTTGTTAGCCAATCGCTCTTCCGTCATTGGGTTCTTGGTTCCCCCGGCATAGATACCAAGTAAATCATATTGTGTACCGTCGGCGATCATTTTCCCCGCTTGAAAGCCTCTATCCTCGTCAGTTGCCGCAAGAATTACTGCTCCGGCACCATCGGCAAATATCGGGAAGACATTCGGATCTGTTTTATCAATAAACTTGGTCATATTGTAAACACCGATTAAAAGAATCCGCTTATAGCTTCCAGAAGCGATCATTCTAGAAGCAATGTCTAGTCCCGCCACGAAACCGGAACAAGAGGCGTTAATATCAAAGGTTCCCGCGTTAACTGCCTGCAGCCTGCCTTGGACTACCGAGGATGAAGCCGGGCTGATATATTCCGGTGTATCTGTAGCTACTATTACCAGATTAAGCTCGGCAGGAGAGATTCTCGCTGATTGCAGGGCCTTTAATCCGGCATTTGTTGCTAAATCTACCGTGCTTTCGTTATCGTCAGTAATATACCTTTGCTTAATCCCCAGCTTCTGCTCGATACTGGGCTTTAAAGGCTGTCCAAGGAGCTCTTCTATTTCTTCATTAGTAAGCATACGTTTAGGTACATATCTACCAGTCCCAATAATTCTAGCATTAATCATTTTCTGCTAAAGCCTCCTTTAAAATATATTCCTACCAAATCATTAACTTATCGGCTTCTTCCTGTAATTCATCGCGAAAATCAGGATGAGCTATAGCGATAAGCTTACTTACCCGCTCTCTTACAGATGTTCCCCTTAAAGCCGCTACACCATATTCCGTAACGATAAAATCTACATCATTTCGAGAAAGCGAAACAACTGCACCCGGGGTAAGCCGCGGGACAATTTTTGAGATCGTTTTTCTTTGCTCGGTTCCGGGTACTTTAACACTGGCTGTGGAATACAGGGCGATAATCGATTTGCCGCCTGGCGACATTTGGGCTCCGATAGCTGTATCCGCCTGCCCGCCTGTCCCGCTAAATTGCCGATGACCAAGAGATTCTGAACAAACCTGTCCAGTTAAATCCAACTCTAGAGTTGTATTAATTGAGACCATTTTATTATTCTGAGCTATGACATATGGATCATTTACATAGCTTCCCTTCAGAATTTGCACAGCAGGGTTGTCATCAATAAAATCATAGAGCTTCCTAGTACCGAGGGCAAATGTGGCAATCATTTTGCCGGGCATTAATGTCTTCTTTTGATTAGTTATTACTCCTGCTTCATATAAATCGACCATGCCGTCGGTAAACATTTCTGTATGAATCCCCAAATCCCTTTTATTCATTAATTCCGCAGAAACCGCATTAGGAATTCCCCCGATACCTAATTGAATAGTAGAACCATCTTCCACCAGCTCAGCTATCTGCTTACCAATAATCTGATCAAGCTGGGTCGGAATAGCGACAGGAAACTCGGGAACAGGATAATTGACTTCCACTAAATAATCTATCTCGGAAATATGAACTATCGTGTCGCCAAAGGTTCTCGGGTAATGTGGATTAACCTCCAATATTACTAAATCGGCGTTCTCAATCATTTCCTTTTCGTAAGTGGCGCTTAAGGAGAGCGACAAATATCCATGCTTATCCATTCGAGAAGCTGTTCCGATAAATACATTGGTTTTTCGATTAGCGAGCCGTTTTGTTCCGGCAAAATGCAAGTGGTTAGGAATAAATGAGACTGACCCCTGAGCATGAGCCTTCCGCATTGTCGGCGTATAAAACCAACCCTCCATTAGAAAGTTGTCTTTATACAGGTTATTGGTAAAATATTCGTAGTCCAGCATTGGCAAGCAGGTTGAAATAACGACGTTACTTACTTTATCAGCAACTGTGTGCAGATTGGATAATAGCTCTCGTGGTTCTGCCGCAGCCAGCGCAGAAACTAGATGATCATCTGATTTAATTAGTTGAACAGCCTTTTCGGCAGAGATTAATTTTTTTTGATAACAACCCTGAACATCTATCACTTCAGTATCCTCCTGTTAAAATAATTCCTATTGATGTGCGATCTAAGCTTCAATCGAACCCCATTTGATAACATTGGCTCCCCAAGCATAACCAATACCTGCCGAAATCATCGAGACGACTGTGCCATCTTGAACTTTTCCTTGTTCAAGAGCCAGATGGAGGGATAATATTTGATCAATCTGCCCGATGTGACCGTAGTTGCTTAGATAGATGGTTTGCTCTTCGGTTAAGTCTAACAAATCTAACAAATATTTATGCATCGAGTACTTAAAATGCAAAACAGCTAAATAACCTAAGCTGCTTTTGGGTATCTGTGATTTAGCGAAAGCTGTATCAATGCACTTCAGCCAATTATCCATTGAGACCTCATTCAATCGTTCCTTCATATGCTTTTCGTCAAAAATCCGCAGCGACTTATAGGCTTCATCAAGATTATCGCGGTTAATCGGCTTCTCAGTTCCGCCAAATTCCACTCCGGCGTCCCTTGCTAATGAGCCATCGGAAATAATATGTGTACCCAATAACAGGTTGCGATTATAATTTTTCTTTAAAATTATTGCCGCCCCACCAGCGCCTAAATTGTACATCATTGACATTGCTTTGTCTCTGTAATCTACTAAATCACCATTTCGATAACCGCCGGCTATTAAAATAGTGTCAATTTCCTCATCAGCAATCAACATATCTTTTGCCATTTTCATGGCTGCCACTGTCGAACCACAGCGTTGTTGTACATCTATAGCCCAGGCATTTACTGCACCGATCTTCTCTTGGATATAGATTCCTGTAGTTGTCAGCGGATACTCTTTCCATTCTTCCCCAATACTCAAAATAACATCAATACTCTTCGGATCTATTCCCGTGTTTTCTAAAGCATTCCAAGCAGCTTTTACACCCATCTCTTGCGTACCATCATTAACTCCTGGGATGGGCTTTTCAATAATGCCCAGCTTATTGATTATTGCCTCTTCAGTCCAGATTCTCTCTGTTGCATCGGCTATCTCCTTAGCCGTCATTCTCTTTTGGGGGATATAGATTCCTGTCCCCACGATTCCTACATTATTTTTGCTATCCACAATAACCCCTCCGCATTATTATTCCTTCGCAACGATTCACGCTTCCCCGACGGAATAATCTCCCTATGCCCGAATGGGTCTCCAATCGGGAGTCCAATTAACTTAGTAAAAATTCGATAATAGTTCTATTTGTTGCTTCAGGTTGTTCCATAAAAAATACATGTCCACCATTTTCTATTAACTCTACTCGAGAATTTTGTAGTTTGCTAGCTAGAAGCTCAGAATTTTTGTAGGGAACCACCCGATCACCTTTCCCGGCTAAGATTAGCGTCTCTGCTTTTATTTGCTGCACTCGCTCTTCCGCATTAAATGATACTCCCGCCATTAGTTGTCGTTGATAAGCATATTTAGGCTGGGGGTTGTTCATTTTTTCTTCCATAATTTTATCTAGGATATCTTGATGTTGATCGAGACTCTCCTCTGCTAAAGCCGTTGATATAGCTTGTTTTATCTCAGCAATTGAGTTATATGTTCCGCCACCTTTAAGCATTATTGCTAGGGTTTCTTGCGGAATTGGGATACTATGCGGTCCACCAAAGGATGTTGAGCAAAGCAGCAATTTATTAACCATCTTAGGGTATTTTAGTGCAAATTCCTGGGCAATAAATCCACCCATCGAGACACCTAACACGTGAGAACGATCAATATTTAGCGCTGAAAGTACTTCTGCTGTGTCGTCAGCGAAAAGCTCAATCGAGTATTCTGTATCCGGTTTATCAGTCTGACCAACTCCGCGATTATCGAAAATAATCACTTTAAAATGCTTTTTGAGTTCATCCACCTGTTTATACCACATCCATGATGAGTACCCTAAACCCTCAAGAAGAACCACAGGTTCTCCGTCACCATGTATCTCATAATAAAATTCAATTCCATTTGCGGTAATTTTACTCATATATCAACTACCTTTCCTTTTTAGAAGTAAGAAGTAGGATGTGAGATCAGAGGTCGGAATATAGCAAATATTCGACCTCTGAGCAACCAAGCTGCCTTTATTCCGCTATTTCTACTTCTAAAAATCTTTTCATACCAGCTTTACTTACTTGAACTCGATATAATCAGTCGCCAGCTCAAAAATATAACTGCCGTTGCTATCTACAACAACTCTGCTTAGAGACATTTTTGTTACACCTACACGAACACCTGGAGAATAGGCGATTTCCGGAGCTAATCCTTCAGTAAACTTCAGGGTATTCATTGCAGCGATATACCCTTCCCAAGATAGGTTGTCGCCAGCTTGTTTTAAACCTGCTGCAAAAGTTTCGGCGGCTACCCAACCAGCCATAGTATAAGCATTAACCGGGACGTCGGCAAAGTATTTGCCCATAGCATCTACTAAAGGCTTAAGTGCTGCCTCGTCAGCCTCCAGCCAACCCATAACATAAAGATTCTTGATCACATTAGGGGCACCGGGAGAGGCTACAGCTAAGAACGAGGCGTCCGCATTTGAATAGGTTGTAATCATCGGTACCTCAAAGCCGACTTTTTCCATTTCTTTAAGGGTTCCTGATGCTCCGCCGATTAATCCGTAGATAATTACTAAATCCGGATCAAGATTCTTGGCTTTCTGAATTTGAACTGTGAAATCTGTCTCGCCAACATTAAAAGCTAATTTTCCGTCTTCTGGTAGAACACTTGCTTTTCCTAAGGCTTTTAATCCTTCTTCAACGCCGGCTAGACCATCTCTGCCGACGTCATCATTCCGATAAATAACGGCTATTTTCTCCGCTTTAAATTCCTCAACGGCGTATTTAGCCATCAGTTTTCCTTCATAAACATAATTGGGTTGAACCGGGAAGAAGTTTTCTCCGGCAGTTGTTAATTGAACAGCACCAGAACCGAAGTAAACTGAGGGGATTCCCTCTTCTTTTACTAACTGTTCTGTCGCCATCACACCAGGAGTACCTAAATGACCAACAATAGCAAAGACCTTCTCATCAAAAATTAAAGATTCTGCCGCTTGAACTGACTTATCTGCTTTGAATTCATCATCTTTCTTAATCAGGTTAATTTTTCGACCGTTAATTCCGCCATTATCATTAACCATTTTAAAGTAAGCTTCCATTCCTGAGAAATACGGCGTTCCAATAACAGCATACGGGCCCGATTGAACACCAATTGTTCCAACAGTTACTGCATCATCACTTGCCCCTTGGGCATACTCAACCTTTTCCTGCTGAACTGGCGCCGGATTTTCTACCTGAGGTTGCTCGGTTTTTTCACTGTTGCAGCCAGCAAAGGCGAAGATAAGGACTGCCGATAATAGAATAAGAATACTTTTCTTTAATAAATTAGACACTGATAAATCCCCCTCTTAATATTTACTATATATTAAGCCTGATTGGCCTAATAACTGCTTGTTATTTGCCGAGATAAGCCTGTTTTACTTTTGGATTCTTTATTAATTCCTCCGGAGTTCCACTTACGGCAATTTTTCCTGTTTCTAAAACATAAGCGTAATTACTAATCGCTAAAGCTTGAAAAGCATTTTGCTCAACCAACAAAATTGTTGTGCCTTCTAAGTTAATACCTTGAATAATTGCAAAAATATTTTTTACTATTAACGGTGCCAAACCCAGTGACGGCTCATCTAGTAATAGGAGCTTAGGCTTTGCCATTAAGGCTCTGCCAATCGCCAGCATTTGCTGCTCGCCTCCCGAAAGCGTACCTGCTATCTGTTTCTCTCTCTCTCTGAGGATTGGGAAATAATTATAGACTCTCTCCAGAATCTCAGAGATTTTTCTTTTTTCTTTATTTGTATAGGCACCAACTAAGAGATTTTCGTAAACGGTTAAATCAGGGAATATTTGTCTTCCCTCAGGTGCTTGCACAAGTCCCTTGGAGACGATTTTTTCTGCGGGCAAATTAGTGATGGTTTGATTTTCCAAGGTTACACTTCCCGATTCAATCTTCAAGAGACCGGAAATTGCCTTTAATATTGAGGTTTTACCTGCACCGTTGGCCCCGAGAAGACTTACTATACTTCCTTCTGCAACATTTATTGAGACATCCTTTAAAGCATGGATATACCCGTAGTAAGCGTTAACATTATCCAACCTAAGCATTTACTTCAGCTCCCTTACCTAGATAAGCCTCTTGAACCGCTGGATTGTTCTGTATTTCCTCTTTAGTTCCTTCAGCAATTTTTTTGCCAAAATTAATTGCAGCAATTTTATCGCTTACATCCATAACTAATCCCATGTCGTGCTCAACTAAGAGAATCGTCACAGAGAATTCCTGACGAATTCTTTTGATCAGCTTAGCCAACTCTTTTGTTTCTACATCATTCATTCCTGCCGCCGGTTCATCAAGAATAATTAGTTTTGGCTCTGAGATAAGTGCTCTTCCAAGCTCAATCAGCTTTTGCGTTCCATACGGCTGGGCAGTTCCTAACTGCTGATCAATTCCGGCAATGCCTAAGAAATCCATTATCTCTAAGGCTTTTTCTCGAATTCTCATTTCTTCTTTTTTTATCGGAAAAGCTAAACTCTGTGCGAAAAAGCCACCCTTAGTCTGCTGATGTTGACCAACTATCAAATTATCTAGGACTGTCATATTTTTAAACAGCTCGACATTTTGAAAAGTTCGTGAGAGACCGACACCAATAACCTGATGAACCTTTAGCTTCAATAAATCAATATTACCGCGAAATGTAATTCTGCCTTGGTCAGGGGTATAAAACCTGCTGAGGCAATTAAATATCGTCGTTTTTCCGGCACCATTTGGACCAATTAAAGCAAAGATGCTATTCTCCTCCACCGTAAATGAGAGATCATCTATTGCTTTTAACCCCCCAAAACTAATTGCCAGATTTTCAACCTTTAAGATACTCATTGTCCATCCCCCCTAAGCACCATTTGTTTTTGTTTTATTTTTGCGGTTAAGAAGCAGAAGCTTAATTTGTGAGCCGATTCTAGCAAGTCCGTGAGGAAAAAACATTATTACTAGAATCAAGCTTAATCCTGTTAAGATTGAGGAGAAGTTCTTAATATTTTCTAAAAACGGTACCTCTTTGATAAACTCCGGAATTAAGACGATAAAAGCTGCCCCCAAAATACTTCCTTCAATTGAGGCTAACCCACCTATCACGACCATAGCCAATAAGTTAAGCGACAGGTCAATCCCCCATTGATTCGGCTCTGTATAGCGGATCAAATGGACATATAAGGAGCCAGCAATTCCTGCATAAAAGGCGCTTAAGGCAAAGGCAATTAACTTATATTTAAAAAGACTGACTCCCATCGCCTGCGCAGCATGTTCTCCATCCCGCATAGCTATTAGGGCTCTACCTGTTTTAGCCTTTAAAATGTTCTGAGCTAGGATTGCCAAGATCACAAAAACACTAATCGACAAGATAAAGTAATCCTCTCGATCCTTAAGCAAGTATCCGTTTTCTGTAAATAAAGTGAAGACCCGCGGATAACTTGAAGATAATCCGGAAAAACCATTTGTAAAGCCAATCCATTCCTTAAAAACCTGCTGAACAGCCACTCCGAAGCCTAATGTAGCTATTGCTAAATAATGTCCCTCCAGTCGGAGTGCGACCAGACCTAGCAATAACCCAATCAGCATCGGAATAACTCCGGCTAATAAAAGTGAAAGAGTAAATGAAAAGGGAATATCTCCTAAAGCAGCAGTTATATTAGCTGAGACGTAGGCACCGATTCCCATAAAAGCTGCATGACCCAAGGAGATTTGTCCGGCATAACCTAAGAGAATATTAAATCCGATGGCAATTATTGAATAAATTACTACCATATTTAACATTGTCATAGTTGATCGACCTATTTCAAGAAATTGCGGTATGCTAGCCGCAACTATGCCGCCAATAATATAGATCATTGCTTTATTTTTAAAGATCGCCATAATTACACCTTCTTCCTGTGAGCCTTGCCAAATAATCCGGTTGGCTTAACAATTAAAATTAGAATAAGTAGTCCATAGACAATAACTGTTTTCCATTGCAGAGAAAGGTAATAACCAACAAGATTGTCAAATATCCCGATAATAAAGCCACCAACAACGGGTCCGATAAATGATCCAAAGCCCCCAAGGACTGCAGCAATAAATGACTTAAGGTGAACCTCCATCATCATTGTTGTGGAAACATTAGTTGTCGGGGCAATTAAAACACCAGCGATTGCTCCCAATACTGTCGCGATAATCCAAGAAAGAGAATAGACTTTGGAAACGGGAATCCCCATCAATTTGGCAGTCTTTTCATTCTGAGCGGTCGCTCGTAAGGCAATACCGAACATCGTGTTTTTGATTAAATAGAATAATACTGCCATGATAAAAATTGTTACAGCAATAATAAACAAGGCATTAGGTTGAATCACAACCCCGCCCAGCTTGATATTGGGAAGAACAACAGCCTTCCTTAAATAATGCGAATCGGTACTAAATATTGCCGAGGCTAAGCCATTTATTATCATAATAAGACCAAGTGTAATAATCATTTTGCTCACCAATGAGGCTTTAGCTGCTGGGCGGATAAAAATCCTCTCTATCAGAAATCCGAAAGCTATAGCAAAAATGATTGCCCCCAAAAAAGCTATATAGTATGGCATATGCTTTTGCCAAATTGTTAAGGCAATAAAACTGCTAAACATCGCCATTTCGCCTTGAGCAAAGTTAATTACGTCTGATGTTCTAAAAATTAAGACTAGACCTAAGGCTGCCAAAGCATATAAACTGCCTGTTTCCAATCCCGCGACGATATTCTGTAAAAATTCAACCATAAGAAATTCTCTCTCCTTTTTGTGCAACAATTCGGAATATACGGATGCCTATACTTTTAGAAATGCAAGATTGATACCAAAACAAAAAAGCTTAGAAAACTGTAGATAGAAACTACAGTAATTCTAAGCTTCATACTCTTTAATATATAAACGCCTTTAATTTCAGTAAATGGATTTGTCCGAAAATCAGACATTTGTCTGATTATTGGACACTTTTCAATCTTCATCTAGTCCATATTTTGCTAATTTGTCATAAAGACTGGATCGACTAATCGAGAGGTATTTAGCTGTTTTTAATTTATTTCCGTTTGTCAGTTTGAGACAATTAATTATCGCCTCTTTTTCTGCCTCTTCAATTATATAATTAAGAGAGGAGATTTTCCCGGTATTTTTTTTATTTTTGTTTTTGGTCAAATATGATGGCAGGTGAATGGGTAGGATAGTCTCTCCTTCTGCTAAGTTAAGCGCTCTCTCCAAAACGTTTTCCAGCTCACGAACATTCCCAGGCCAATTATGCTGTTTAAGATTTTCTAAGGCTTGGAGAGATATATTTATCACATGCTTGCCGATTTGGTGAGCTAATTTTTCGATAAATAATTGCGTTAATTCTTCGATATCTTCTTCCCGCTCCCGTAATGGGGGGATCTCTATAGTCATTACGTATAAACGATAATAGAGATCTTCGCGAAATTTGCCTTCCTCCACAAGTTTTTTCAAATCCTTATTCGTAGCAGCAATTACGCGAACATCAATGGCAATCGTTTTGTTTCCACCTATTTTTTCTAGCTCTCTTTCCTGCAATACCCGTAATAGTTTGGCTTGCATCTCGATAGGCAGATCACCAATCTCGTCTAAAAAAATACTTCCACCGTTTGCTAGCTCAAACTTACCTATTTTGCCCCCTCTTTTAGCGCCAGTAAAGGCTCCTTCCTCATAGCCAAACAGCTCGGACTCTAGCAACTCAGCAGGAATTGCCGCGCAGTTAATCTTCACAAATTTGGAAAAACCTCTTTTACTGGCGTTGTGAATAGCATGGGCAAACAGCTCTTTACCTGTTCCGCTCTCTCCCAACAATAGAACATTCGAACTGGTTTGGGCGGCTCTTCTTGCCAGATAGTTTGCTTGAAGCATCTTTTCACTTTTACCGATAATGTTGACCCAGGAATACTTAGCGCCATGGATTTCTCGGAGTTGCTTTTTGACATGAAACAATTCCGATTCTAGTAGTTTATTCTTTTCAATGATATTTTTGAATTCATCGAGATCTTGAAATAAAACTAGGCCAAAGCCGTAAGCGATATCCCCTTTTTCATCTAACACGGGTATGCGATGGACGATCGCTGTTTTTCCGTTTTCAAATGTATGCTTCCAAGCTATTTCGGCCTTTTTTGCTTGGAAAACCGCTGGAAATCTTGAAAATTTATCAACCTCTATGACCTTTTTGCCTATAATATTATCCTTAGTGTAGCCGAGATAGTCTGCGAATATTTGGTTAATCATTCGTACCCTAGTATCCCCATCTACCAGAATTATCGCCACAGGAATTGGATCAAAGATTTTTTCCATCGACGAAATAAAGCTAACTGACAAAGCAAAGCCAGTATCACTATAGATGTTACTCTCTTTTCTTTCCATAATCCGCCTCATTCCTTTTAGGAATTGCTATTCTAATCCAATTCTATTACATCAACCTTCTTTTAACAAGAAGCTATTTGAACTTGGCAGGTTTTTTGCATTAATTAAGTTTAATGTAGAATATTATATTTATAATTTAGGAGGTTTTCTGATGAGATTACAAGACAAAATAGCAATTATTACCGGTGCCGGAAGAGGAATAGGAGAAGCCACCGCGAAAAAATTCGCTCTGGAAGGGGCTAAGGTGGTTGTTGCCGATCTTAATCAAGAGGATATTGACAAGGTAGTTACAGAGATTATTGCTGCCGGCGGTGAAGCAATTGGGATTCTCTCAAATGTCACCAAAAAAGCAGACGTAGAACAAATGTTTAACTCCATAAAAGAGAAATTCGGTAGAATTGACATCGTAGTTAATAATGCTGGGATTACCGCCGATGCTCAACTTCTGAAAATGTCAGAAGAAGCATGGGATAGAGTTATTGAGGTTAACCTTAAAGGGGTATTTATTGTTAGCCAAATTGCTGCAATGCTGATGAAAGAACAAGGCGGCGGAGTTATCTTAAATGCCTCCTCAGTTGTAGGTCTTTACGGAAACTTCGGGCAGACCAATTATGCAGCGACTAAATGGGGTGTAATCGGTATGACCAAAACTTGGGCAAAAGAGCTTGGCAAAAGTGGCATTAGAGTAAATGCCGTAGCCCCCGGATTCATCTTAACTCCAATGACTGAAAAAATGCCGGAAAAGGTCTTGGAGATAATGAAGGAAAAAGCTCCGTTAAAATCCCTAGGTTATCCAGAAGATATCGCCAACGCTTATGCTTTCCTAGCATCTGATGAGGCGAGATTTATTACTGGAGCAGTCCTTAGTGTTGACGGCGGCGTGGTTATGTAGTTTGCTCAGATGATGAGAGTACTTACTGAAGGAGTGTTAACTAAAAGCTAATACTCCTTAAATAGGTAATAGATTTGCCTCAGATAGTTATTAATTTTTCATCTTCCTTTAAAATAGCCGTAAGTCCTTCTCCCCAATATTTAACTTCAATCCCTAGTGATAGCAACATTTCTGTTACTCCAAGCTGGTCAGCGCAAGCTTTACATGCTGATACTTTAACTCCCGCTTGGATTGCGGTTTTGATTTTTTCTTGAATTAATGGATTTTCGGCAACTAATTTAGCTGGCGCTCCCCAAATTATTATCGTTACCTCTTCCCACCAATTTTTCAATTTACTATTTAACCCATACATCATGACCATTTTTTCAGCTGTTAGAACATCGGCATTTGTCCATAAAATATAAAGTGTAGTTTTATCCATTTTCTTCTCCTTTTTAATAAATTATTGTTACAACTAACTAACAAAATTAATCTTCTATTAACTTTAATAAAGGCCATTGAACTTTCCAGCCCTTACTCTCAACTCGGTTCATGTAATATTCTTTATTCTTAAATAATGGAGATCTTCTTATAACCATGTCAAACAAATCTTCTAATCCATATGGTGAAATAACCTGTAAATCACTATTTTTGTCTAGCCTAACTCCGACTGCCGTAGCTGTTTCAGGCCAATGGGCAATAGCATCAAATGTTGATTTATAAGGAAGATTTTCGTTTTTTACGTGCATCCTGGCTTGGTTCTTTATCGACCACTTTTCATTTAAAGTCTGTTTTATTAATCTATTCTCAATTAGTTGATCATTTTCCTCTGATATACTCTCTAAATCAAAATAAATAACATCAATATCATTATGTTTTTCTCGTGTGCTAAACCCATGTAGTCGATCCCAAATGTAATTACGGATATAACCTGCTGCAATAAAACAATCTGGTAAATTTAGTTCTCTCACGATTTTCAAATCTCTCAACAATTGCTCATTCTCGTTAACGAATAATTTAAGCTGTTCCTCTAATGACATCTTTGACCTCGCTTTCAGCTCGCCGCGACAATATCAGAATTATTTATTTCATCATAATACTTAGATTAATTCTCCTTTTGCGACCATGATAACTCCGCCACCTACTGAAATATTATAGCTACCATTTTCTTCTGAAGCCTGTAGTAAAAGCAGTGAAGGTCTGCCAATTTCATAACCCTGCTCAACACGCAAATTTATATCGTTACTATTGAGGTATTGATATTTTACAAGATATCCTGCCAAGCAACCATTAGCACTTCCTGTAGCTGGATCTTCAGGAATAGTAGAAAATACTCGGACATTTAAATCGTTTTGTGAGTTATATGTCTCTGTGCAGAAAACCAATATTGCCTTCGAGTCAATATTCTCTATTAATTCAAAGAATTTTTCACTATGTATTTTTGTCTTCTTTACTGATTCCAGTGATTTTAATGGGACTATAATAAATGGTAAACCCGTTGAGACTTCCTGAATACTAAATCTTGCATCGATATCATTAACGTCCAGGTTCAATACTTGGGCCATTTTCTCTTCATCAAATATTGCGCCAAACGTTGGTTGAATTTGTTTCATCCATAAGATTTGAGCTTTATCCTTATTAGTAAATGTAACCGGAATTTGCCCTACCTTTAAATTAAGAATGACTTTTTCTACATCACTTTTAATAATTTCATACTTTATTATATAAGCAGTACCTAATGTTGGATGACCGGCAAAAGGAAGCTCTTCTTCAGGTGTAAATATCCTGACATCAAAACCACCATTGTTCGACTCATCAGATAAGATAAAACTCGTCTCAGAATAATTCATTTCTTTCGCAATTTTTAACATTTCATCATCAGTTAAGCCTTTAGCATTTCTTACTACAGCAAGTTGATTACCAGCAAATTTTTCTTCTGCAAAAACATCAACAATATAAAAAGTTAAATCTTTCATTTTTATACCCCCATTACTCTTTATGTGTACATTATATTATTTTCGGCAAAGGTTAGTAATTGATGAAAAATTTCTTTTTCGTTTCGCATTTTTTCACCACCTTATCATTACTTGTTCCATATTATAGTTCCATTAAAACCATACCCATCATATCCCAGTACGTACTCATATTCATTACCTTCCATGTCTCTCCATTTAATTTTTTCACCAGGGATTCCTTCTGGTAGTGTTGTATTTATTATGATGTCCTGATTTCTAACTTCATCAAGTTTTTTTAACACTCTTACTTCCTGTAATTCATTTTTACTTGAATTCCATTCAACTTCTACTAATTCAAAATCGAAGATACTTCCCAATACTTTAGCCTTAAACAATTCACCTTGTCCATTTCCATTAATGGTTATCTCGCTAAAATCCTCATTTATACCGTCAACATCATAACCAATAATTGTGATAGTCTGATAATAGTTATCAACTTCCTTAATAATATACCATAAGCTATTATCACCAGCTCCCAATACTTCTAATTCCAATTGTGAATAACTCTCTTCATTTTCTGTAATTTTGCTTTCTAATCTCGTAATTTCAGTTTCTGTAATTTCCAGGTCTTTTTCCAACTTAGATTTCTCAGACTTTATTTTCAATAACTCACTATTAACTTCATCATACTCTAATTTGTCCTGTTCAATTTTTTTATCGAGAGATATTATTTGTGTTTTTAGTTCATTTATTTCTTGATTACTATTACAACCAGTTAATACTAAAATCACTAATAATAAAAACAAAAACTTTTGGATATGCATAGATTCTTTTCAATCCTTTCTTTTAGTAGAGCTGCCTGTGAACTACATTTGAAGTCTGCTAAATCTTTCTTGCTGTTACGACGGGCTGATAATACCCTGACTCAGAAGGCATACTCCACTCAATATCATTAAAACCAACAGATTTTAATATTTTACTTAACTCATCTCTCAGTATAGCTCTATAAGTTGTTTTTTTATGATTTGTTGTCCATTTTCCGTCAGCTTCTAGCAAGATAAAATGATTTGTTGTATATATTTTCCCGTCATCTGCCCAATCCCAAACCTGAAAAACTATACGCTTGCCGGCATCGAAAAGGTAAGGTTGAGTTGCTCGTGGTTTTTCTTTTACGTGTTTGTCATAATCTCTTATTGTAATCACCAGCAAACCATTGTCATTCAGCTTTGAATATAAATTGCGGGATGCTAATTCTAAATCATCATCTGTTAATAGATGCGGAATTGCATTATCAGCAGACAATACTACATCAAATTTTCCTGCAACCTCTTGCTCTAATGACCGGAAATCAGCGACTCCAAAATATATGTCGACCCCTAACACTTCGGCTTCTCTTTTAGCCCGGTCAATAGATTTTCGACTTAGATCGGTGCCTGTGACATCAAATCCATGTTGAGCTAATCCTAATGACTGGGTTCCGATGCCGCAAGAAGCATCTAGGAGTGTAATATGATTCTTATTTAAATCCACAAGTTTAGAACGGATGAAGTCATTTAAGACTTTACCTTGCCATGCAACTGAGTGATGCCAATCATCAAAAATAAGATGGTAAGAATCCGCAAGTTCATCATAAAAATATAAAATTGAATCACTCATAATGTCACTCCCAAATTAAAAGATAAATGCAGGTCTTACAGGTATATGCCAACCTTAACTTTTTAATTCATTCTTAAGATGCTTCTTATCAAGTTTGCCTAAAGATGTATAAGGCATATCGTTTACGAAGATTATTTCTTTTGGTAATTGAAATCTTGCAACTCTGTAGCGTAACCAGTCAAAAAGTTCCTCTTTTGTTATACTAGCATTTTTTACCGGAAGAATAAATGCTTTTAGCCTTTGCCCAAAAACTTCGTCACTTATCCCAATAACCGCTACATCTTCTACTTGAGGATGATTAATTAGTACCTGTTCAATTTCAACCGGATAAACATTCTCACCAGCTGAAACAACCATGTCATCCACCCTCCCGGATAAAAAATAATACCCTTTACTGTCCCGGTAACCTAAATCACCTGTTTCTATCCAAGAATTATTACTGTTTCTCATTGACCATCTACTTTTAATGCATAGTTGACCTATTTCACCGATTTTAACCTCCTCCTTATTCTTATCCAGTATTTTCAAGTGGACACCATTTATTTTTTTACCAACTGTTTTAGCTGAATAGTTTAAATCTTCCGGTGTAGCTATGATATTAAAACCGGATTCTGAGGTACCGTATAGATTGTACAATACATCACCTAATTTACTAAAAGTCTCATCTACAAGCCTCGGATTTAGTTCTGCTCCACCTGAAAGAATACAGGCAAGAGATCTTAAATCGTCAACATTGTGCTTTAACATTTTATTCAGCATTAATGGGACGACAGTTACTACTTCAACATTGTGCTCACGAATCAGATAACATGCTTTTTTTACATCAAATCCATTATTTATAACCACTTTATTCCCCAAAGCGTTAAACAATAATAACACAGCTATACCATAGCCATGGTAGATTGGAGTAGCAATATATGCAGTCTTATAATCTAAAAGTTTTAGTTTGGTTAGTAAGGTTAAAAATGGATTTAAATAATTCAATAACGATGGTTTATGTGCTGCTACTTTGGAGTTTCCCGTGGTACCGCCTGTTAGTAGTACAATTTTACTCGATGAAGACCTCTTTATTTTCAGCTTTTCGTTCACGCTAGTATTAAGCAAGTTCTCTATTGCCGGAAGATGGTCATGATAACTCAAAAGCTTATCTTTACTATAAGATGACTGTTCAATTAAAGAACTTAGTTCAGAATCAAAGATGAGAAAGTCAAAATCATTTTGATCTAATAATTTATTAAACTGAATCCTACTCATTTCCGCATTTAGCAAATATATATCTGCTCCTAATCTAGAAACAGCAAAAATAGCTTTAACTAAAGATGCGTGGTTTTTACAGAAAAAGCCTATCTTTTGACCGCTTTTAAGCTGGTAGTTTTCTTTCAAAATAATAGAAAGCTTTTTAGACTGTAACAATAATTGTTTATAAGTTAATGTTTCATAATCATCCACTAATACAATTCTATTAGCATATACCCTTTCTGCAAAACTTAATAGAGTCATTAAATTCATTCCATATTTATAAATGGCGGAAATTAGGCTGTATATTCCTAATGGAGAATGTAATCTCATTTTGTATAAAACATAAATAAGCTTAAACATTTCTATTGTCGTTTCTCCTTTTTTTAAAAATTCCCGGCATTGATACTTCCCAGATTCCTCTAAATATTATTGATGCCAACTGTCCAAAAATTAACCACCATGGCAAATACTTTCGCCTTTTGGTATATATTGACTTACAAATGATTTTTCCAACGTGATTCGGGGACATGGCAGGCAGTTTCTGATAAGCAGGTGTCGGCAGGATCATGCGTGTTTTTACTAATGGGAGGTAAATAGATGTTGTTGATATACCCATAGCATTCAACTCTGGTGCTACTGACCGAAACCAGGTATCAAAGGCTGATTTGGAGGCCTGATATGCAGCAAAATTGGGAAAGGGTATTAACAAAACGTTTATTGTAGATATGTTGATAATATACCCTTGACTTTTTTTTAGTAGAGGAATAAGTGACAATATCAATTGAACTGGCGCAAAATAATTGATAGCCATAGTCCGGGTAAAATCATGATAGCGGTCTAATGAATCGTTAATCGATCGCTTAATTGATAAGCCTGCATTACTTACTAGCAAATCTAAACCATCCGGAAGTTGATGAATAAATGTCAGTAATTGTTCAATTTCATCACTGTTTCGAAGATCCGCCCGAAAAATACTTACTTTGGCAGTCTTCATTTCTATTTCACCTTTCATCATTAAAAGCTTTTCCTCTGTTCTCGCCACTAATATCAAATGAATATCGATATCTGCCAGTAGATAGGCTAATTCCTCTCCAATTCCAAAGCTTGCACCGGTAATTAGAATAGTTTTTCCTTTTAGTTTGGAGCTAAGTTTCTTTTCATTCAAATATGTGGATGGAAATAATAACTTTTCCCATAAACTATATTTATTCATTGCAACTCCTACAAATAATCATTTTTTTAAATCCTTGTCCATAGCAAGAAGACTTCCAATATTTTAAATACATCTCATATTATATTATTTGCCTATTTCTCTACTTCAATCTCAACAACTTCCAAGGAAAATAGCAACTTATTTATCCAACGATACATTTATTTCAATTATAGAATCCTCATTCTCGTCTATTATTTCTACACTTACAGTATCTACTATTGTTTCGAATTCATAGTGGTAGTCCTTTGTTTCTTTAATTGCCTTGACATACCAATCTTCTTCGTTAATATTGCCAACAGTTAGATGGGGATAATAGCCTTCTTTAAGTAACCATTCTGGTATATAGTCCTCTAAGATATCTGTATATAGCCTTTTATGTATTTCATTTATTCTTTCTTTTCCTTCTTTAATATTTAGATACAGATAATTACCATATGATTTTACTGGAGTAATTCCTTGCAGCTTGATAGGAAATGGGGCTATATTCTTTAAACTATTTAATAAATGTTCTTTCAGCTGATTTGTCTCAATGTTGCTATCAAAAGGAAAGACTAAGGTGATATGTGGCTTAACATGCTTAAATAAGGGATCGTATTTTTCTCTTATTTCTTCAATCAAATCAATGTTGTCAAATTGCGGGAATATCATTATACAGCGTTTTTTCATGTTTAATTTACCTCCTTACACGATAAAAGTGCACCTATAGCTCCGCTATATTCACCATTAGTTAAAAATAATGGGTTTCCTCCACGAAATTCAGTATAATTTTTAACTATCTCTTTAAATAGATTGTTATTGATAAAAGATGAACCGATATATACGATGTCTTTCGTGCCATACTGTCCTGATGCATGAACACTTAAAGTAGAAACTACTTCCCCAACTAATCCAATTACTGCTGCCAAAAGATTATTTTTATTTTCTGATGCTTCAATGAAATTATAGATATTCCCGAAATTACTTGCAGTTAATTCTCCCGGTATTGGTGGTATTGCTCCTTCATAAATCTGATTAACTTTAAGATCAAGCTCCCTAGTACCTCGTTTTGCTTCATCTACAATTTTATTATATTCCTCATATCCTGTAAGGAGCTTAGATAACCCCATCAAAGTACCGCCACCAACACCAGTTCCACCTATTCTGGTTTGTTTGTCATTACTTACATAGTGCAATGATGTTCCTGTACCAACGTTAGCCAGTATGAATGAATTCAAGTTTACTTTATTCTCTTCTAAAAGATACTTAACTCCGAGATATGTAGCATCAAATTCAGCAATATTTAAAACTTCAGATTTGAAGTGTGATTTTAAAATATGTGCTTTACCACCAGTAATACATATCTCCGTAGAGGGGCAATTATCCTTTACCCACGATACAACTGATTGCAAATCACTTGAAGGGATTTTATGATATTTTAAAGAATTTTGATTAAAGTGCACAATCTTTACCAAAGTTCCCCCTGCATCTATTCCGATTTTCGTAGTAGTCAAAATGTAATCACCCTTAATTTCTATATTTCCATTTATATCCTTTTACTATGTCTTCAGTTAAACTCGGCTTATTTTTCTTGAAAAAATTAAATGTTCCCATTTAAGTATTTATTTCACGAAATCCACATTTTCACAATTTCATCTTGTACCCAGATACCATTTGATTTAGTATAACTTATTTGAAATCCTCCGCCACTCAAATATCCAAATTTAACATTCGAACCTTTTCCTACTGCCCATATATTAGAGATAGAAACAATTATTTTGTTACTTGATGTTTCAAGTTCTGTTATTTTAAGAAATAAATAATCGCCCTCTTTGTCAGCTTTTTTCTGTATTTCTTTAGGAGAAAGCATAACGAATGATATTCCTTCAAACTCAGGCAAGCTTAAACTCTTTATATTTTCTTCCGATATAACGATTTCATTTTTGTTTTTGATTAAATTGTAATCAAAAATGTACTTCTCAACAATCGCTTTTTCAAGTATCATTTTCAAGACAATTTCTTTATCAGATTTCGTAATGTCAGAATCACTTTCTGCTTTAGAACATCCTGAAATAATTAGTATAGCCGTCAAAATTATTATAAAAAATTTCCCTCTCATCATATATCATCAACCTCCTTGATGAAAGATAACGTACCAAGTAGATACTGCTCCATCATTAACACAACCTTATTATCAATTTCATAAACCAATCAGACTTGGACCTTTTACTTAACCAGGCAAGCCGAATAGGTTAGCAAAAGGGATTGTGTAACCGAAAAGGGGTATTGTGTTATATTAAGGATTGACCCATCTTTAAGAATTATATTTTCAAATCTCTTTCAAGAAAGCTTTCACTGCATGATAAAGTCCTTCAGGATCATCATCACGAATCGTATGCCCACATTCAGGAAATTCAATTAATTTAGTATTTGGTCTTCGTAAGGTCATTTCTCTAGCATGCTCTTTTGTCATTACCCATGATTTATGACCGTGTAATAAAAGAGTCGGACAATTAGAGGATAACCAATCATTCCAATGGTCTCCGTTAAGTAATTCTTGTGAATGTGCTATATCTTTATAATGAAATCTAAATTCCCATCCATCAGAATATTCTACTAGACTCTCAAGGAAATATGTATCGTCTTCAAAACCATTAGCTTTTAAAAAATTTCTTAATGAACGTACTGACGGAAAACGTTTAGGCCAATCTAATGCGAAAGATAGATCATTATTTATAATAGCGCCTATATCTTCAATAATAAGTGCCCTTACTAGCTCAGGATATTGGGAAGCAATCCACAAAACCACTAAACATAGATGGACTTCCAAAATGACCGCGCAGTGCTACTAATGGAGATCCATACACTTTATAATCCAAATAAGACAAGGTTCTTCCTTTAACATCAAAAATATTTCTTAGCATCATGTTTTCCTCCATCATCTAGTATTACCCAAACGAGAGTAATAAGAAATATCTACATCGTTTACTCTAGACTAATCTTTGACAGAGTATGCCAACTTATAGCTATTGAGACAAAAAGAATAATAACTAGCGGTACAAGAGTTTCGGCAGCAAAGATTTCACTTGTCATAAGCTTAAATCCCCATGTAGCAGGAAAAGCTTTACCTACATTCTCAAGAACTTTTGGAAGCATATTTACCGGGAACATTATCCCTGCCAGCATAATTGATGGTAAAAAAATGAACTGTGAAGCCATCGTTAGCTTTGAGGTATTCTTGATAAGCAGCCCTAGTACCGTTCCAACTCCCAAACTAACAATAATAAAAATTGCTAGAGCTAGGAAATAAAGAGGTAAATTTATAGGGATTTTTGCATTAAAGGCTAATGGGGCTATAATAAATATCACAATACTCATAATGAGCAAATGTAGAAAAGCCGAGATAAAATTATTGATTGATGCTACCCATAAGGGTATACCACCAATCTTGTATGCTTTTTTTATCTCACTACCATACAATTCCACCAGTGGTGCAGGCGCTCCTAAAATCGCTCCCATTGTCACACCGAATACCGTCATAGCTTGGATTAAGGTGTCCTTTGCGGTAGGGTCGATTGATGAAAAAATCCCACCCATAAAAGCAAAGAATACAAGCGGTACTACATAATAGGTGAGAAGCACACCTTTGTTTCTAAAATCAAGTTTCCACTGCAGGGCTACTCCATATAAAAATGCATTCATTATTTTCCCTCCCTTGCTATGTCCATAAATTTATGTTCAAGTGTGGCTCTTTCAATTTTTACATCAAGAACGGTGTTTTTAGTTTCCTTGCAGATTTCCAGCAATTCAAGTAATGTATCCCCAATATTTTCTGTAGTAAATACCGAATATCCTTGTTCGAAGTTTGTGGTTTGCAATGGACTTTTAGTTTTGATGAGGATTTTGCATTGCTTGCCCAAATCATTGGTTAATTCGGCTGCTGTACCGATAAAAGCAATTTTGCCATCTTTAAGAATAGCAATTCTATCACAAAGACTCTCGACCTCAGCCATATCGTGGCTTGCCATAATTATAGTTTTTCCTTGTTCTTTCAATTTCCGTATCTGTTCATGGAGGGAGACCCTCCCCTCTACATCAAGACCTGCAGTCGGTTCATCTAAGAAGATGATATCGGGATTACTTATAAGTGCGAGCGCTAGATGCAGCCGTCTTTTTTGCCCTACAGACATTTCTTTATATTGCATGTTTTTTAGCTGTGTAAGTCCAAAAGCATTAAACAATTCTTGATTTACTAGTACTTTGTTCCACTTGCAAAATAAGTGATACACCTCTATCGCCTTAATATTCGCAGGAAGCGATGAGGATTGAAGCTGTACTCCGATATTTCCAGATACCGTGATATTCCCACTGTCATATTTACGAATACCTTCAATACATTCAAG
>Ga0209346_1000807_pt1 | contig 22280 bp, 23 predicted proteins | sample AutmiccommunBRH9_FD_187381 | JGI IMG/M metagenome (GOLD analysis project Ga0209346, IMG submission 187381) | Deep subsurface microbial communities from Mt. Terri, Switzerland - Autotrophic microbial communities BRH/9 (SPAdes) (version 2) | ecosystem: Environmental > Aquatic > Deep subsurface >...
CTGCGTGGGCTCCGAGTCGAACCCGGGTTCTCATCCTTTTTTGTTCCGCCATGAAAAAGCCCCTCGCGGGGCTTTTCATTTGGCGGTGAGGGAGGGATTCGAACCCTCGATACCGGATAAGGGTATACTCCCTTAGCAGGGGAGCGCCTTCAGCCACTCGGCCACCTCACCTGAATCGCACTGTACGAAGCTCGGACATTGCCCCGGCAGCCGGGCAAAAAACGGCCCACGTGCCCTGACAACGTGCTGAAGATCTTACCACAGCGCGCGCTGAGATACAGTGCGCTCCGCACGCAGAAGAGGGCTCAAAGCCCTCCAGCCGCAGACCGTTTTTCTTGCTGGATACGCTCGTAGATTTCTTCCCTGTGCACAGGCAGATCCCGCGGCGCATTGACGCCGAGCCGGACTTGGTTGCCCTTCACGCCCAATACGGTGACGGTTACGTCATCTCCAATGACCAGGGTTTCTCCAACCCGTCGTGTCAAAATCAGCATTGCTGCCTCCGTCTCTCCATAACTGCCAATATAAATAAAAGGCCATCAAAAACAGTATACTGAAGACCTTTCTTGATGTGTATTATTATTTGTATGCGGTGTTTTCCAAACGTCTGCAAGGAGACTCACCTGCCAGCTTAGTCTAGCAGAGCACCTCCAAAGTTTCACCGAAAGCTAATATTAAGTGCCCCGCTACTCGCGCTGAATTCTCTACAAACGGCTCACCCCCGCGGGTGCCGGAAACACCGATTCCCGCGTCGCTCGGTCAGCTGGCGCGGCTCCCGCAGTACCACCTCGTCGTCCATCTGCCTGGCATCCACACCCGGCAGGGGATCGCAATGCATCACGCAGCTCAGGACCGCCGCCACGATTCCAGCGACACTGGTTCGTCAAGCTCTGCAGTCCGATCATTACGCTCCGTCCTCGATTCTGTCCGCTACCCGGGGAACATCTGCCGATTCCGCTGGGACTCGTCGCTTGCATTCGCATCTCAAGGAGATTAAATTGTACACAATTGCTTTGTGCCAAATCGAAAAGGGGGCGCCAATGGCCAGCGCGTACGACTTCACCGCCCGCACGATCGAAGGCCGCGAGCAGCCAATCGGGGACTATCGCGGCAAGGTCTCGCTCATCGTCAACACCGCGAGCAAGTGTGGTTTCACGCCGCAGTACGAGGGGCTGGAGGCGCTCCACCAGCGCTACTGCGACCGAGGCTTCGTGGTGTTGGGCTTCCCCTGTAACCAGTTCGGGCACCAGGAGCCCGGTGACGAGACCGAAATCAGTCGCTTCTGCGAGCTCAACTACGGCGTGAGCTTTCCCCTGTTCGCCAAGGTCGACGTCAACGGCGACGAGGCACATCCGTTGTTCCAGCACCTGAAGCAGGAGGCCCCCGGCATCCTTGGCACCCAGGCGATCAAGTGGAACTTCACCAAATTCCTGGTGGACCACGAAGGCAAGGTCGTACGCCGGTACGCCCCGAAGACCGACCCCAGGGAGCTGGAATCGGACATCGAAGGACTCCTGGAGGCCTCCGACTGAATGGCGACGCCGGCCCGCAAAGCGGTGGATGACGAGTTACTGGCACTGGACCGGCAGCTTTGCTTCAAGCTCTACGCCGCCTCGCGCGCGGTCACGAAGCTCTACCGACCACTGCTCGACGAACTTGGTCTGACCTACCCGCAGTACCTCGTGCTGCTGGTGCTCTGGGAGTGGGACCACCGCGCCCCACCACCCAGCCCCACCGTCAAGGCGCTTGGAGAGCGGCTGATGCTCGACTCCGGCACACTGACCCCATTGCTCAAACGCCTGGAGGCCCAAGGGCTGCTCAGCCGCCGGCGCTCGCCGCGCGACGAGCGTGAAGTCACCCTGGCCCTCACCGAGGCCGGACGCGCACTGCAAGAGCGCGCCAGCGCCGTGCCCGAACGCCTGCTCTGTGCCACAGCGCTCCCGCTCGCCGACCTCCTCCGCGTGCGCGACGACATCGGTCGCCTGCTCGAGGCGCTAACCGCGGGATGAGTCTCGCAAAGGCGCGGGAACACAGCGTCGGCGCTTTTCTGGACGGTGGTGGTGACGGTTCATCCCCGCGGGCGCGGGGAACACTCCTGGAGCAACACCGTGCTGGCCGCGAGCTGCGGTTCATCCCCGCGGGCGCGGGGAACACCATAGCCCACATACCGTTATACGCCGAAATAGCGGTTCATCCCCGCGGGCGCGGGGAACACATCGACAGCCACGGCGGCCAGGTGGCGGGTTGCGGTTCATCCCCGCGGGCGCGGGGAACACGCCGTTCGGAACCGTCGATGATGTGGCTCTCCCGGTTCATCCCCGCGGGCGCGGGGAACACTTCCTTCAGCACGTTTTGCCCGGTCGCGGCAACGGTTCATCCCCGCGGGCGCGGGGAACACAATCGGGAACGCTGATTTTTGCGATTTTCTCGCGGTTCATCCCCGCGGGCGCGGGGAACACTGCGTCGAGATCATTGCGTCGGTCCCATATCGCGGTTCATCCCCGCGGGCGCGGGGAACACAGGGCCAGCAGCACGGCAAGGCCGGCGGCGATCGGTTCATCCCCGCGGGCGCGGGGAACACCACCAGACGCCACATGATCGACCGTGTTCGCCCGGTTCATCCCCGCGGGCGCGGGGAACACACGGCGACCCCGAGCGCAGCGGAAGCGTCCGCCGGTTCATCCCCGCGGGCGCGGGGAACACTCCCTGCTCGTGTGCGTATCAGTCGAGCACGACGGTTCATCCCCGCGGGCGCGGGGAACACGCCAGCGTTGCAGTTACAGAATCGCCAGAAGCCGGTTCATCCCCGCGGGCGCGGGGAACACCGGCAGATTGTGATTTCAGCCACTGGGCGTAGCGGTTCATCCCCGCGGGCGCGGGGAACACGAACGCCATAAAGTCCGCGCCGGGTGCCGTGCCGGTTCATCCCCGCGGGCGCGGGGAACACGGAGCGATGCCTGTGGAAGGTCCTGCCCCATCCGGTTCATCCCCGCGGGCGCGGGGAACACGCCTGTCTCCCAGGTGCGCAGCATCTCCATTTCGGTTCATCCCCGCGGGCGCGGGGAACACGTTTGCGGAGGGTGTGCCAACAAATTTCGCACCGGTTCATCCCCGCGGGCGCGGGGAACACGACAGGAGATCACAAAACTCACCGCCAGCAATCGGTTCATCCCCGCGGGCGCGGGGAACACGCCGGGACTGCCATTGCCGCTGTTGGTGGCGGCGGTTCATCCCCGCGGGCGCGGGGAACACTCGTTGGCGCATGTCGTCGGCGACGGGGAACCCGGTTCATCCCCGCGGGCGCGGGGAACACAAATCGGCTGTGCGCCGCGGCAAGGTTGCCGGCGGTTCATCCCCGCGGGCGCGGGGAACACGGCCGACAGATAGCGGTACTCGTCAGACTCGATGGTTCATCCCCGCGGGCGCGGGGAACACGGTTGGGGATGGGGCGGCGGCGAATGCTACTACGGTTCATCCCCGCGGGCGCGGGGAACACAGATGGGCGATGCGTCGTAAACGGCGTCGATTCGGTTCATCCCCGCGGGCGCGGGGAACACGCGGCCGGACGTAGTAACACCGGCCGTTGTCTCGGTTCATCCCCGCGGGCGCGGGGAACACTCAAAAAGCCGCGCCATCATTTCGGATTGTTGCGGTTCATCCCCGCGGGCGCGGGGAACACGCCGGTAACGTGGAACGTATAGATTTCCCCGTCGGTTCATCCCCGCGGGCGCGGGGAACACACTCCCGAGACCTGAGCAAGGCCACGCGGGGGCGGTTCATCCCCGCGGGCGCGGGGAACACCAGCGCGGGGTGGACGCGACCGACGACGGCCACGGTTCATCCCCGCGGGCGCGGGGAACACGCCATCCGCCCGGGTCACGCGGACCCGCTCGCCGGTTCATCCCCGCGGGCGCGGGGAACACCCAGTAATGCGCATTCAGGGCCGACACCGCGCCGGTTCATCCCCGCGGGCGCGGGGAACACGCGAGATAACCGATCCCAAGCGAAACCAGAACCGGTTCATCCCCGCGGGCGCGGGGAACACCTCCATCGCCTTGCGGAGCTTGTTCGCGCCGGCGGTTCATCCCCGCGGGCGCGGGGAACACTGTTGACGTTCTTTCTCCCGCTGCTGGTTCAGCGGTTCATCCCCGCGGGCGCGGGGAACACGCCGGGTTTTGGCGTCGCTGGGGATTGGGCTGCGGTTCATCCCCGCGGGCGCGGGGAACACGCGGTGGCGGAGGTCACGGACGCCGGGACTGCCGGTTCATCCCCGCGGGCGCGGGGAACACGCCAGCGTTGCAGTTACAGAATCGCCAGAAGCCGGTTCATCCCCGCGGGCGCGGGGAACACGAAACGGCGGGTATCAACTTCGTCCGAACAGACGGTTCATCCCCGCGGGCGCGGGGAACACGCGCGGTTGAGGGGGCGCGCTCGGATGTTGACCGGTTCATCCCCGCGGGCGCGGGGAACACCCCCGGGCAACCGCCCGACGCTGGTGCTCCCCCGGTTCATCCCCGCGGGCGCGGGGAACACATTACGCGCCCCTGATTGGTGATTGTGAGGTGCGGTTCATCCCCGCGGGCGCGGGGAACACACGCAGGGTTTTGGCGTCGCTGGGGATTGGGCTGCGGTTCATCCCCGCGGGCGCGGGGAACACCAAGCGAGGAAACGAGTGCGGGCAACGATTGGCGGTTCATCCCCGCGGGCGCGGGGAACACCTGCTGGTCTCTGCGGCGCTGTGTGGATTTTGCGGTTCATCCCCGCGGGCGCGGGGAACACATCAGTGTCACAGTACAGCACGCCCGTGCTCGCGGTTCATCCCCGCGGGCGCGGGGAACACGTCGGCGGATCCTATGATTTCACCGAAGATGGCGGTTCATCCCCGCGGGCGCGGGGAACACGTTCCGTCCACGTTGCCGGTTATCGGGTTTACCGGTTCATCCCCGCGGGCGCGGGGAACACAATTTTCCCAGCGGCGCTTCGGTCAGGTAGGACGGTTCATCCCCGCGGGCGCGGGGAACACGTCGGAATTTGATATTGGCCCCAATCCAACACCGGTTCATCCCCGCGGGCGCGGGGAACACAGTCCGTGTCTGGCAGTTGTCCTGCGCCGATTCGGTTCATCCCCGCGGGCGCGGGGAACACACGAATCACGCCGCCCAGGTCCATCAATTGATCGGTTCATCCCCGCGGGCGCGGGGAACACTGCGCGGTCCAGTCCACCGAAGGGACATAATCCGGTTCATCCCCGCGGGCGCGGGGAACACAGCACCGACAGAAAGCAGAGAGGTGAGACGATCGGTTCATCCCCGCGGGCGCGGGGAACACTGGTAGCGCATAGTTTCCTGTTGCTGGCGATACGGTTCATCCCCGCGGGCGCGGGGAACACCTGGAGCTCTGTTCAATGCGAGGGATACAATCCGGTTCATCCCCGCGGGCGCGGGGAACACATTATGATCGCGTTGGGCGTGGGCATGTTGACCGGTTCATCCCCGCGGGCGCGGGGAACACACTTCCTCTAACCAATTGAAAAATAAAATAAAAAATCACCCACAAAAAGCCACCAACGAAATCGTCCACATAAAAATGTCTTGCTTCAGGTTTTCAAAGAGCATTCTTACCGCTATCAGGTGCGGGCAAGAAAGACACCAGCTTGGCGCCATCCAGTTCGACTGGAATCCTGCGATTCACACCACAGGTCACAAAATCAAAGCCAGCCTCGGTCGCCGCCTTCCAGGCCATGACGGCGTTGCCCTCGCCAATACCCTGCTCCACCTGCGACCAGATATTCTGCCGCACTCGGCGTGAATAGTTGCCTACGTAGACACCGGCGCGGATTTCCAGCAGCCAGACGGCAAGCCGGCCCCGCAGGCGCGGTGGGGCATTTTCAACCACGATGACCAGCATCGCCGAGAGCTTCCGGGTTGGGAATGGCGGGCCCGATGGCGTCTTCAGGTGCGGTCGGGGGCGCGATCTCACCCGCTGCGAGCATGTCCTCGATGCCGGGAATGATGCGCTCGAGCAGCTTCGTCTGCCGAAAGATGTCGCGGCAACGCAGGCGCACCTCACGTTCGGGATTTGCTGGTTTTTTCGCGGCGACCTGAAAGGCCACCGGCACGACGGTCTCGAACTTGTACACATCGGCCACATCGTAGACGAACGACAGCGGCTTTCCGGTATGGATGAAACCCACCGCTGGCGCATAGCCCGCCGCCAGCACGGCGGCCTCGGTCACGCCATACAGGCAGGCGGTAGCCGACGATAGGCAGCGGTTGGGCAGGTCGGAGGCGTCCCAGGCCTCGGGATCGTAATTGCGCCGAGACCAGGTCACGCCAAATTTCTGCCCCAGGCGCTTGTACATCTCGCGCACGCGGGCGCCCTCGATGCCGCGCAGTTGTTCCACCGAGCGCCGCTGCGGCGGCGCCTCACCAAAGCGCAGCGCATACATCTTGCGGACCACTTTGAGCCGCAGGTCCGGGTCCAGCGCCAACTTGGCCTGATACAGCAATCGATCGGATCGCGCGCCGCCCGGCTGGCCAGCGGAATAGAGCCGCACGCCGGCCTCGCCGATCCACACCAGCAGCGTGCCGACCCGCGCGGCGAGAGCTACCGCCGCATGGGAGACGCGCGCGCCGGGCTCCAGCATCAGACAGGCGACGCCGCCCACCGGAATATGCGTGCGCACGCCGTTGGCGTCCACCACCACGAAGGCGCCATCGAGCACGTCGAGCTGGCCGCGCTCGATATAGAGCACCGATAGCCGTTCTTTCATCGGGATGGGCCGCAGCGGCGGCAGCAGGTCGGCCACGGGTCAGCCGCCCTGGCCGCGTGACTTCGCCACAAAACGCACACCGGGCAGACTCTCGAAATCGGCATCCTGGGTCCACAGCAGTGCCCCAAAGCGGCGAGCGGTGGCGTAAATGACCGAATCGGCAAGCGCGAGCCGATGTTCCACACCCAAGCGTGCTGCCGACAGCGCCAGTACGGAATCCAACTCGACCACCTGCCCTTGCCGCATCAGCGCCACTGCCTGAAGGGCATCGCCCTCCCCCCGTTGCTGCAACACGCGCTTGAAGACCTCGAGCAGGGATAGTGTCGGGACAATCGACTGTTCCGTATCGAGGATCGCCGACGCAAAGAAGGTGGCGTTGGGTCCATCGGCGAAATATTCCAGCCAGCCGGACGAATCGACCAGGTTCATACCCGGTCGGCTTCCCGCGGCACGTCCGTGTCGATACCGCGCAGAAAGCCGCGTGCCTCGCGCATATCCTGCACCGGAACAAACTCCGCACGCCCCTCGTAGACGATCACGTCGAGCTTCTGCCCCGGCTTGATTTTCAGCGACTCCCGCACCGCCTTGGGAATCACCACCTGATATTTTTCGGACACGGTTACCGTTGTCATACGAAATTCCTATCGATACCAGATCGGTAGATCATAGCTGGGTATCGCCACAGCGACAACGACGGGCGCAAATGGCCACCCGGTCAGCATCGCCGCACCAGCAGCAGCCCGCAGCCGAAGGCCTTGGCCGGGCCGATGCCCGTCGTGAGGGCAGATCGGAATCGGTCAGGATCGGTCACGGTGAGTACGCCGGAGAAATCCACGGTGGAAAAGCGTAACTGCCGTGTCCTGGGCAGATGACGTCGTTCAGAATGCGTGAGGTAACCATCCACACGCAGGGCGTCTTCATCCACCAGAAAACCGTGGGTCTCCGCGCGACGGATAAGCCAGCGCCGGCAGGTACGATCCACGAGGTCGTAGAGTTGCGGCTTGTCGGCACCCTGCCACTCGGACCAGGTTTTTAGTCCTCTCTCTTGCAGCAGGCGCTTTTTCTCCGCCATCACCACGTCGTCGCGGCGGGCTTTGCCATCCCTTTTGCTTGTGACGATCGGGTTGGCGCGCAGATCAAAGCGCAGGCACGAACCGCTATCGAGCTCCGGTGCATAGTCTCGGGTTTTTACATGCCAGGCTGCCTGGGGACTCGTCGGCCGTCTTTCCGACACCAGGTAATAACAAGAAGCACCTTCGATCTCTCGGTGGCGAAACAGGAAGTCACGGTTCGCCTCCGGCTGGCGGGGGAAAAATTGCCACAGCCATTGGTGCTCTTCGTACGGCCCCAGCGCCCGTGCATGGACCGCGTCACGCTCGCGACCCGGCGCGGGCGAAATTAAACTGAAATACATGCTCAGCCCTCCCCGGCCAGAATGGCGACGTGTTCGGTGCGATCGCCGAACTGCCAACCAGCGCGCCGGATGATGCGGTCCTTGCGGGGCGTGGACAGGTCTGCCTGGGTGCCCGCAATCACGCCATCGCCCCAGACCAACCGTTCCAGCCTGGCCGGGGATTCCAGCAACGGACGCCCCCATCTGTCGGTCTGCTCGGCGAGGTAACTGGATAGCTGTTCGCGGTATGTTTCGCAGGCCGTCAGAGCCGACTCCGCTTCGATGATCTTCGGATGCAAAGGCGCGGCCGGCGGGCAGGATTTACGGCCCAGATAGAGCACGAACCGCGGACGGGCCAGGGCAGCCGCCAAGGCGGGCAGGTCGTGGGGCGCGTCCGCCAGTGGCTGGACGGCGATGAGATAGCCGACGTTCTGCCGGTAGTCGCGGGTGGACAGGATGGTATTGAGCTCATCCTTGGGCACGGCGAGTTCATCCCGGCGCGTGGCATGGGGCCGCTTCTTCAGGGCGGCCCGGCCCGGCACCTGCGCGGTGTGGTAGTCCCGCAGCAACGCACCTTGCGATAGAACCCCCACCGCCAAGCCATAGCCCCGGCTCAGGGCCATGTGGGCAGCGTCATCCTCGCGCCGAATGCCAAACGCTGCGCCCAGCAGGCCCACCAGTGCCGACTCGCCAGGCCAGTTGTGACTGCCGCGATACTCGCCGACGGCGGTGTCACCCCAAGCGGCGAGCGGCGCTTGCAGTTGAAACACCAGAAAGGCCATGGTCAGCCTCCCTTGATGAAGTCTGCCAGTCCGGCGAGTGCGCCTTCGCCGGTTTCGACGTTGAAGGCGTAGCGGGCATCGGCACAGGCGCCGTAGACCTTGTCGAAATTCTCGCAACGCTGGGTGAGCGCCCGGACCGAATTTTCGAACAGGTCGTGATCCTCTCCGCCACGCACCGGCTTCAAAAACGCCTGCGCGAGCGAGCGCGGCTGCTGGTCGCCCTTCTCCGCCAGCGCGTAGACAGCATAGGCTCGCGAAGCAAAGCTGTTCTGCATGCCGGTGGGCGAGACCTTGGCGATGGCGTGGGCCAGCGCCTCCAGCGTGCGTTCGGTCAGGGCAGCGTCGCCACCCAGGTTTTCCCGCAATTGCTCGCGGTTGATGCACAGGTACAGGTAGAACAGGCCGGCACCATAGCCACGCTCGCCGATATGGCCGGCGCCGGCATCTTCCAGGCCCGTGTTGAGATCGTCCACGGCGCTGAAGTAATCGTCTTCCACTGCCGCCTTGTGGACGGTGAAGGCGTGGGCGACCTGTACTGCCGCATCGAAATTATATGCAGGGACGGCGGCTAACATGCGGCCAAAAAGCGCAATATCTGAGGCCGTGCTCTCTTTGACTAGCAATATTTCAGCTAGTTCTCGAGCAAGCGCCGCGTTCGCCTTCTTTTTGTCGGAAGCCTTGTCTCTTTTTTGAATCGCCCTTTCAGCTCTCGAAACCAATTCGTCTTGTGTTCCATGCGTGAGGTACTTAGTCAGATTGCGGACAAAAGCAGCCAGCTTCTCCTTTTCAACTGGCGAAATATGAACCAACTGGCTATTTAAGAAAAGCGCATCTGGATCATCCTGTTTCTCCTTCTCTGGCTCCCCGAATGTACGCTGGAGCTCTTGAGACCAAGCCTTGGCGTCGCCCTCCGCGACTCCGTCTGCAATGAGCCTCGAGTAAATCCATTCAAGCCCCACCCGCTTTGTCCGTGTGCCGATGATTTTCTCGGGCGCATCAAAGAAATTCGCAAACACCTCCGAAGTACGCCACGCCCGCTTGAGGCTCTGCGAGGAAATTCGCAGGCGCAGCGCCTCTCCCACCAGAGCCGATTTTGGCCGGCCGGTGTCGTCACGGTTCAGGTTGGCCGGTGGATAGCTGGTCAGCAAGTGCAGTTGAACGAAACGGCTCATGAAGTGAATCTCCCTTGTTGAAACATGAAATCAGTCGGCCTTTTTAGCCGGCCACACGTAGGCGTAAGCCCAGGTTTTCTTCACCTTGTCGCCCCAATAAACGACGTCGTGGGCAAGCGCGGTGATGCTGATCTGATGCTCGATCAGCGGCAGCGCACGCCGCAGGCCGACGAACAGGGCATCGAGGTCAGGCGCTTCCAGCAGCCGTTGAAAGCGCAACGGACTGACCGGTGGCCGACCGCCGCCGCTGTCGTCCCTGCTCATGGCCTGCGCCGGTGACTGGTCGCCATCGGCTTTGACGTGCGCCAGCAGACCGATCACGGCGGCCAGCCGGTCGTTGAGCGGGGATGCTCCTTCGACGTTCCAGCCAGCCTCACGCAGTTGCCGGTAGGCGCGCTGGTAGGCCGGCGTCAGGCTGACGGCGGTGATGTCGTGGGCGCGGCGCAGTTCGGCGCGCGCGGCGCGGTCGTCGTCCAGTCCGCTCCACCAGCCGCGCAGGGCGGCGGAAAGGCGTGGGTTCTTCTGAAATTCGTTACTCATGCGTCCCTCCCTCAGGGTTGTGCGTGCGCCGCGTTGGCCGACCGGGTTTTGTCGGCGACGGGCAAGCCCAGCGCCCTGCGGATCTTTTTGCCGTCCAGATTGCGCTGGAGCTGACGGTAGGCTTCGGCTGCGCGGCGCGGGTTCTGGCGCTCGATGGCGCCGGCACCGACTAACTGGGAGTCAAACAGATTGACCGCGACTCGCCGCAGGCGCGCGAGCCAGGTTTGCGCGAAGGCCCGGTAGTCGATGTCGCCATCCACTCGCGCCAGCGTAATCAGGTCGCGTAGCTGCCGGTAAAAATCCGCCTCGGTGTTTGCCCAGAACTGGGCCACAATGTCAGCTTTAAATTTCTTCTTTTTCTCGGCGCTCCAATCTTTAGAAAGACCTATTGGAAACCAAGCGTTCTTCACTGCGTTCACTAAGGCATCGGCAGCTTCATCTGCTGCTGCTAGCCACTGGCTGACCGCCTCCTCAATCCGTCTCTGGGCATCGACATCGCATTCATTCAGGCCATACAGCGGCAGGCTGGCCTCGTACCAGCAGCGGGCTTTCATGTTGTCCATGTCGTAGCCGAAGGCCCACAACCGAAGCTGGCCTTCCAACACGCCCCGACCGGAGGCCAGAACATGGCTTACCACGCGCGCCCGGCGCAGGGCTTTGTTGGACTCCGTGGCCGCGCCCAGTACCCAGCCCAGCCAATGGCGATAGCCGATACCGCCTGGCTGCGGATGCAGCGCACGCCATTCGTCCTTGTCTTGATAGTAGGGCGACAGCGGATGGTCCCAGGCGCCCTTGTAGTTGAGGCCGTAGTTCTTGGCAACGTACTGGCGCACGAGTCGGTCGGACGCGCGCCCGCACAGTGGACAGATACCGGATTGGGTCTGCTCCAAATCGAGCCGGATGCGGCGCGGCATGGCCCAGAAGACATGGGCGGGGTGCACCTGGATCGGTGCCAACTCGCCTTTTTCCGTTTGCAGCGCGGTGATGTCGGCAAGCCAGGGAAAGGTGTAGTGCGGCTCGGTCAAGGTGCGGTCGCCGCTGTGATCGAGAAATGCTCCCTGCTCGCGCACGTTGAGCCACAGGTCCTGCCACAGACTGCGCGGCGGCTGGCAGGCGACCACTGTGGTCAGTGGCCCGCCACCACGCAGCCCGGTGCGGTGACCGGCACCGCCTGACGGGGCATTGATTTGCAACGTCAGCAAAGCGGTAGCCGCGCAGTGAGGACAGGCCGCATCCGCCTGTCCGCGCTTTATGAAGTGATCGGCGTTGTTCTTGAGCGTCTGCTCGCCCGGCGTCTCGATCAGCAGCGCGCCGATGTCGTTCGTCGCGCCTTCGTCGGGGCGCAAGGTGAGATCCTGCATGAAACGCGGACCATCGCCGTCCAGCTCGAAGGCCGCGCGCAGGGGTGCGAACCATTGCTCCAGCGTTGCCGCGTCGGGCGGGTTGCGAAACAACCCGCGCCATTCGGTGTTGGTCTCGACCGGCGCGGTGGTTTGCAGCAGTCCGATGGCGAACTGCGCCAGCGCGCCGTTGAAATCCGGCCGGTCAGCGTCGAAAGCGACCAGCGCCGGGTCAGCCAGCGCCGTCGGCGTAATCCATGTTCGGCTGCCATCGGCGCGGCGCACCGGCAGCCAGGGTTCTTCGAGCAGGTTCATGCGTCCTCCGCATCCGTTATCGCAATTTGTTGCCGCAAACCAACATCCGCATCGTATTGCCACATGAGGCACCGCTCCGCTGCGCTGGGCGTTGGCGCAGCCCACGCCTCGCCCACCCAGCCGACGTCGGAGTACTCCAGCGGCAACAGCACCGACCAGCGACCCTTCGCCGGCAGGGTTTCAAGCGCAGCTTCCACCGCTGCCTTACGCGCTGCTGACGTCGGTTCCACCGCCCGCGCAATCAGCCGCTCGGCGACCCGCACGGTGCTATAAGCCCAGGCGTGGCGCCGCTCAGCGTGCTCGGCCCAGGGCAACAGCGCATCACCGTCCCAACGGGCCAGCACCGCGTCCCGGGTGGCTTCACCCAGCCGCGATGGCACCTTGGCATCGCTCCACCAGTCGGTACCCTCGCGGGTGTAACCGGACGCGAAGGTGACGGTGTTGGCTTGCGCCATGCTGGCATCGGCGAAGCCCTTGGCATCGGCTCGGTCAGCACTGCGCTGCAAACCCTCGGGAATGGGCTCGCGGTCACCGAATACGCCCTCGATGAGGTCGCGGGCGTCGTCCGGCATCGCAAAATAATCGGCGCGCAACGCCTTGGCCGTGAGCCAGAGCTGGCCGTGGTGCGGATAGACGGCGGCGGCGCCGCGAAAGGCCGCCTTGAACCAGTCCGCGCCGGGTTCGTCACGCCACGCAGGGCCAAAGACCCACAGGCATGGCTCGCCACGCTGATCGAGCGCATTCGGCTCGACAATGCGCGTGCCCCGTGCGTCGCGCACATGCCGGTGCAGGCGGCCGGCGCGCTGGATCACCCGGTCGATGGGTGCGAGGTCGGTCACCACCAGATCGAAATCCACATCGAGCGACTGCTCGACCACCTGGGTGGCGATCAGCAGTTGGCCCGCGCGTTCGTTGGAACCACTTGCAGGACCAAAGCTGGCCAGCACGCGCTTTTCGATATCGAGGCGGTCGTGCAGCGCGAAGCGGGCGTGGAACAGCGTCAGCCGATCGGCGGGGAGGCTGGCGCGGAAACGCTCATGGGCGGCCAGTGCATCGGCCACGGTGTTGCGCAGCCAGCACACGCATCGTCCGGCCGCCAGTGCCGCTTCGATGCCGCGCACGACTTCTTCTTCGGATTCGACATAGCGCACGGCGATTTTCCGGCACAGGCTGGCGCGGGTGGCGAGCGGTGTTTCGGTGAGGGTGTCCGGCGCGGCGGCGGACCAGGAGGTAACGAGCGGATACGCAGGCTGCGCCAATGCGGGCGCACGTGCCTCACCGCAGCCGCGGGCAAATGCGTCGAGCAGCGTTTGTTTCATGGCCTGCGGCAGCGTGGCGGACAGCAGGATGGCGCTACCCCCGGCACGCGCATGGAAGGTCAGCACAGTGCCCAGCACACGCAGCATGTAGGCATCGCAGGCGTGCACCTCGTCCACCACCAGCACCTTGCACACCAGACCCAGCAGGCGCAGCGACTGATGCCTGCTTTGCAGCGCCGCGAGCAACACCTGGTCGAGCGTGCCCACGCCGGCCGGCGCCAGCAGAGCCCGCTTGTTGTGATCGGCAAGCCAGACCGCACAGCGGGCGGATGCGCTTTCATCCTGCTGATGCGGGTCGCGTTCGGCACGATCCGCGGGCAACACGGACTGTGCGAAATCTTCCACGAGATTGCGGCTGCCATGGGCCAGCGCCAGGCTGGCCCGGCCGGCGAATAACTGGCCGTAGACCCGCGCGATGCGGTCATACATGGCGTTCGCAGTGGCCATGGTCGGCAGGCCAATGAAAAAGCCATCGCCGTTCCCACTCGCCATCAGCCGATGGGCAAGCAGCACGGCCGCTTCGGTCTTGCCGGCCCCGGTCACGTCTTCGAGCAAATGAATCTGCGGCCCGGCGCGCAGTTGCACATCGCTGGCCCAGCGTTGCAGGGGCGAAGGATCCGCGATTGTGGGAAACAGCGCCGCAAAATCCAGCTCGCCCGGCGTCGCGATCGGCAGTACCTCAGCCACGGCGAGCGCGTGCTTTGCCCGCTCGCGCGCCTGCGGCCAATAATCGGGAAGAGGAATGCCGGAGCGATCATAGGGGAAGAAAGTAGTGTTGGAGCCGAGCCAGTCGGCCAGCACCGCGATGCCGGCCATCCACCAGGACAGTTCCCGGCTGGTAACCTCGAATTCTGCAGCGCTCAGACGCGTCGGGACAGCCGCTGCGTCAGCATCGAGCAGCAGCGCCCGCACTTCACCGATGAAGCTGACTACCGCGTCGCGGTCGGCACGCCGGTCGCAGTGCGCTTCCCAGAAGCCACCCGACTCCGGCGGCTGGCCGTGATGGCCGGTCACCGCCTGCGCCCAGGAATCCAGCCCGTCGCCGTATTCGGCGGTGTCTGCGCCGAACCAGCCCTCCTGATAAACGATTCTTCGAATCGGGCCAGTCCAAAGCAGCCAACCGACACTGTCATGCCGCAGGGTATAGACCTTGGCGGGATCGCGGCCACGCAGCGCTCGAAACAGATCGGCGCGCTGACCCTGAAAACTCTCGGCGAACTTGCCCAGATCGTGCAGTGCAAGCCAGAAGGCGACCCAGCCGATCAAGCCTTGCTCGCCACCCAGACGCTGCGCGAACAGCTGTCTAAGCGCCGGCGCGCGGGCCAGGTATTCGACCCCCACCGCCGCCACATCCAGGCAGTGGTACACCAACGGGTGCCACTTGGGTTCGCCCGCATAGGCCGGGTCGGCCTTGCCCCAATAGCATGCCAGCAGCTCGACGGCCGTCACTGTGAGCTTACCCGGCAGGGATTGTGTCTGGCAGGAGTACCGAACAAGTTCCCGGCGCCGGCTGGATTACCCCGAGAACGGGTCAGGAGTGCGGCGTAGCGATCCGGACATCGTTTGATTGGCACGAAGCAACTCCCTGTCCTCGGTCAGCGGCCGTTTTACCACGGCAACTGCCCCGGCTCCGGCGGCAGACTTTGTCACCCGTGTCGCAGCGGGAGGGTTCAATGCCGCAGCAACGCATCCAGGTGATCGACCGCCTCCACCCATTCGGCGTCTTCTTCGATCGCGGCGGCAATAAAGCGCCGCTGGGTACCGTCCCAGAAGGGTGCGTCTTCGAGCTTGAGGGCGGGGTCCAGCGGGCTGTGTTGATCGATGAATTCGGTGATGGCGGCTTCGCTGTCGGGCAGGCCGAGCTGGGCGAACAGCGCCTGGATGTCGTGCGGACTGGTGTCCATGGATGCTCCCCGGATAACGTCAGGCGGCGATCAGATCCCAGCCTTCCTGATCGAATTCTGCATCGCGGCTGGTGCGCCGCGCAATGCCGTCGCGCTCGAGTTTGAGCAGGTGTGCCCACAGCGAATAACGGGCGTAAAAATGCAGCTTGGGCTCGACGTCGTCGTAGACCACGGGCAGAAAGTCGAGGATGTTGCCCGGGCCGACCTTTTTCATGGCGGAGATGACTTTCTGCTCGCGCATCAGGCGGTGGCGGCGCAGGGTGTCGATGACCTTGCCCGGATCCGGGATCAGGTTGCCGTGGCCGGGCGCGATGCCGGTCGCCGGGTACTGTTCCAGTCGTTCCAGGGAGTCGAGGTAGTCCTTCATGTCGCCCGACGGCGGCAGAATGACCACGGTGGAACCGTCCATGATGTGGTCACCGGAAAACAGCAGCCGGTCCTCGTGCAGATAGAAACAGAAGTGATTGCCGACGTGACCCGGGGTGTAGACCGCCTCCAGGGTGAATTCCGGCGTCTGCAGGCGCTCGCCGTGCTGCAAGTCACGCTCCACCGCAAAGCCTGTGTCCTGAAATTCGTCGGCGGGACGCAGCATCTGCCCGATCAATTCGGCACCGGTCTCGGCGGCAAGCCGTGCCGCCAGCGGCGAGTGGTCCTTGTGGGTGTGGGTGACCACCACCCAGCGGATGCGGCCGCCACCGGCGTCGAGAATGGCCCGATAGTGGCTCTCGTACTCGGGCCCCGGGTCGAGCACTGCCACTTGGTCCCGTCCGATGAGGAAGGTGTTGGTACCAGGCCCGGTCATGGCGCTGCCATTGGGTGCCGCGATGCGCCGCACCAGCGGGGAGAACTGATCCACGGTCGCCGTGGCGGATTCGTTCATGGCATGATCTCTATTTTTTTCAAAGGGTTATTGATTAAAGATCAATCATTGGATTAATATCTTCACTGTAATCGACCGTGGCGATACCGAAGCCGAACAAGCGCAGGAACTCCTCCTTGTAACCCTTGAGATCGGTCAGCTCTTCGACATTCTCCGTGGTCACGGTCTCCCAGAGTTCCTTCACCTTGTCCTGGACCGCATCCCGCAGCTCCTTGCCGTCCATGCGCAGGCGGCCGTCCTCGTCGAGCTCTCGTTGGTCGCCATAGAGCTGCTTCGCGAACAGGCCCTGGATCTGCTCGATGCAGCCCTCGTGGGTGCCCTCCTCCTTCATGATCTTGTAGAGGATGGAAATGTACAACGGCATGATGGGAATGGCGGAGCTCGCTTGGGTCACCAGTGCTTTGAGCACCGATACCCGGCATTCGCCGCCCTGCGCCTGGAGCCGGGCATCGATGGCCCGGGCGGCGCGGTCGAGGTCGCGCTTGGCCATGCCGATGGCCGCGTGGCCGTACAGCGGCCAGGTCATCTCCTTGCCGATATAGGTATAGGCGGTGCTCTTGCAGCCGGGCGCGAGCAACCCCTCCCGATCCAGCAGTTCCATCCACCACTCCCAGTCCTCGCCACCCATCACCTTGATGGTGGCCTGGATTTCCTCTTCGGTGGCCGGCTGCACGGTGGTCTCTTCGACCACCAGGGTGTCGGTGTTGATGCCGCGCATGGTGAAGGTCTGGCCGATGGGCTTGAGCGCGGAGATATAGGTAGTGCCGCTGCGCGGGTCGGTGCGGCGCGGCGCGGCGATGGAGTACACCACCAGATCGACCGGGCCCAGCTCGCGCTTGAGCTTGTCCACCACCTGCGCCTTGACCTCGTCGGAGAAGGCATCGCCATTGATGCTCTCGGCATAGCGGCCGCGTGCCCGCGCGGCCTGCTGCATCGCGGCCGTGTTGTACCAACCGGCGGTGCCCGGGCGCTTCTCGGTGGGCTCCTTCTCGAAGAACACGCCGAGCGTATCGGCGCCGCAGCCGAAGGCAGCCGTGATGCGCGACGCCAGGCCGTAGCCGGTAGAGGCGCCGATGACCAGCACGCGGCGCGGTCCCCGGGGGATCTCACCCTGAGCGAGCACATAATCGATCTGCTGTTGAACATTGGCTGCGCAACCCACCGGGTGGGCGTTGGTGCAGATGAATCCCCGGACTTTGGGTTGTATGACCATGCAGAGCTCCCCTTGGCAGGTACGGCGGACGCCGGCTCGCCGAAAAAACTGATCTCGGTCCGCCCGCAGGCGGCCGCGACCGGTAGAATGCCGCGCCATGATACGCCGAAGCCTGCCCTGAGCGCACGATGCCGACCCTCTGTTACGCGACCCCGGTGGCCTGGACACAAGCAGTTCTCGCCGATTTCGACCGTTTCCTCAACGACCACGCCGCTGCCGAGAAGAAAGCCTCGGGTATGGCGTTGTCGATGGCCCTGCACTACAACGACCGTCCGGACGTTGTCGCCGCCATGGCCGATCTGGCGGTCGAGGAGCTGGATCACTTCCGCGCCGTCGTGCGCCTGCTGCACCAACGCGGGCTGCAGCTGGCCCGCGATCGCAAGGATCCCTATGTCAACGCTCTGCGCGCGGCGGTGCGCACCGGGCGAGAACAGTATTTTCTCGATCGCCTGCTGCTGGGCGCTGTGGTCGAGGCACGCGGTTGCGAACGCTTCGGTCTGATCGCCGAAGCCTTGGCGGCCGGCGAGTTGAAAACCTTCTATGCGGCCATCGCAGCGTCTGAGGCCCGTCACCAGGGCCTGTTCGAGCGCCTAGCCCGGGCCCACTTCCCTGCGCGCGAAGTAGCCGCACGCCTCGCCGAATGGCTCGACATCGAGGCCGAGGTCATCGCCATGCAACCTGTGCGGGCGGCACTGCACTGATGCCGGCCACCGACCCCATGACGCGCTATCTGCGCCGCTTCGCCGAACCCGAGGCCGCCCTCGCCGCTACGGTACCCGACACCTTTGATGCCGCGCTGGTGATTCCGGCGTTTCGCGAGTCCCCGGCATTCATCGAACGGCTGTTCGCCGATCTCGCCGACGAGCCGGCGTTTCTGCTGATACTGGTGGTCAACCAGCCGGATCATCTTCCGGAAGATGCCGAGACCGCCGGGCTGTGGCAGGCACTGGGTGGCAGCGACGGCGAATCTGTCTACCGGCAGCGCGGGCGCCACGGCCTGCTGGCCGTCGATCGCCACAGTGCCGCGCGACGTATTCCCAAGAACCAGGGCGTCGGCCTCGCCCGCAAGATCGGTGCGGACATCGCGGTCGCACTGCACCAAGCCGGCCAGCTGGTCCGGCCCTGGATCTGGAACAGTGACGCCGACACCCACTTGCCGGCCGGCTACTTCGGCGCCCTGGGAGCCGAACCCGCCCACCGGGCCGGGCTCAGGCCCGACGCCGAGCCCACCGCGTGCATCTACCCCTTTCGCCACCGTATCGGCACCGATGCACTGGGGGTTGCGACGGCACTCTACGAGGCCAGTATCCGCCACTACGCGGCCGGTCTGCACTGGGCGGGGTCACCCTATGCCTTCACCACCCTGGGCAGCACCATCGCCGTGGCCATGGAAGCCTATGGCAACGCCCGAGGCTTTCCGCGCCGCAACGGCGCCGAGGATTTCTACCTGGTCGACAAGCTCGCCAAGCTCGGTGCCATCCACGAGCTGACGGGCCCCGAGCTCGAAATCGATGCCCGTCCATCCAACCGAGTGCCCTTCGGCACCGGGCCCGCGGTGGCGCGCATCCTCGCGGCGGGCGATGCCCAGGAGCAGAAACTCTTCCGCCACCACGAGGCCTTTGCCCAGCTGCGCCAATGGCTGGGATTGTTTCCCGAACTGCTGGCCCGCGACCCCGGCGCGGCGGATCTGGCGCCGGAGACCCTGGCGGCGCTGCACGCCCAGGGGACCGACAAGGCGCTTGCCCACGCTCGGGAGCATGCCGCCGATCCGCAAGGTTTCGCGCTGCACCTGCACACCTGGTTCGACGGCCTGCGCACCCTGCGCCTGCTCAACGCCCTGCGCGCGCGCTGGCCGGATGTGGATGCCGAAACCGCTGCTGCCGGACCGTTCTGAGCGCACCGCACACTTCTATCGGCGCGAGCGCCCGGTACTCACCGGTATCCGTGTGGCTGCCGAAGGTACGCTCGCGCGCCGGCGAGTCGGTGGTGTTTCGCTCCAGCCTGGCGCTCGCGCCGCCGGCACCCTCAATCGCGCGCCAGCACCCAGCGGTGCACTTCCGAGGGCCCATCGTAGACCCGAAAGGCGCGGATGTCGCGGTAGATGCGTTCGACCACCGTATCCCCAGAGATGCCCATGGCACCCAGCACCTGCATGGAGCGATCCGCTACCCGGCCCAGGGCCTCGGAGCAGTGCACCTTGCACAGGCTGGTCTCGGCGCGGGCCTTGTCGCCCTGATCGAGCAGCCAGCAGGCGTGCCAGGTGGCGAGCCGGCAGGTGTGCAGGTCGATGCGATTATCGGCGAGCATGAAACCGACGCCCTGGTGCTCGACGATGGGCTTGCCGAAGGCGATGCGGGTCTTGGCGAAGGCGCTGGCGATGTCGTGACAGCGCTGGGCCGCACCCAGCCAGCGCATGCAATGGGTCATGCGCGCCGGACCCAGGCGCACCTGGGCATAGCGAAACCCCTTGCCGACCTCGCCCAACACCTGATCCCGAGGAACACGCAGGTTGCGATATTCCAGCTCGCAATGGCCGCCCGGTGAATTGCTGTCCAGGGTATCGAGCATTCTCACCATTTCGATGCCCGGCGCATCGCTCGGGGTCAGAAACAGGGTCGCGCCGACATCGTCGCCCTGCTCGTCCAGGGTCCGCGCCATGATGATCTGAAAGGCCGACCCGGGCAGCCCGGTGATGAACCACTTGCGGCCATTGATGACGAAGTCGTCACCATCGGGTTCGGCGGTGGTCTTGAGCAGACTGGGGTCCGAACCCGCTCCCCCGGCGGGTTCGGTCATGGCGAATACCGAGCGGATCTCACCGCGATACAGGGGCGCCAGCCAGCGCGCCTGTTGGGCTTCGGTGGCAACCTGTAGCAGCAAATTGCAGTTGCCCTCGTCCGGCGCCTGGATGTTGAGCGCCAGCGGGCCGAGCGGCGAATAGCCGGCGGCCTCGAAGATCACCGCCATGGCGCGATGGTCCAGACCCAGGCCACCGTACTCGGGCGGCGCCTGGGGCGATACCAGACCAGCCGCCCGGCCGCGGGCCACCAGCTCCAGGCGCAGCTCCTCGCTGGGGCCGTGGTACTCCTGACGCTGGTCCTGCTCGTAGGGAATGATCTCGTCACGGATAAAGTTTTTGACCCGCTCGCGCAGGTCGATCAGGTCGTCATCGAGGCTGAAATCGAACATGGCGGTGCTCCGGGGCCGGGCCCCTTGTTGTTATTGAAGGAGATGCGCGCGCAAGAAACTCCGCAGCTGCTGCCAGGCGTCGGCCGCGCTGGGCGGGTGGTAAGAGGCGCGGTGATCACAGAAGAAACCGTGATCCGCCTCGGCATAGCGGTGGATCCGGTAATCCTTGCCCAAGGCGCCCAGGCGCTGGTCGATGGCTTCCACCTGATCGGCGGGGATCAATGCATCGCGGGCGCCGAAAAACAACAGCAGTGGGCAGTCGATGGCGGCGGCCTGATCGAGATGCCGGTGGATACCGCCGCCGTAGAAGGGCGCGGCCGCAGCAATCTCGCCGGGCAGGGAACAGGCGGCCAGGAACGCCAGGCGCCCGCCCATGCAGAACCCAGTGACCGCGACGCGGCGGATATCCACTTGTCCGCTGTCGGTGAGGAAGGCGAGCGCCGCGCGCAGGTCTTGAATGAAAGCACCGTCATCGATGGTCTGCATGAGCTCGATCGCTCTGGGCACCTCGGTGTAGTCGACCTTGTTGTCCGGCAGCTGGCGATAGTAGAGATCCGGCGCCAGCACCGCATAACCCTCCCCCGCCAGTCGCTCGGCGACTTCCTCGATGTGCCGCACCAGGCCGAACGCCTCCATCAGCACCACGACTGCCGGAAAGGGACCGGCACCCTCAGGCAGCATCCAGTGTGCCGGCATCATTCCGCCCGGAGCCGGTACGTTTACCTGGGCCTTGTGCACCATGGTTCTCCCCCCGGAAGTCAAATAGCAGTTGCGGGAAACCTTCCCACCCTCAAAGATAGCGAAGCAGCGGCCAGCGGATCAAACCGACGCACAGCCCGCTGCCCGGCCCCAGAGCGCGAGCCAACAGCCCAAGGGCAGCCGTCGCACTGACAGGGAATTCGTATGCGCCATGACGATGCCGCGAAATCAGGGCGCCGCGGCGGGTGGGGTCGGCCCCGGCGGACAGCCGGGGCTGATTGTGGCGACCCCGAGCACCTCGGCGAAACCCCCAGCACCTGGGTCCAACGCCGCAATCGTGCCTGCAGCCGTGGTTGTACCCTTGGTCATGGCGGGATCCCTGGACGGCTTCGGCCCATGCTACCGGGTTTCGGCGAACGCGGGCGAGGTCACCGCCGCCCGCTTTCCCCGGAGGTCAATAAGAGCGCGGCAGGCCCATCACATGCTCGGCGATGTAGTTCAGCACCATTTCGCTGTTGAGCGGCGCAGTGCGCAGCAGTCGGGCCATGGGATACAGATCGAAGATGCCGTATTCCTTGGTAAAGCCGTTGCCGCCAAAGCACTGCAGGGAGGCGTCGATGGCATGGATGGCGGCCTCCGCCGCGGCATACTTGGCCATGTTCGACTCGGCGCCACAGGGCAGGCGGCGATCGAATAGCCAGGCGGCCTTGCGAGTCATCAGCGAAGCCAGCTCGACCTCGGTCTTGCCCTTGGCCAGCGGGT
>Ga0209346_1000810_pt1 | contig 22197 bp, 18 predicted proteins | sample AutmiccommunBRH9_FD_187381 | JGI IMG/M metagenome (GOLD analysis project Ga0209346, IMG submission 187381) | Deep subsurface microbial communities from Mt. Terri, Switzerland - Autotrophic microbial communities BRH/9 (SPAdes) (version 2) | ecosystem: Environmental > Aquatic > Deep subsurface >...
CAATGGACGCCTCGAACACCTCCGCGGCACAGCCCTCGGCTTTCGCAACCTCGAGCACTACATCACCCGGTCACTCCTCGAAACCGGCGGCTTCAGACCAGCGCTACACCCCTAAATGCGAAGAGCCGGTAAACGGACCCCGTGGATCGGCGCCGATGTTGCGGCGTCAAGTGCGTGGAGTTGCCGAGCGCAGGCAGCGGAAGCTGAGGTACCAGGACAAGCCGTAGAGCGATGCCGACAAGCCTCCAATTGACCACATGGCGGCTATCGGCGAGGCGCCAATCCACACCGCCACTGCTACGACGACGCACGTCGAAACGACGCGTAGCGAATCCCAGAAGAGTTGAGTTCCCTGTCGCTCGAACGCAATCAGAGTCTGAGAGAGGGGGGATCCGATCATCTGCCCGGCAAGTCCGAGTGATAGTGCTCGCGCGTACTCGCCGCTCTCGCGCCACGGCTCGCCAAAGATAAGAGCAAAGAGCGCAGGACCAAAAAGAAGGAGCACAAGGAAGAGAACCGCCGCAGCGATTACCAAAAGCCGGCTGCTTTTCCAGAACAGTCGTTTCGCGCGCTCTAGGTCGCCACGTGCGGCCCGGGAGATTTCCGACAAATAGACTTGCGCCACCGCAGTTCCGAGCAGCGTCACGGGAACCGCCAACACCCGTAGCGTGAGTCCCAGCCAACCGGCAACACCTGACCCGTACCAGTATGAAATTAGGAGGATGGGCAACTGTTGGCCGAGCACATTCAAGAGACCGGACGGCGCGAGGAAGAGTGGGAACCGTCGGTAGCGAGAGAGAGCCCTCCGCATCTGACTTCTCGCACGGCCCTCATGTGCGGTAATACCCCGTAGACCCGATCCGAAGGTCAGGCTGAGTGCACCAACGAGTTGCCCAAATCCGTATCCCAAGACCAGGCCGCCCTTGATACCCGCAACGCCCGCAGCGATCTGTGCCAGGACCACAGTCGAGGACTGCAGGGCACTCCTTCTTCCGATGCTGCCGAACCGCCGTTGGCGAATCGCCAACTGATTTAGCAACAGATATGCGCTCATTAGCGAAGCCAATGCTGGCACTGCCCACAGCCAAGGCATAAGTCCCGGCTGATGGACCGCAGCACTGATTTTGGCACCTGCGAGACCCACCACGACGGTCCCTGTGATCCCAAACCCCGCTATGAACAACCCCCCCAGCGCGACTAGAGAGTATGCGTCACTCTCATCCTTGGGTAGAGGTACGGCAAGTTCCAGACGCATCGTTGAAATCGTTCCGAATATGACTACGAGCGCGGATAGCACAGCAAAGGTGCCAAACTGGCTCGGTCCGTACAGGCGCGCGATAACGGGCGCGAGCGCCAGGGCAACGACCTGCCCGATCGCGGTTCCACTCATTATGGAGACGACACCGCGTTGGTTTGGCGACACACGTCGCAGCCAACGCCCCAAAATTGACATTGCTCGGTGACCTCGGTTCTTTACACTCGACCAGTGCTTGAGCGCCCAGGGCCGCCCAGCTTCAGGGCGTCAATCACTTGAGCGAATTCGCTCTCCCAGTTGAGCCAAGTGTCGCCCAGAAGCCGACACCTAGCGGAAATCTCCTCAAAGTCTGCTCCCACTGGCAACTCGCGTATCGCCCCCGCCAGTCCGTCGGGGCTCACATCCGCGAGCCAGCCGACATGGTTTTCGTTCACAAACCGGCGATTCTCCGACAAGTCGCTCGCGATTACGGGACGTCCGGTTGCGACACACTCCAGAATCTTGTTTGAGAGACCGTCGTTTCCCGGGTCGACTTTCTCATACAGAACCAGGCCGACATGAGCATCAAGATAGGCTGCAGACACCTCGGACGAATCAATGCGCCCCATCCACTCGACACTCTCACTAATTCCCAATGTGGCGGCGAGGCGCTTAAGAGACGAAACGTAGTCATCGCGCCCTCCGCCGTAGATCTTCAACCGAACATGACGCGTCCCGGCAACCTTCGCCAGCGACTTGAGCAGAATCTCGTAGCCCCGGCCTTCGAAAATCGTGCCGACGACGACGAGCGTCGGAGTGTCCCCGGCGTCCCAAACGGGTCGAGAGTATGAGGCACGCCATGTGGCTATTGGCACATTTCGCACAAGTTTCACTTGTCGGAATCCCATCTCAGTCACCGTATCGACGTCTCCATATGTAACTACGGTGGCGAGATCAACGTGCTTACCAACTCCCTTCAGCAGTGCGGATTCGAACCTGCTAAATACCGACATGAGTGAACCGCGCGCCGCAACCGCCCCAGGTCGCTCGTTAATGTCCAACACAAATCGCGACGCGTACTTTCGTCGGTGTGCTACTCCGATCAAGGCTAGCGGCGCGCCCACAACGTGAACAGTGCCCGCCGGCGTACGCATGACGGCGCGCGCCAGTCGGAATAGTGCGGGGCCGTAACTGAAAATTGCATTGCGCGCCTGGCTCGTTCTACTGGGGGCCACCCACGGCCTTCTCGCTCGGACCTGTGTGATACTCACTCCATCAACCGCAAAATCCCCGGAGACGTCCCATCGGCCTGTCCGACCCACCCCAGATACTCCGATAAATTGCGTCGGAGCAACCGTCAAGTATTGCCTGGCGGCTTTCCTCGCACGGGTTGAGTACCGATACGCGTCAAGGGTGACCACCAACACACGACTTCCCTGATCAGGCCCGTCGATAGGGACGGCTGGGACCGAACCAGGCACCGACCCTTCGCCTGCCCGCGGGACAGCGCTTGTTGTGCCACCGGGTTCTCTCCACTCCGAAGCATTGCCTGATCCGCTTGGTTGGCGAGAGCTCGCCGCTCTGCCCCACCACCAGATCATCGCAAACGTGGCGGCACCCGCGTTGAGAAGGTACAGCGGGTCGCCAGCGATCCAACTGCCTGCCACCACAAATGTCCCCGACATCCCTACGAGTTCGAGCGTGCTGACTTGTCGCTTTGCCATGGCATGAATACTGACCAACTGAAAGCCAATGGCCAGCACTACGGGCAAGGCAATAGTCCCCCACCATCCGAAGTTGTAAAAAACTGAACCCCACATCGAAGGAGGAGAAGTACCCCGATCGCTGCCATACACGGACTCGAATACCTGGTGCGCGAGCTCACTCCCCGAATTATTGGGGAGTATCCCAAGGAAGCTTTGATACCACTCTTTTCCGTACTGAATCGGTAGCGAATAAGTATATCGAAAAGCCTGCTGTCCAGAATACTGATTGTCGTAGAATAGTCGCCTAACCAACTCAACAATGAGGGTGCTCAACTTCTCGAAAGGTCCCGAGTCTCGAGTGAGGGAGCTCGCGCTTCGCCCAAGCATGTACGTAATAACCAATACCAGCGGCGACGCGAGAGCAACCGTGACGGTCGCCCTACTAAGGAACCTGCGTCGGTCAAAGACGTAGATGAAGACGATGAGCGTCGCGCCGAATAGAATGAACGCCCCACGTTGTCCGGTTCCAAGAATGCCATATATCGACATCGGAACCAGCGGGACGATCACGAGGTAGCGCCAGCTCTTGCGATTCTTAATCAAATACAGAGATGCGACCAGTGTCAACGAAGGGAGCACCGTATTCTTGAACTGGTTGACGTATCCAGGGAAAAGGTATCCACCGCTGCTGTAAGAATCAAGGCGCAAAGTTGTGTAGTCAGCCGTCGTCCCCGTTAGTATCCCCTTGAGGCCCAGCATAAGGGTGTTGTAACCGACCGCCTGGTAGTAAGTGATCGTGATTACCACGGACAGCGCAAGTAGCGCCCAGAAGACTCGCGATGGACGATAGTAGGTGATGGCGCGGCCGAAACTGCTTCTGAGAGCAGTCGACGCATTGCGCCGTCGATAGTAGAAGAAGGTGATGCTTGTCGCCACGTAAAGCACGAAGGGGACGGCCACGACGAATGCGTAGAGGCGATCTGCACTGAAGCCAGAATCGAGTATTACCAACGTGCCGGTAGCCATCACCCACTGCGTAAGCACGAAGATCCCGTCGAGGGTGAGGATTCCAGCGAACCTACCGACGAGTATCAGGTGCGCGAGCGCTACGACTGATACGAGAATTGTCAACCAAACAAATGTCATCACTAAAGCCGAATTCCTGCCCAGTCCGCGCTTCGCCGCGCGGTAGACAGTATGAACTTGACTGCCCGGTCCGAGGCGTTGACGATCAAATAGTCGGCGGGTGTGGCCGTGGTGATGCCCCTCAGGGGCGATTTGCTTGCCATCGTCACGTTCACCGCTTCAACGACGTCGTGTGCATCGAGCCCGGTCATGATGATCCCTCCTGTATCCAGCGCCTCTGGCCGCTCGATCGAATCACGCAGTGTGATTGCGGGGAAGCCCAGAATCGTCGACTCCTCCGCAATTGTTCCAGAGTCGGAGAGAACGCAAGCCGCCCCAAGTTGCAGGCGGTTGAAGTCATGGAAACCGAAAGGCTCGTGGAAAACGATGCCGTCGGGAGCCCGCCAATTCGGGAGCGCTTCGAGGCGCTTCCGCGTCCTTGGATGCGTTGAGACGAAGACCGGGAGTCCCCACTTTGCGTAGACCGCCTCAAGGCTATCGAGCAGCATCTGGAGCCGCGCAGGCGAGTCCACATTCTCCTCGCGGTGGGCGCTCACCAGAAAGTAGCCGCCCTCGCTCAGCTCAAGCCGTTCCAGCACGTCGGACGCGTCGATCTGCGGCCGGTAGGCGTCGAGCACCTCACGCATAGGTGACCCCGTCAGCAGGATGCGGCGGGGGTGAATCCCTTCGGCCAGAAGATTCCGACGGGCGTGCTCGGTGTAGACGAGGTTGAAGTCAGCCACGTGGTCGACCATCCGCCTGTTGGTCTCTTCCGGCACGTTCTCGTCGAAACAGCGGTTGCCGGCCTCCATGTGATAGACGGGAATGCGCATGCGCTTGGCCATCACAGCCGCGATGCAACTATTGGTGTCACCCAGAACAAGGACGGCGTCTGGCTTCTCCGCGAGAAGTACCTCTTCCGTGCGGATAAGCGTCTCCCCGAGCACGTGACCGAGCGAGGACGTGTCAACACCAAGAAGGTGGTCGGGTTTGCGTATCCCCAGATCCTGAAAGAACACCTCGTTGAGGGTGAAGTCGTAGTTTTGCCCCGTGTGCACCAAGACGTGGTTCACCGTCTTATCGAGTCGAGCGATGACCCGCGAAAGCCTGATGAGTTCGGGCCGCGTGCCGACGATCGTCATGACCTTGAGCATCAGAGTCCGTCCTGCCTTGTCGAGTGGGGGGTCGAATCTCGAGAGCTCACGCTTCAACGGCCTCGGGATAGGTGTCGGGTGCTTGCGGATCGAAGAGTTCGTTCGTCCAGAATAGGGTGGTCAACTCACCCGGGCCGATATTCGTGATGTTGTGTACCCACATGGTGGGCATGTCCACCACAGCGGGGGCGTCACCATCGACTTCGAAGGACACGATTTCATCGGTCAGCACTTTGCGCAGCGAGATGCGCGCGGAGCCGCCAACCACCACGAAGCGCTCGACCTTGCGGAGGTGAAAGTGCTCTCCGCGAGTGATGCCCGGCTTGGTGGTCGAGATGAAAGTTTGACCCTGGCCCCCATGTGCGCGTACGACTTCCACGAGCCGTCCGCGGTCGTCGGAGCGCGAGGTCAAGCCAATCGGATAGTGAGCGGGGAACTTAGCCGCGCGCAGAGTGTTGAAGAGGTCGACATCGAGGTCCGTCAGAAGCGGCGGGATGTCGCCCTTGCTGTAAAGGGCATTGAAGTCGTGGAACGTGTCATACACGCCCTTGACCGTCGTGGGCGTGCCTTGTGGCCTGACAACCGACTGGGTCGTATCCAGAGCATCTATGAAGACCTGTGCGGCCTCCTGCGCGTATAGCAGGCTGACCTCTTTGTCCGCGACGGTAGGAGTCTCACCGTCGATGACCGCGTGTGCGAAGGTCGCCACGAACGAGTTGTAGCCTGGGCGCCCATGCTCACCGAAGAGGTTGGGGAGTTGAATGTCGACGAAGTGCACGCCGAGATTGTCGGCCAGGCTGGCGAGAATGTCGGCTGCCGCTGCCTTACCGATTCCGTAGGGCGTTCCGTTTCCGGCCTGGATCGAGTTCGCATAGACGATGCGCGGCCGGCCGCCACTCGCACGCACGGCGTTTGCGACGGCCTGCGCCAGATCCCCGTTGCCACCTTCGACATCATCCTCAGTCCCCCGATTAACGCCGGCAATGTGAAGGATCGCGTCGACTCCATCCATGTAGTCGACAAGCGTCGCCCACTCTGTGCGGTCCACCGCGACGACCTCATGGTCTGTGAGCGCGCCGAGCCTCACTCGAGTGTGCCAACCCAAGAACCCTGCGGCGCCCGTCAGGAGAATCCTCACGGGGTCACTCCGACGAGAGCCTGAATCTCGGGAAGGGTGAGCAGGAGGGCCTTGGTCTGCTCGATGTCCACACGTTCGGTGTTCTCGGAGGTGTAATCGGCCACGTCAGCAACTTCGGCGTCGCCCTCTTCGTAATACTGTTCATACTGAAGCGAACGTGCGTCCATCGGCACCCGGAAGTAGCCACCCAGATCCTCCGCCTTGAGACGCTCCTCGCTTGAAAGCAACGTCTCGTGAAGCTTCTCTCCATGACGCGTACCGATGACCCGGATGTCAGGGTCATCCACGTTGAGAAGGCTCGCCACCGCATGAGCGAGCACCTCGACGGTGCAGGCCGGGGCCTTCTTGACAAAGAGATCGCCCGGCTCGGCATGGGTGAACGCGTATTCGACCAGGCCTACAGACTCTTCGAGAGACATGAGAAACCGCGTCATGCGGGGCTCCGTTAACGTGAGGGGCTTACCCATCTGGAGCTGCTTGACGAAGAGCGGAATCACTGAGCCCCGGGAGTACATGACATTGCCATAGCGAGTCAGCGATACGGTCGTCTGAGAATCCGGGTGGTTGCGTGCGTAGGCCTGGGCGGTCTTCTCCATCAGCGCCTTGGTCATGCCCATCACGTTCACTGGATAGACGGCCTTGTCGGTGCTGAGAAAGACCACCGACTTCACACCCGCTCCTGCTGCCGCGAGGACGACGTTGCGGCTGCCATCTACATTCGTCTTGACCGCTTGGTCAGGGAAGAACTCACACGAAGGCACCTGCTTGAGCGCGGCCGCGTGGAACACATAGTCGGTTCCCAAGAGCGCGCCTGCAACGCTCTCGGCGTCGCGCACGTCACCAAGGAAAAATTTAAGGCGGGGGTCGGAAACGCGCGTCCGCATCTCGTCCTGCTTCGCCTCGTCACGAGAGAGAACGTGAATCGTGTCGACTCCTCGGGACAGCAAGTGCGCGACCATCGTCGAACCGAATGAACCCGTGCCGCCAGTGATCGCCACGGTGGCGCCTTGCATCGCGTCCGTACCCATGAATGTCTCCTCCGTACTTCGCTTCCTCTTGTCAGCCCTGGCGGCCGCCTATATTGCTGCGATGAAATCAGGGAGCGCCCTCGGGAGCGCTTTTGAGGCTTCTTTGCCGCGGACGAGGGGCCACGCACGTTCTTGAAAAACTCTTTGGCGCGCCCTGCGCTTGCCACTCTGGCAACGAAAGAACCTCGGCGGTGGCGAGGCTCCCTAACCGGCGGATGACCACGTGGGACCCCGTCGTCATATTCGACTCCTCCGACCCTCGGCAGCATCATGCAAGAGCTCGTCAAGGACCTGCGAGCCATGATCCTCGCTCAACTCATTCTGGTAATAGAGCCGCCCTCGCTCTCCGATCGCGACGCGCTCGTCCGGCGACATCCCGGCAATCGCCAGTATGGCCTTAGCCATTTCTGCCGGTGACTCAGGTGCCGTCACGATTCCTCCACCCGACTCCCGTATGACTCTCGCTGCATCGCCGTCCACTGCACAGATAATCGGTCGGCCTGCAGCTAGCGTGGCCTGCACCTTGCTGGGAAGCGTCGCCTGAAAGAGTGGCAGGTCACGAAGCCCAATAATCTGCACATCCCCGAGTGCAAGCACATCTGCCATGCTCTCGACAGGCTGGGGCGCAACGAAGCGGATATTGGTCAAACCGGCGCGCTGCGCCCGGTCCTTCAAGAACCCTTCCGCCACCCCGCCGCCTACGAGTAAGATCCCGATTTCTGGGTGCTCTCGTAGAATTATTGCAGCATCAATGAGTGTTTCGAGAGCCTGGACATGGCCCATTGCCCCCGCATACATGACCGTAAACGGGAATCGAGGGCCAACTGCATCGATCGTGGCCTTGCTCGGGGTAGTTGGGTGGAAGTAGCGCTCGTCCGCCCAGTTCGGAACCACGGTGATCTTCTGAGAAGACACGCCCCGTGCCATGATCCGACCGGCCATGCCGGGAGAGGTCACGGCGATAGAAGTAGCATGACGGTAGACGGAGTCACAGAACCGGTGCAACATGGTTTCGACTCGATTGTGAGCGCCCTCTGCGAGAAACCCACTCGCGGTCACAGTCTCCGGCCAAAGGTCCTGAACGTGGATAACGTACGGAGTTCTTCGCAGCAAGCGCCGCGTCATCGCGGGAATTGCCACCGTCGCGGGCGACCAGTGGACCAGTGTCGCGTCCACCGATCCCAACTTCGTCGTAGCCACCGCACTGGCACTCGCCGCAAAGGTCAGGTAATTGGTTGCCCGCCGCCTTGGAAGGTCGTCGTGGCTCATGTAAAGAGGCGCGCGGTGGACAGTGACACCCTCCATTACCTCCCGCTGGTATGGGCGCATTTTGTAACCAGGGTAGACGACCCCGTCTGGGTAGTTGGGGAATCCGGTCACAACTTGGACATCGTTCCCCCGCGCACGGAGCGCGCGTGCGATATTGCCCGAGGTCATCGCGGATCCTCTCTCGGGGTCATACCACTGGCTCATCATCGCGATCCGCATGTCAGCGCACACCCCCCTTGGTTCGATCTGCGCCGACGCCCGTGCGTGCCAGAAGAGCGGGGGTCGCTAGGTACGCACTCGCTATTGCGATTGTTGCCGCGACGCCAAGCGGTATCGAGCCAGGAATCCACGCTACGGTGATGGCGAGCGAAAACACCACAGTGCCGCTCGCCACCGCAATATGCGAGAGCCCCGCGTCATTGACAAGACGTTGGTAGACATGTTCACGGTGCGCCGTCATCAGCGACTCACGGCGCAACGCCCGCTTCACGAGCGCAGCCCCCGTGTCAGCCAGGTAGATCGCCAAGGGTGCGGCCAAGATGATGGTCTTCGACGTGTCGTGAGCACCTGCGACAATGCCGATCGCGATCATCGCCCCGAACAGGTAGCTCCCCACATCACCCAGGAACAGCCTCGCCTTCGGAGCATTCCACGGCAAGAAGCCGAGCGCCGATCCGGCCGCGGCGGCCCCCATCGCAACGAGCAACGATGACCCCTGCGTGGATCCGACCAGCATCGCGACGCCGCCCCAAGCCGCAATGTTGAGGCTGGTGATGCCGTTGATTCCGTCCATGAAATTGACCGCATTCACTAGCACAGGCATCACGAAGGCACCCAAGAGAACCCAGCCGGCACCGCCGACGGCGAGTCCAACGAGCCCGCCTCCCATAATCTGGGCGCCAAGCCGTAGCACCGGCGGGAGCTGCATTCTGTCGTCCAAGTAGCCGATACCCGCGAGCAACAAGGCGCCCCCCACAGCGAGCCACGGCACCTCGTACCGGAGCGCCGCAGCAAGGCTGAGTCCAGCTAAGGTGCCTGCCACGCACGCTATCCCCCCGCCGCGCGGTACAGGGATGGCATGCGACGAGCGCTCGTTTGGAACATCGAGAACTCCGCGACGAAGCAAGGCCACCCTGACGAGAGGCGAGAGGGACACCGTGACGGCAAGACTCGCCAGAAGCACCAACACGGATCAGATCCGGTCGCGAGCGGACTCTGGTGGCCATGCATTCGACAATTTCAGCATGGTCGCCCGAGACTCCTCATGTGAGGCCAGCGTGAGTGGCCGCACCGCATCGCCATCCAGCCCGGGCACGGTCACTCTTTGGATCAGTGGGTTTGCCGAGGGTCGGCGTCCTTCATTCTCCGAAAACAGATCCTCGCTCAACTTCTCCCCGGGGCGCAGACCCGTGTACTTGATATCGATGTCGCGCCTGCCGGAAATGCGGATCAGGGTCTTTGCAACGTCAGCAATTTTGACCGGCTCGCCCATATCCAAGACCATCACCTCACCGTCACGTCCCACGGCGCTGGCCTCAAGCACCAACTGGCACGCCTCTGGGATGAGCATAAAGAAGCGCTCGACGTCGGGATGGGTGACCGTGATGGGACCGCCGCGCTCGATCTGCGCGGTAAAGGTGTGCAGCACCGAACCCCGCGATCCCAGCACGTTGCCAAATCGCACGGACACGTAGCGACCAGGCTGCAACGCGGCATAGTCGGCCGTGAGCCTCTCCGCAATCCGCTTGCTATAGCCGAGCACGCACGTCGCGTCTGCCGCTTTGTCCGTAGAAATGTTCACAAACGTGCCCACCCCGTTCCGGGCCGCGGCGGAAAGCACGTTGAGTGTTCCCACAACGTTGGTCTTCCACGCCTCGAGCGGGAAAGTCTCCAGGAGGGGAAGGTGCTTCAGGGCCGCGGCGTGGAAGACGACGTCGGGCCGGGTCCTCGCAAAGACCTCGCCCATCGCATCGGCGTCGCGGATGTCGGCCAGCACCACCTCTTCCCCTTGCAGCAAACCCTGCCCAGTGAGGCTCATTTGCGTGTCGAGCAGCCCCGACTCGTCGCGATCAAGAAGGAAAAGCCTTGCTGGGCTGAAGCGCGCGATCTGACGGCACAGCTCCGACCCGATCGATCCGCCCGCACCCGTCACCAAGATGTTCTTGCCAGTGATCTGCTCGGAGAGAGCAGCCATGTCGAGAGACACTGGGCGCCTCCCCAGCAAGTCCTCCACATTGACACTGTGCAGATCGCGCGACGTGGCCTGGTTTCCAATGAGGTCTCCCATAGGCGGAAGCACCAGTACGTCGAGCCCCGCCGCCCGGTCGGTCAGCTCCCGTATCAACGGTCCATTGGCCTGCGGTAGCGCGACCACCAGAGCGGTCGCACCGAATTGCTCGGCGACCCTGGTGATGTCTTCGCGAGTGCCGCGCACCCTGACCCCGTCGATGTGCATGCGCCGCTTAGTGGGATCGTCGTCAAGAAGCGCTACCGGCGTGAAGCCGCTTTCAGGGTCGCGCATCATGCTGCGCAAGAGCCGCCTGCCGGCCTCGCCCGCGCCAAACACGATCACCCGCCGATCCTGAGGGCGTGCGACGGCGCGCTGGTTGCGCAACATCCGAACCAAGAAACGCCACGCGAGCATTCCGGAGACGGCTATGAGGCCCGCGATAGTCGGGACGGTGCGCGGAATGACGAACTCATGGAACAGCGCCGCCCACAGTGTGAGTGCGGCGGCGGTGAGCACCACTGCGCGACCCAGGTCGATCGCCTCGTCAAAGGATCCGAGTTGGTGGCCGATGCGATAGGGGCCGATGAGCAAGCCGATCAGGGTGTGAACGAGGGCCGCGACCACCGCAACGGCGAGCGTCGTGGAGATGAAGAGCACCTGGTTATCGAAGTTGTACCGCAACCAGTGGGCGATGAAGATCGCGACAAACCACACCCCGGCGTCCATCACCGGCCTCACCCAGCGCCGATAGCGCTGCGCGCGGTGCGCGACACGAGTTCTCATGTTCCCCTCCCAACCACATGGCAATTCTCGATACCTAGGAATTGCCTCCCACAAAATACCACCCCCACAGAACCCGTCTTCTGCACCCTGGACCAACAACGCTGGGTCCTGCGCGAGGACTTCGGAGTGTGTCAAGGCGGGGCCAGCCCAAAAAGGCAATGGAGCGCCCGGCCGTTATTCGATCGGGCCGTCCTCCAAACTGGGGATGGAGTTCGGATGGGCTGTGAGGTACTCCACCACCTTGTCGTCGCGCCACGCCTCCATGAAGGGGTCCAGCTTTGCGTAGTCAAGGTGAAGGAGCCACTGCGATGTAGGCGAAGCGCGGCCAAGTTCGCCGTGAGGGGCGGTCAAGAACTTCACAGACCCAGGCCGCAGGTTCTTGACCTCAAGTGCAAGCCCGGCCAAATAGTCGAAGTTGATGCCCTGGTCCACGGCCGAATAGTCGAGCACGATGGTGATGAGCGAGGCCACCTTCGCGGGCGACTTGAGAACGTCCTTGTTGAACACCTCGGACAGAATGCCCTTCATCCACGCCTGCTGGCGACGCACGCGATCAAGGTCGCCTCCAGACTCCGAATGGCGGTCACGCACAAACTTGAGCGCCTGATCGCCACTCATGCGCTTGTCACCCCTGTCGGTGGTGATGGTCACTCCACCCAACGCGTCCGTCAGCTCCTGAAAACTGGTGAAGTCGATGACGGCGAAGTGATCGATAGTCACGCCGGTGAGGTCTTGGACCGTGGAAATGGCAAGTTCGGGACCGCCATAGCTATAGGCCCAATTGATCTTGCCTTCGCCGTGACCCTCGATGGGCACAAACGAATCGCGCGGGATTGACATGACGGTGACGGACTGACGATCGCCTGAGATCTGCACCAGCATCATGACGTCCGAGTTCTGGGCGCCCTGCTGCCAGTCGGTCGGATCCCCACCGCTAATACGCGAGTCGGAGCCCAACACGAGGAAGTCGATCGGGGGCTCGCCCTGCGGCTCGGCAGTGGGGCTCGGCACGTCGGGCAGCACGGGGAAGGTCACCTCGACGTGCTGGATGTTCGCATTGATCTGGTACCGGACGACGAGCGCCGCGACGCCAGTGCCGGCGACGATCACGGCGAAGGCCGTGGCGATCGAAATCAGTACCTTGGCCCTCCGACTGAGTCGACGCGACGTGGCCGCGTGCCGCGGTTGGGGTTTCGGCATACGCACATCGTAATTGAACGGAAGCGGTCAGCTCTCCATCGACGGCTTGTTGGCAGTCGGGGTGCGAGGCGCGAGGCCAGACCCGCGCTGTGTCGTGCCCAGGCCTTTGTGTCGGCGTTATTCCACTATTTGATGCCGTTTGACCCCATTTGTCATACCCCACTGCTTGAATGAATCTATGGACATTTCCACCGGCGCGATTGCCGCGGCCCTCGAGTCGCTTGCGGCATTCGAGGGGCGCACCGTCGCGGCGCTCGAGCCCAGCGAGTTGGTTGCCGCGCAACGCGCTGCTTCATTGCTGCGCCGGACCACCGAAGCGATGCTCGCGGCTCTCGCATTCGAAGTGGGTCGGCGCTCCGCTCCCGAGCTTGGTCCCGGCGGGCTGGCGCGAGAGCACGGCTTCTCCTCGCCGGGGCGCATGGTCGCTCATGTCACCGGAGGCTCGCTGGGCGACGCCGCACATCTCATCGAAGCCGGCCGGGCGTTCGCATCGAACGCCGCGCCGGACGGCGAGCATCCCGGCGACCCCGCTTCTGCATCGGCGCCTCCGAACTATCCGCACCTGGCGGCGTGCCTGGCCTCAGGCGACATCGGCGCCCAAGCTGCCGCAATGGTCAGCCGCACCTTGGATACGCTGGGCGAGCACGCCTCCTCCGTCGAAGAGCGGCTCGTAGCGCGGGCATGCGACCTCGACCTCGCCCAGTTGCGGCGCGCGTGCCAGCGCCTCCAGGCAAGTTCCAATCCGGCCGCGTGGGAAGAGCGGGAGCTCCGCCAACATCAGGCGCGGCACGTGTCCGTCAGCGAGGATTTCGAGGGCATGCTTCTGATCCAGGCCAGGCTCGACCCCCCTTCCGCGGCGCCCGTTGTGGCTTGGCTGGACGCCCAAGTGAAAGAGGCGTTTTGGCGACGACGCGACGGAGACCCGCTCGACCGGGACACCCGAACTGTCGGCCAGATACGCGCCGATGCACTGGTAGGACTCGCACGCCACGGCATGGCCTGCGACGAGCCGACCTCCGGTGTCAGCACCACCGTGGTGGTGCGCATCGGAATCGAAGAACTGAGGACCGGCACCGGCCTGGGCGACAGCGACAGCCTCGCCGCCCCGGTGAGCGCTGGGACCCTACGCTCGATGGCCGCCGATGCGGAAATCATCCCCGTGGTGCTAGGCGCCAAGTCCGAAGTCCTCGACCTAGGACGTGCTCGGCGACTGTTCACCCGGGCCCAACGCCTAGCCCTGGTAGAGCGCGACGGAGGGTGCGCGATGTGCCATGCGCCGCCCTCATATTGCGAAGCTCACCACATTCGGTGGTGGGACCGACATCGCGGCAAGACCGACATCGACAATGGCGTGCTTCTTTGCACGGGCTGTCACCATCGCGTGCACCGAGACGGCTGGAAGATCGAAACGAACGGCGGTGACGTGTGGATCACGGCGCCCCCTGCCGTGGACCCGTCACAGACCCCACGACTCGGCGGCCAGGCGCGCCTGCGACGCGCCGCGTAGGGGGCGCTGGTTGTGGTGAGCGGGCGCGGTGAGCGCTGAGCGGGGTGCGGTGAGCGGGGTGCGGTGAGCGGGTGCGGTGAGCGGGTGCGGTGAGCGGTGAGCGGGGCATGGTGACCGGGGCGGTGTGAAACGATCTGAGCGGGACGTGAGTGGCGCGTGGCAAGCGACGCGGGTCGTGAGTGCGGCAGTCAGCGCTCCAGACGCGCGGCGAGTACCTGCGCCAGGTGGAGGCCCTTAACCCCCGCAAAGGCGTCGGCCTGGGTCCGGCAACTCACGCCGTCGGCGAGGTAGACCACGCCCTCGGGCGCCTCCGGCCCGGCCTCCCCTGAACTGACAAGCCCCGCCTCGCGCAGCGCGGGAAGCAGGGAGTTCTCGGCAATCTTCTCCGAGACGTCGTAGTGGCCGCTCTCGTAGCCCCAGTTGCCGGCGAGGCCGCAGCATCCCGACGCCTCGGTCACCGTGGCGCCGGCGCGGGCCAGCAGGTCGCGGTCAGCCGTGAAGCCCATCACCGAGTACTGGTGACAGTGCGGCTGGACCACGGCCGTGACATCGGCCAGGCTCGGCACCTGCCAGCCGTCGCCGGGCTTGGCGGGCGCGCGGCCCGTGAGGACCTCGGCGAGCGTGAACGTGGCCGCGGCGACGGCGTGGGCACGCGGGTCATCCGGCAGCAGGTCCGTCAAGTCGCCGCGCAGCACGGCGGTGCAGCTCGGCTCCACGCCGATGATCGGGATGCCGTTGACGGCGAATGGGCCCAACACCTCAAGCAGGTGATTGAGGTGCCTCTTGGCACCGTCGAGCTGGCCCGTCGAGATCCAGGTGACGCCGCAGCACGCATCGCCCGCCGTGACCAGCACGCGCAGGCCCGCGTCCTCGAGCACGCGCACCATCGCCTCGGGAATCTCGGGGCTGAGGCCGTCCGTGAAGGAGTCGGCCCACAGCACCACGGTGTTGCCGCGGATGTCGTGCGATTCGGCTCCCGAACTCGCCGGCGCCTTCCGTCGGGCCTTGGCGAACGTGGTGCGGTGGAACGGCGTGGAGGCGAAGCGCGGCAGCGAGCGGCGCTTGTCCAGGCCGGCGATCGTCAGGATCAGCCGTCGCAGCCAATTCACGCTCATGACGCCGTTGACCAGCCACGGCACCCAGCCGATGAACTTCATCCACAACGGCAGCCACCCGAGCGAGTAGTGCCCCATGGGGCGGAACTTGCCCTTGTACGTGCGGTACAGCACCTCGGACTTGTACGCCGCCATGTCGACGCCCGACGGGCAGTCGGCGCTGCACGCCTTGCAGCTGAGGCACAGGTCGAGGCTCTCGCGCACCTCGGGGGCCGTGAGTCCGCCGATGAGCGTGCCGTTGATCGCGTCCTGCAGCACGCGGGCGCGTCCGCGGGTCACGTCCTTCTCGTCCCCCGTCGCCGCATGGCTCGGGCACATGAAGCCGGAGCCCTCGCCGATCGAGTCGGCGCGGCACTTGCCCACGCCGGTGCAGCGGTGAACGGCCTCGGTGAGGTCGCCATGGTCGTGCGTGAAGGCGAGGCCGACGCCGGGGTTGCGGGGCGCGGCGGGACGACGCAGGTCGCGGTCGAGCGGCGCCGGGTCCACCATCACGCCGGGGTTCATCAGCCCGTTCGGGTCGAAGAGTGCCTTGACCTGGCCGAACAGGGCGATCGCCTCGGGGCTGTACATCGCGGGCAAGAGTTCGGAGCGCGCGCGGCCGTCGCCGTGCTCGCCGCTGAGCGAGCCGCCGTGACGCGTGACGAGCTCGGCGGCATCCTGCATGAACGCGCGCAGCGGTCCTCCGTCGTGCTGCAGGGGAATGTCGAGCCGCACGTGGATGCAACCATCCCCGAAGTGGCCGAATGGCTGGCCGGTCACGCCGTGGCGCTCCATGACCTCGTCGAACTCGCGCAAATACGCGCCGAGGTTGGCGGGCGGCACGGCGGCGTCCTCCCAGCCGGGCCAGCACTCCGCGCCGTCGGAACTACGTCCCGACAGCCCGGCGCCGTCGGCGCGAATCGCCCACAGCCTCGCCGTCTCGACGGGATCGCGGACGATGCGGTACGACTCGGTGCCGGAGTCGGCGACGAGCGCGGCCATCGCCTCCTCGACCTCCTCGGCGGTGTCGGCACCCATCTCCACGAACAGCCATCCGGCGCCGTCGGGCAGGTCGGGCACACTCCGGCTGGCCTGGGCTCCGGCGACGCGCTCCACGAGCCTTGCGTCGAGGCCCTCGAGCGCTTGGGGTTTGTGGGCGAGCATCGGCACCACGGCATCGGCGGCCGATGCCATGTCCCCGTAGGCGAACACGCCCATGAGGAGCGCATTCGGCACCTCCACGAGGTTTACCGTCGCCTCGAGGATCGTGGCGAGCGTGCCCTCGGAGCCGGCCATGAATCGCGCCAGGTGGGCGCCGTTCTCCGGCAGCAAGTGCTCCATGCTGTAGCCACTCACCTGGCGTCCGAAGCGCCCGAACTCGGTGCGGATCAGGCCGAGGTTGGCGGAGACAAGTTCGTCGAGACCGGGCACGGCATCGGACCCGTCGGCGCGCGCGGTCACGCGGCGGCCGGCGCCGTCCACGAGGTCGAGCGACACGACATTGTCGGACGTCTTGCCGAACGCGACGGCGTGAGGGCCGCATGCGTTGTTGCCGATCAGGCCGCCGAACGTCGCCCTATTCGACGTCGAGGGATCGGGCCCGAAGCGCAAGCCGTGCGGCGCGAGCCGACCCTGAAGCGTCGACAGGATCACACCCGGCTGAACGCGGGCGGTCTTCGCCTCGATGTCGATCTCGAGAATCTGGTTCATGTGGCGCGACGTGTCGAGCACGATGCCGGGGCCAATCGCGTTGCCGGCGACGGAGGTGCCGCCGCCGCGCATCGTGAGGGGTGTGCCCGTCCTGCGCGAGACGGCGTGCACGGCGAGCACGTCGTCGGCGTCGCGTGGGTAGACCACCACGAGCGGAACCACGCGGTAGTTCGACGCATCGGAGCTGTATTCGGCTCGTCGGCGTGAGGAGTCGTCCACTTCGCCAGCCACGGCCACGCGCAAGGCAGCGACCAGGTCGGTGGTAGAGGTGGAGGAGGAGCGAGGCGCCGTTGTCGTCACGGGGTGATTCTTCCATGGCCGGGACCTGCGGCCCGGACCCTAGGTCACGTGGCCCGCGACGGTGAGTGCAGGGAGCGCCGGGAGCGCCGGTGAGTGCCGCGAGCGCCGGCCGCCGCGGACATCCCCGTCGCGCATGGTTCAACCCCGCCAAGGCCCTTCAGCCGTCGCGCCAGCACCGCCAATCGCGCCACGCGCTGGAATCCCCGTGTGGCTTGAACCGCAAGTGTCGATTTGCGGTGCTCACGCGACGCACGGAGCCGCCACAAGCCCCCAGCGAGATCAGTCCCCCTCGCGCCGACTCTAGGCCGCGTCGCGCGCCAGAGTTTCCATCCAGCATGACCTGTTGCAAACTCTGGCCCACGGTTTGATCCGATGCGCGAGTGACCCGCTCCTGTGGATTACTTGCTGTGGCGCCTGAGGAAGTACTACCCTCGTAAGTGGTAGTTAGGGATGAAACAGTTCCCCGAGCGCCGACTCCGGAAGCCCGCGCTTTGCGCGGGCTTCTGCGTTTGCGGAGGGGATGAGCAGTGCTGCTGGCGTACTTGGATGAGATTGGCGAGACGGGAGCCTTTGTCTCTCGAGATCACCCGCGATACAACACAAGCCCCGTATTTGGGTACGGCGGGTGGTGTCGACGTCGATTCCGGTTAGGTCGGGGTCGGTCACTGTGTCTCCAAGCCGCTCGGTCTGTGTCGGTCCCCACGCTAACTCGAAACCCCTGGAACAACGCGCCTTCGCCGTGCCGGGCCGGGCCGGGCGCATCATGGCTCGCCACAGGGGCCTCCCAATTCAGCGACCCGCGCGGTGCCCCTTGTGTGGCCAACCGGGATGCCCCTCGGGCAACACACACCGTGACCTCGTACGTGCAATGTAGGCATTGCACTCCGTCACCACCGTCATCTCCCGCTTTGTCAGAGATAGCTGAGGCGGCAAGGCGCGAGAGTACGCGCGGGCTCTCCTGCTCGCCGTGCTCAACTCCGCTGCAGCGCCAGGCTGAGCCGGGCCGCATGCTCCGTCCACGCGCTCGCTCCACTCCTGGGCGCGTGAGCGGAAGGACGCAACCACCGACGGCTCGACACCCGCAACGGCGGCGTCATCGAGCGCCGCGTCCAGGGCGGGGCCCACCTGCGAAGCGAAGTCGGAGACAGCCGCCACATATCCATCGGGGTCGACGCCGAGGTCGTCTGCCGCCTTTGCTGTAGTGCGAGCGTCCAGCCCTCTCAGCCGGTAGTCCCCGCCGAACTTCATCGCCAACTTGCCCTTGAACCACACGCTCTTGGGGGTCCACAAAAACGCGGCGCTGATCAGGTCGTACGCAGGGGCCAAACGCACCTGTGTGCCACGCAGCAAGAGCGACCCGTTCTTCCCATGGGCGTCGGTGTTCGCCGCAACCATGTTGAAGGCTTGGAGCCGGGCGAACTCGATGATCGAGCGATCCCGCTGTGCGGGTGACACGCTAGAGCGCAGGAGTTCCGCGATGGCGCGCATCGAAGGGCCGTCGTCACTTTCGTACTTCGACGCACCGCCAACGCCCAGAGCCTGGCAGAAATCCTCCTGATGTAGCCGCGTGACGTCGCCGTTGAGGGCGGCGCGGTCGTACCGCTCCACCGCCACAGCCAGCCGTCCATCAAAATCGAGCAAGTCCACAACTGGAACCGACAAGCCCATGCTTCGTGCCGCGCGCATCGTGACGAACTCGGCGACGTCTGAGTGCGCCCTGTGGTTCATGCCTACCTTGAAGATGTGCGTTGATGCTTGAGAGCCCGTGGGCTCCACCCATTGACCGTCCACCCGGGCTAGAGCGAACTTGCCATGCTGCCCGGCAAGCGACCAGCGACCAATCTCCAAGTCGAGATCGACGTCCGCAGGGTTGGCGTGAAGGCGATCGATCTCGGCGGCGATGCGTGCGTCGCTCCACGGGATCAATGCTCCCTGCCGGGCGAGCGTCTGACCCTCGGGCACACACTGCACCGCGCCAGCAACATCCAGCCCGATGTGGTGCAGCAGTGAGTAGGCGTCCGTGGCTCGGGAGCCGAACTTGTTCGCGATCGCCGTGCGTGCGGCCTCGTTCTCGGGCAGGAGGTTCTCAATCCATCGATTCGGCCCCACGCCGACGTGCTCGATGTGACGCATGGGAATCGACAGCGAAAGTGGCGTGCTCGCTCCCGAAGCGACGTACGAGTCGAGGTAGGTGAACACCACCTCGTCGGCAGCGTTGCGTGTCAGTCGGCCCGCGTGACGCCCGTCGATGTAGACGTCGAGCGACATCACGCGCCGCCCGTGACGCTGTCGAGAAGGTCGTCGCTGGCTTCGGGGACCATGTCGCACACGTATCCGACCCAGCGCAACGCTTCGAGCACGAGGTGCAGTTGGGCCGTCGGCGCTCCCTTCTCCACGGACACGACCCACTGACGCGAGACGCCCACCTTGCCGGCGAGGTCCTGTTGAGACCATGCGTTGGTCTGGCGTCCCTTGCGGATCTGTGCGCCAACATCGGTTGCGTTAAGCGCGATCATCGGCCACTCCTGTCGTTCCTGGCTGACACTAGCGTATGTGTCAACTATCGCTGACATTAGCGCAATTGTCAACTGTCTGCGACAAGTATCTCACTGGCGTAGCGGCACTATGAGGCGCTACGCCGCAAGATCCAACGCGTCAGTGGTGGACGGAAGCGGAACCGGCTCGGCGGCCGGGGTGAACCCGGACGCCATCTAGTGGTGCGGGCACGTGCCCCTGGCGTTGCGGCAGGGCGTGCCGTCCGTCGTACGGGCGCCGCAGGAGCCACGAGCCGGCGGCGCACTGGTCCGCGAAGCGAAGGCGCTGGCGGGCAGAGCCGACTACACGGTCGCGTCCCCTAAGCCGAACATCGACCTCGGGTTCAGGATTTGCGATCCCCACATCCTTCGCGCCTCGGGCGCAGAGATCTCGCCGTGAGCGCAGGCTTCGTCCCAAGTCTCCCTGACCGCCTCAATAACCTCCTGAACGATCTGACGGGCGGCAGGCCCGCTCAGACCATAGTGGTGCGACGCCTCCACCAAGAGCGCGAACGAAGAGTCGCGCACGTCGTACCTGTCGGTGATGCCGAGTGCCTGCGTCGACGTCTCCCCCGAGCGCGGCATCGGAGAGATGTCATACGCAGGGGTCAAGCGAAGATGACTCCCGTCCCAGAACGCTGCGTGATTCCGCAGGTGGTCGTCCGAGTTCGACACTGCGATATTGAAGGCAATGCGTCGGAACATCTCCTTGTCTGGGGCGCCCTCGCCGGGCGCGATCCCGTCGCGCAGTCGCCGGAGCAGGTCCGGATAGGTCGCATACCTCGCGTTCATCTCCGAGAGCCCCATCAGCGTTAGCCCTGAGACCGCGAACTTTCTCTGTCCATCAGAAGTGCGATCAAAGCGCTCGACGAGGAGCACCTTCTTGCCCGCCGCATGGACCACTCTGGTTGCTGCGGCGTCAACTCCCGCGCGGCGCGCCATGAACATCGCCGCCGCCTCTGAGCCCACGACGTCGTAGGGATCAGAGGCCCGCGAGAACTTGGCGATGTATTGGGTCTCGCCATCAGAGATCGTCGCCTTGGGACGAGCACCTCCCATCGTCGTGCCGTGACCCAAGGCCCGTTGAAGCGACTCAGGAATGTCCTTGCCCTCGTCAATGAACCCGGTAGCGCTTGCAAGGTCCTCGAGCGTGGCCGATCCACCTCGGGGCACGTACTCGGTCGAGGAACGTTGAAAGTCGATCGCCCCGAAGCGGTTCGAATCGGAATCGAGCATGTAGACGCGCTCGTCGGCGATGCCGACGTCGTCCCTGCTCGCGAGGATGCCTTGGCGGCGGAAGTCGATGACCTGGCGCCCCCACGCGTCAGGCGAAGCGTCCCGAAGGGATGACGCCAATTCCAGGCCCTGCGCGGGAGACTGTCTGCCGCGAACCAAAGGGAGGTCGGGGGCGATCGGCACTGCGTCGGCCCGCTCAAGGAACTTGCGTCCGTAGAGGAACGAGAACACGCCTCTGCCGCGATCGATTGCGCCCACCACGGTCGGCTCGACGCCTCCTGGAAGCCACGCCCAAACGAAGACGCGCTCAGAAGTCATCCTGAACACCGCCCTCACGGGTAGGCACAACCCTCACGCCGCCCGCAGAGGCGAGGGTTTGCAGGCGCGCGGCAATCAGCGCCAGATGCGTTCCGTCCGCAGTCCCGAAGAGATTCACTCCGGCGGCAACAGCGACATTGAAAAGGTTGCCGGCAGACACTGACGCCGAGCCCTTCTCGATCTGCGACACCGTTCGCGCCGACACGGCCGCGCGGTTTGCGAGGTCCTCAATGGTCAAGGACAAACTCTGACGAGCGACTCGCACCTGCCCACCGAGCGCGACGAGCGCGTCGTGCGCTTGTGGGCGAAGCGCCACTCTCTCCCTACCCATCGCGAGACTCCTTTACTTTCGTGTCAGAGCCATTGTAGCGTCAAAGTATTGCACCCACAAGGGTTCGACAACTCGCGCACGAAAGAGCCGAACGCACCGCACCCCGCGCTCAAGGGCAGGCCCCCAGTCACTCGCGTCCCCGCCGGTGTCACCAACCTCGCGGCGTAGTACACCTAGATGAATGATTCCAAGGGGTGTTACGGGTGTTGCTGCTGAGGTTTGGGTGCTCGGGTGCCCAGAATCGGCGTTGATACCCAAACGCCGAACCTTGGAGAACGAACGTGGACGCCGATCTGGACA
>Ga0209346_1000815_pt1 | contig 22085 bp, 22 predicted proteins | sample AutmiccommunBRH9_FD_187381 | JGI IMG/M metagenome (GOLD analysis project Ga0209346, IMG submission 187381) | Deep subsurface microbial communities from Mt. Terri, Switzerland - Autotrophic microbial communities BRH/9 (SPAdes) (version 2) | ecosystem: Environmental > Aquatic > Deep subsurface >...
AGTCCGGGTAAGGCAACCGCGCCGACCGTTGCCACGCCGTCAATCGACAGACCAACGTGAACAGCCCAATCCGAGCGACCCTCACTATATTCCCGGGTGCCGTCGACCGGATCAATGATCCAGACCCGCGATTTTCCCAACCTTTCTAGTGTGTCCTTGCTTTCCTCCGACAGCAGACCATCTTCCGGGCGATGATGGCGCAAGGCATGAATCAGAAATTCGTTCGCCGTCTGATCGCCCGCCCTTCCCAGCGCATCTTCATCAAATAATCTGCTATCGCGGACACGCCGCAGGATGCTGCCTGCCGTGTCTGCGAGATGGGCCGCAAGTTCGATATCTGTCATGATATTGCTCATTTGAGGGGCATGATCTGGCGGACGATATATTCGGCGGCTTCGGCGGGGGTCATTTCCACCGTATTGACTCGGATTTCGGGGCTGTCCGGAGATTCATACGGGGAGTCAATCCCGGTGAAGTTCTTCAGCTTTCCGCTTCGCGCCTTCTTGTAGAGTCCTTTGACATCGCGTTCTTCGGCAACCGCCAGCGGAGTATCGACGAAAATCTCTATAAACTCTCCGTCCGGCAGCATTTCGCGTACCATCTTGCGTTCGGCGCGGAAGGGACTGATAAAGGCGGTCAGCACGATTAAACCGGCCTCGGTCATCAGTTTTGCCACCTCGCCCACGCGACGTATATTCTCGATGCGGTCCGCCTCCGTGAAACCAAGATCCTTGTTGAGGCCATGCCTGACATTATCTCCGTCGAGCAGGAACGTATGGCGATTCATCAGATTCAGGGCTTTTTCCACTTCGTTTGCGATCGTGGATTTTCCCGAACCCGAAAGACCGGTGAACCACAGCACGCGAGGCGTCTGGTTTTTTAGCAAGGCATGCTCTTCGCGAGATATTGTCGTGGGTTGCCAGTGGACATTCGCAGCCCGACGCAAGCTGAAATGCAACATGCCGGCAGCAACCGTGGCATTGGTGATCTTGTCAACCAGTATGAAGCCGCCGAGTTCCGGGCTTTCCGCATAGGCTTCGAACACAATGGGTTTGTCGGTTCGCACTTCCGCAACGCCGATTGCGTTGAGTTCGAGAGTTTTGGCCGCAAGATGTTCCATCGTGTTGACGTTGATTTCATATTTCGGTTCTTGGATCGATGCGCTCACCGTCTGTGTGGCCAGTTTGAGCCAATAGGCCCGGCCTGGCTTGAGTGCTTCGTCATTCATCCAGACAATGGTGGATTCAAATTGATCGGAAACTTCGGGCGGATTCGCCGCCGCCGCGATTACATCGCCGCGAGAGCAATCAACTTCATCTTCCAAAGTGATCGTAACTGACTGTCCTGCCACGGCTTCATCGAGCGTACCCTCTAGAGCCACGATGCTCTTTACAATGCTGCTCCTGCCCGAAGGCACGATCCGGACCGGATCGCCTGGCTTGATGGTACCACCCGCAATAAGACCCGAGAAACCGCGAAAATCGAGATTGGGTCGGTTGACCCATTGCACCGGCATGCGGAATGCCTTTTCTTGAGCCGCAGTCGCCGCAATCGGAATATCCTCGAGATGGGTAATCAGAGAAGGACCCTTATACCATGGGGTATTTTCCGATGGAGCCCCGGTAATATTGTCGCCTCGAAATCCTGAAATCGGAATAGCCGTAAAATCTTCTATGCCGATTTCGCTAGCAAATCTCCGGTAGTCTTCAACGATGGCATCGAACACTTCCCGACCGAAATCCACCAAGTCCATCTTGTTTACCGCAAGGATCAAATTCTTGAGGCCCAGCAGGTGAGCCAGATAGGAATGGCGCCTCGTCTGGACCAATATGCCCTTGCGTGCATCAACAAGTATGACAGCGGCATCGGCGGTCGAAGCGCCGGTGACCATATTGCGCGTATATTGTTCATGTCCCGGCGTATCGGCGACAATGAACTTGCGTTTCTCCGTCGCGAAAAATCGATAGGCCACATCTATGGTGATACCCTGTTCGCGTTCGGCGGCCAGACCGTCAACCAGCAGGGCAAAATCAATTTCCTGACCCTGGGTGCCGGACTTTTTGCTGTCTGCTTCCAGTGCAGCCAGTTGGTCCTCAAAAATCATCTTGCTGTCGTATAGCAGCCGACCGATCAACGTGCTTTTGCCGTCGTCCACGCTGCCGCACGTGATAAAGCGGAGCAGTTCCTTCTTCTGATGCTGCGCAAGATAGCTATCGATATCCTCTGCAATGAGCGCTTCGGTCTTGTAGCGGGATGCCTGTCCGGACTGTTCGGTCATCAGAAATAGCCCTCCTGCTTCTTTTTCTCCATTCCGGCTCCACCCTCGTCCTTGTCGATCACCCGACCCTGCCGTTCGCTGGTGGTGGTCAGGAGCATTTCCTGGACGACTTCTGCAAGGGTCGATGCCGTGCTCTCCACGGCACCGGTAAGCGGGAAGCAGCCCAGCGTTCGGAAACGAACGGAGCGTGTGGTAATCTCCGGCATTGTGCCCATGACCTTTCCGAGCCGATCTATATCATCCGCCATGAACAATCCCCCTTCATGGATATAGGTAGGACGCGGGGCGGCAAAGTAGAGCGGCACAATCTCGATATTTTCCGCCATGATATATTGCCAGATGTCCAATTCGGTCCAGTTGCTGATCGGGAAGACCCGGATACTTTCGCCCTTGGCCTTTTTGGCATTGTACAAATTCCACAATTCCGGACGCTGGTTTTTGGGGTCCCACCCATGACTGGCAGTGCGGAAAGAGAATATGCGCTCTTTTGCGCGACTTTTCTCCTCGTCACGCCGTGCTCCGCCAAAAGCTACGTCGAAACCGTGCAAGTCCAGCGCCTGCTTCAGCCCTTCGGTCTTCCACATATCGGTATGAAGTGGGCCGTGATCGAACGGATTGATCCCGCGTTCCTTCGCTTCCTCATTTTGATGGACGATCAATTCCATGCCGGCATCCTCTGCCGCTTTTTCGCGCAACGCGTACATATCCTTGAATTTCCACGTTGTATCTACGTGAAGAAGCGGGAAAGGAGGGGGAGAAGGAAAGAAGGCCTTCTTCGCGAGATGCAGCAATACTGCGCTGTCCTTACCGACGCTATACATCATCACCGGTTTTTCTGCCTCGGCGATCACTTCCCGCATGATATGGATCGCTTCGGCTTCAAGTCGCTCCAGATGCGTTAAGACACGGGTCACTTGTCATTCCAATCCTGATCGTTTGACCCCCTATTGACCGCTTTCTGCTCGCATGCAGTTCCCAAATGGGATAGGCTTGAAAAATGGCATCCATTCTCGGTGAAGAACATGACCTGATTGCCGCCCTGCACCGCGGAACGCTTGGCGCGCCGCCCTGGGAGGATTTTCTGGAGCAATTGCGACGCAGAACCGGCGCGGATTATGCCCATCTCTTCTTTCAGGGCGACCATCACTGGTTAAAATCCATCAGGATACCAAAGGCCAAACCCGGCATCGACAACATAAACAATTTTTATCTACAGGAATTCGGAAACTCGAACGCCCTGCCTCACAAGGCGATGCGGCTTAACCGCGTCTATTCTCTGGATGATTTTCTCGATCTGAATGATCCCCGACATATCCGTTTCAAATCGTTGTTCATGCGGGATGCCGATATCCGATTCGCCCGCAATATCCGTGTTGCCGAATCAAATGGTGGGCAGATATGGATTTCACTGGGTCGCAAGAAATCCGATTTTTCCGCAAGCGACGGAGCTTTACTCGGCTCTCTTGCGAATCATCTCGCGATTGCGGCCGGCACGCATGCCGAACTGGAACGACAGAGACTGAAGGCCGGCATTTCGGCGGATGCCATCATGCGGCTGAATTTTGGCTGGTTCATGCTCGACGCCGCCGGCCAGATCATCGATATGAGCGAACAGGCCGAGGCTTTGATCCAGGAAGCGGAGGCGCTGCGCAAATCCCCCGATGGTCGCTTGATTGCCGAGAGTATCGATGCGCAAGGCACGTTGCGCAAATTTCTACAAATGCGGCAGGCTGGCGAAAGCGTCGTCCGTACGGTCCATTTGTCCGACGAGCCTTGGCTTGATATGTTGCTCACCACCCCCCCGGCAGATCTGATCGGCGACCATCACCCACTGGCTGTAGCCTTTGTTCACGGAGAGCGCTCCAGCAGTACCGAGCGCAGTCGGCACCTGGCCCATCTGTTTGGACTGACCATTCAGGAAGCGCGCCTTGCTCTCCACATCAGTCGCGGCGTCTCCATAAGGGAGGCTGCGACTCTGCTTGGCCTGACCCACGAAACGGCACGGCTCTATTCCAAACGCATTTATGCGAAGACCGGAACCCGCGGTCAGGCAGATCTGGTACGCCTGATTCTGGCAAGCATTGTGGCATTGGCCTGAGCCGGCGACGCGCCGCTTTTCCCCTCTCGCCGAGATCGAATATATTGGTGCGCCCGACAGGATTCGAACCTGTGGCCCCCAGATTAGGAATCTGATGCTCTATCCGACTGAGCTACGGGCGCATTGCGCGGCAGTGTTAGCCACATTGGCCCGCGCACGCCACAATCAATTTTTGGATTTGGGCGGCAAGACCGGCAGAGGCAGCGGGAGCGCCGCAATCCCCTCGTCTGCCAAATCGGCGACTTCCTCCTGTGACGCGGTTCCATGTATAGGTGTCTCGGCGGCATCGCCATAATGAATATCCCGCGCGCGATTGGCAAATTTATCGCCTACCCATTCGGAATTGGCGAGCATTTTTTCCTGAGCCTTGGCCAGTTGGCCAATTAGCTCTTGATAGTCGGGTGGAACGGACAGCTTGCTACTCACCGGTGCTACTCGAGGACCAGTCGGGTCTTCGGCGGGCTTTGATCTCACGGGTTCCCGATTGGCTTTTCTACCCAAATTGGGAGCCATCGCAGCCTTGACTATATTCTTGCTGCCGCAAATCGGGCAGTCCAGCAGCCCGCGAGCCTTTTGCTCCGTATATTCGTGCGAGGATCCGAACCAGCCTTCAAACCGGTGATCCTCCTCCGCGCATTTTAGGTCAAAGATTATCACGATCGCTCGACCGGCATTTCAAACTTTTGACGATTGGCCACAGCAGGGACCTGCGAACGCACTTCCTGTACTCTGGTCAAATCCAGATCACAAAATTCAATTCCGGTCCCCTCGCCCATGTCCAGCAATATTTCGCCCCAGGGATCTACCACCATCGAATGCCCATAGGTTGACCGACCATCATCATGTCGGCCATATTGCGCTGCAGCCACGACAAACGCACCAGCTTCAATCGCGCGCGCGCGCAATAAAATCGACCAATGGGCTTTGCCGGTGGGTACCGTGAAGGCAGCCGGGATCGACAGAATGTCGGCTCCTGCATCGGTCAAGGCTTCGAACAATGCCGAAAAGCGAAGGTCATAGCAAATCGACAAGCCAAGTGTTGCTTCGGGAAGGGAAGCGATAACGGCCCGCTTTCCTCTGGCATAGGCGGATGATTCGCGCTGCGTCTCATCTGGGCCCAGATCGACATCGAACAGATGGATCTTGTCGTAGAACGCAACAATTTCGCCGTCGGAATTGATCAAATAGGATCGATTGACCCATTTTTCTTCAGGATCGTCCGAAGTCTTTATCGCCAATGACCCGAGCTGCACCCAAATTCGCTGCTTCTTGGCTTCGGACCGCACGGTGGCCAAAACCCTATCATCCCGCTCGGTCTGGATGACGCTCGAAGCACGGGATCGATCCCGGTCGAGCAACCCGCTCATTTCCGGGGTAAAAATGACGCTTGCGCCGCCCGCGGCGGCTTGGGCGATGAATGACCGAAGCCGTGCGGCATTTTCCTCCGGATCAGTGCCACTGCACATCTGGGCAAGAGCGACTCTCAAAACGGATCAGCTTTCGAGAAGTGCATCAAGTTCACCGGACCGGTCCAAAGCGGCAAGATCATCCGAACCTCCAATATGGCGATCATCTATGAATATTTGCGGAACGGTCATCCTGCCGCCGGATCGCTGGATCATCTCCTCGCGCTTGCTACCGCCCATGGTGATGTCGGTCTCTTCGAAACTCACGTTCTTGTTTTCCAGCAACGCTTTGGCTCGGTAGCAGAATCCACAGGTGAATTTTGTATATATTTCAACTTTCGGCATATTTCGCTCTTTCTCCCATCAGTTTGTAAATGGGCGGCGGGCGGGGGAAATTCAAGGAAAGGCTGCCGTCCCCGCAAACTATCCCTTTTCAGATTCGCTTATAACCCGAGCCCAGCAGAAAACGAACACTTGATCGGCACCTGCGTCCTTCAGCAGACGCGAGCAGGCATTGCTCGTCGCGCCGCTGGTGTAGACATCGTCTACCAGAATTACGCGCTTGCCCGCAATTTTTTTGGACGCGTCCGCAGACGAGGCAAATGCCGAACCGACGGTTCGCTGGCGCTGACTACCAGTCATGCCTCTCAGGGGAGGCGTGATCTTGCAACGAGAAATCAGACTATAGTCCATTGCAATGCCAGAGCCCCGTGCGAGTTCCCTACCAATCAAAACCGACTGGTTAAAGCCACGGCGCCATAGGCGCGTCGAATGGAGCGGCACTGGCACGATAATCGCATTGGCTGAATATTCTGTGGCAAATTTCTGCAAATGATCGGCAATCAATTTTGCAAGCCCCAATCGTGTGCCATATTTCAACCGCATCGCAATCAGGGAACTGCAGTCATCATAACGCACAACGGCGCGAACTCCATCATGGATTGGGGGCTCCGTCAGGCATTTCATGCACCTGCTATCATCGGCATGGTCGAAGGCGAAGGGCAGACCGCAGGCTGTGCACCATGGCTTGGCCAGAAAATCCAGTTGTTGCCAGCACGACAAACAGAAGCGATTGTCGGCATCAACGGTTGTACCGCAAATGGGACATCGTGGCGGCAACGCATAATCCACCAAGGATTTGACCATGGCTGGCAAGGACATTTGATCTTTTCGCCCGACGCTCCTAAAGCCGCAAGGCCTATGACCGATACAGTCAATGTTCCTGAAGTCTTCAGCCGTCGGCGCAGACGCATTGTTCGCGATCGCGCTTATGCGCGGGCCAAAGGTAAGGATTTTTTCTCGCAGATCATGGCCGAGGAAATTCTGGAGCGTCTGGATGTAGTAAAGCGCAGCTTTCGCAGAGCCCTGGTCATCGGCCTGCCTGCTGCACGAATTGGGATCGAGCTACAGGCGCGCGGCATGAACGTGGTGATCGCGGATTCCAGTATTGGCCTGGTGCAGGCCCTCGGCAAAGTGGTTTGCGATGATGATCGATTGCCTTTCGCCGATCAGAGTTTTGACCTCATCATCAATATCGGCTCGCTCGATACGGTCAATGACTTGCCTGGTGCGCTTGTCCTGATCCGTCGGCTACTGATACCCGACGGGTTGATGCTCGCTAGCATGGTCTGTGCGGAAAGTTTTCCTTCGCTAAAATCCGTCATGATGGCGGCCGAGGGTGATCGGGTTTCGGCCCATATTCATCCCCAGATCGATGTTCGCACCGCTGGTGATCTCGTGGCCAGAGCGGGACTGGCATTACCGGTTGCCGACAGCGATCAACTGCATCTGAAATATTCAAGCTTCCAACGGCTGATAAACGATATAAGGGATCTGGGAGGAAGCAATATCATCTCCGGCAAACTCGCTTCCATTCAGCGAGATGTCTATACCGAGATTCAGGCGCTCTTTCAGAAGCAAGCGGAACCCGACGGGAAATTCGCAGAATGGGTCACGCTTTTATATCTCTGCGCGTGGGCACCACATCCGGACCAACCGAAACCGGCGCGAAGGGGAAGCGGCCAAGTTTCGCTGGCCAGAACGCTTTCAGAAGGTGCGGACCGCCCATCGAACAATTAGGCGTTGTTGGCCAGGTGATTAGAAAGCGCATGAACCAACGGACCATCGGCTGGCGGCATGGGCAAACCGTGTATTTTCTCTACGGGCAACCATTGCAAATCCAGCAAGTCAGCGCTTCTGATACGTCCGGACCATTCGCGACAGATATACAGCAGCAAAATCAGATGCCGGCCGTTCGCGGCCTCACTGGCGAAAGCAACGGGCTGCAAATCCGGTTCCTCCACATCAATACCAAGCTCTTCATTTAACTCTCGTGCCAGCGCGGCTTCAGGGGTTTCACCCCTCTCAATCTTGCCGCCAGGGAACTCCCAAAGCCCGGCCATCGGCTTGCCCTCCGGCCGCTTCTGTACGAGAATCCTGCTATTTTCATCGACAAGAGCCGCGGCAGCGACAAACAAATATGTCGGATTTTTTTCCATTATTTTGTCTGATGTAAGGATTTTGTTAATCCCTTTCTGTGAGACGGGTCATGTTCACGACTTAGCAGAACTTTATCCGCGTTGAGAGAGACATGATTGATCTTCTGAAAAAATTATATCTTTCCGACAAGGGTGCGACAGCTGTTGAATATGGTTTGATACTGGCTCTGGTAGCTCTGGCAGCGGTTGTTGCAATTGGTGGCGTGGCCAATGAAACCGTCGGCATGTGGGATGACGTTGCCAATCAGGTAACGGAAGTTTCGTAAATATAGCTTGCGCATTTAAATCTTTTGGTAAGAATTCTGTCTTAGGCTGTTGAATATTGGATATATTTATGTCCAATTGGGTAAGTGAAGTTTGTCAAATCTAGGAGACCAGACATGAAATTCGTACGTAAAATGTTCAAGAATGAAGAAGGCGCAACGGCTATTGAATATGGCCTGATCGCTGCTCTGATCGCTGTTGCAGCTATCGTAGCAATGGGTCAGCTGGGCAACACCCTCAGCAACACCTTCACCGAAGTCGAAAACTCGATGGCTAACTAATCTGCGGATTATTCAAGAAAAATGAACGGCAGCCTTTCGGCTGCCGTTTTTTTTGCACGATCAGTAGGTGACGATCTTGACTTTCTGACCTGCCTGCAAGTTATCCGTCGCGCGCAAGCGGTTCAATACCAGAAACCGGTCTTGCTGGTAATCTCTGTAAGCCATCCGCGAAGACAGGCTTGAAATCGTATCCCCGCTCTTGACGGTTATCACATCCACCTTCCGAGGTTTGATAGCTGCCGCCTCCTGCGCGGAAAGCCTTACCAAACTCTGATACATGGGCGTGAAAACCCCTGTGCGTCCGGCAGGCGCTATGGTGGCAAAGTGATAAGCGCTGCTTTTCGAAAATTCATAGGCAAATATGGTGACATCCACCGGGCCATTGTTGCTTTCCACTCTCGCCATCGCATAATAAGCTGGCAGTCCATTAACTGTTGTTCTCTCTATCGTGCCGTGAGGAATAGTCTTGCCCTCGCCAGCCAAGCGATTGAAAGCCGCACCAATATATGTCGTCATATTTCCGTTAAAGGGACCGGTTGTAAATTGCCCCTGCCCACCGGAACCAACGATTGATACCGCGCGTAGCCCATTTTGCATCGCAAATCCGTTGGGAATACTGAATTTCAGCCTCATATCCGGATGCAGGAAACTAGATCCCTCAATCACCCCCTGCTTGGGGTCGTCGCCGTACAAGATACCATCCAGGCTTTGCAGAAACTGGTCCCGATTGCGCACGCCGCCGGATTTCGTCAACTTGCTGGCAACTGACGCTGCGCGGGAGACCCGGCGCGCAGGGTCCGGATGGGTACTCGACCATTCCGGCACACTCCGGGCGTCGCGCCCGGTCACCCGTGCGTCAATCGCCGATTGAGCCGCCAGGGAATATAGCATCGTCGAAAGTGCCTGGGGATCGTACCCGGCGGAGGCCAGATAGCGGATACCCAGATCATCCGCTTCATATTCTTGTGTGCGCGAATATTTGAGCGTTAGCAGCTGGCTACCGGTTCCGAAAATTTCCTGGCCAATACGGCCCAACGAGGAATCGCCCAGAAGCACCTGCGAACCAATTTGGCCCAGAATGCCCAAAATACTGTTGCGCGTTGCCGTCTTCTGCCGCTTCTCACTGTGTCTCGCCGCCACATGACCAACTTCATGACCCAGAACGCCAGCCATCTCCGCCTCGTCGTTCATCAGTGCCATCAGTTGTCGGGTCAGATAGATATATCCTCCTGGAATCGCGAAGGCATTATTCACGGGGCTGTTCAACAGTGTAACGGTAAAATCACTGCGGGCATTGCCTAGGCCCGATTGGACCGCGATATTCTGGCCAACACCTGCGACATAGCCAACCTGAGGACCGGCGTAGCGTCCGCCAAATTCTTCCAGCAATCGAGGATGGGCTTCCGCGCCTTGACTTTTTTCCGCTGGTGATATGGAACGTGACTCGCCGGCCTGGGAGCCGGCGGAATCCACGGCGCCGGCATCCGCTCCGCTGCCCGTGCAGGCTACCAAAGCGATTATGCCTGCCACACTGGCTAGCTTTGCTGGAAGATATTTCATTTCAGATTCCCGTTTTAATGTTCTGTTAGAACCGCCGAGCCGGTAATTGGTTGCAGCGCCAAACGGATTCCTCAACAATTTCCAGTACGACCTGTCGCTATTCTCCGGTTTAGAGCGCACCCATCTGCAGGAATTTGTCGCGTCGTCTCTGCCGCAGAACCTCGCGATCATGATTCTCGAGCTGGGAGAACTCCTCGTCAATCGCATTTCCAAGAGATGCGATAGCCAATATCTGATCGCGATGGGCGCCGCCCACCGGTTCCTCGATGATTCGGTCGACTACGCCCAGTTTTTTCAAGTTTTGAGCAGTGATTTGCATTGCATCGGCAGCCACATCAGCCTTGTCGCCGGTGCGCCAGAGTATAGACGCGCAGCCTTCGGGCGAAATCACTGAATATACGGCATGTTCAAACATCAATACGCGTTCGGCAGCCGCGAGTGCTACGGCGCCGCCCGATCCGCCTTCTCCGACAATTATTGCTACCATGGGAACACCCAGCGACAGACATTTTTCGGTGGAGCGGGCGATCGCTTCAGCCTGCCCTCTCTCTTCTGCCGAAACGCCGGGAAACGCCCCGGAAGTGTCTACCAAGGTCAATACCGGAAGCGAAAATCGATCGGCCAAATCCATCAGGCGAATGGCCTTGCGATATCCTTCCGGTTTTCCCATCCCGAAATTATGCCGCAAGCGACTTTCGGTATCATCACCCTTCTCATGGCCAATGACGAGTAATCGCCGATCTCCCAACCGAGCAAATCCGCCCAGAATTGCCTGATCGTCTCCAAAGTTGCGGTCCCCGCCCAACGGTATAAATTCGTCAAACAAGCCTGCGGTAAAATCCTTGAAGTGCGGGCGTTCAGGATGACGAGCGACTTGTGTCTTTTGCCAGGGAGTCAGCTTGGCGTATGTCTCTGCCAGCATTTTTGCCGATTTGGCCTGCAGTTTTTCGATCTCCGTTTCGAGGTCGAGCGAACCTTCGTCCGCCGTATTTCTCAGTTCAAGAATTCGGGATTCGAGCGCCGCGATCGGTTTTTCAAAATCAAGATAAGTTGTCATGGAAAAGAGTTAGAACCGGACAGGCTAAACGTCAACGCGCGAGATTTAGTTGGCTCAGCGGATGGCGATTATTCACCAGCTCTACCAGACGCGCACTGTTGATATGGGTGTAGATTTGCGTCGTGCTAATATCGCTATGCCCCAGCAGCGTTTGCAAAGCACGCAAGTCCGCGCCGCCTTCCAGCAGATGGGTGGCAAAGGCATGTCGCAGAATATGGGGGCTGATTTTTGCGGGATTGATCCCGGCCCGCGCAGCATGCTCCTTGATGATTTGAAACAGTCTTACCCTGCTGATGTGACCCGTTCTCGATGGGAAAAGCCATTTTTCCTGCGGATCAACAAGCTCCGCCCAGCGACGCACGGCAGTTCGGGCTTGTTGCGATATCGGTACCAGCCGCTCCTTCCCGCCTTTTCCCTTGATGATTAGATAAGGCTTGTCCCCCATCAGAGACGAGCGCGACAATCCGACAAGCTCGCTTGCCCTGAGTCCTGATCCATACAGCAGCTCCAGTATCGCGGAAAGCCTGACAACGGACGGCTTTACCGGAAGCCCTTCCAGGTCTTCGGCGATCCGGCGAAACAGGAGCGCGATTTCCTGGTGAGACAGGGTTTTCGGCAATGATCGCACCAAGCCTGGCCTGGGCAGAGCGTCGGAAGGATCATTTTCTCGAAAGCCCTCTTCCACAAGGAAGCCGAAAAAACGTCTTAAACTGGACGACTTGCGGGCAACGGTGCTATTTCGCAGCCTGCGCCAATGAGAAGGCAGTTTCACGATCATATCGCGCTCCGCTTTGGCCAAGCGGCCACCGGCGATTACCGATGCCTGTTCCAGATCCGTGCGGTAGGCCGCCAATGTGTTCGAAGATGCTCCTGTTTCTGAAACGAGCATTTCCAGAAAACGTTCAATCAGATTGGCATCATCATTCATGTTGTGACAAATAGTCGTCCATTCCGGCATTGCAAAGCCTATGCCCGTGTGAGGGCCTCGGCAGCGATCATCCGCGCCTCGGGCCCAAGCCCCACGCGCTCCAAGCTTTGCACGATATGATAAAGGTGCAATGGGGACATGGCCTTCCAATCTTGCCCCTGCATGCCAACAGCAGCGAGCAAAGCCACGGTACCCTTCTGGCCCCGTCGAGAAGCCAGTTGGATTGCCCTTGTCCATCTTGTGGTCCGGCTCAGGTCCACACCCAAATCATCCGCAAAATCAGCGATTGCTTGTTGATCGGCTCTAGCGAGGGCGGCAACTGCTGCCAGCAGAAATTTGCTGCGCAATTTTTCGTCACTGGTGTCTGCGTCGCCGAAGTCATCAAGCGAGCCATAGGAAACTGGACTATCCTTGGTTGGCGAAGCGACAGCGAGAAGCGCCCAGCCGTCGCTGCCCTCTTCGACGATATTTTTCCATCGAATGGCGCTCCGATCGAGGCCAGCGGTAAGCATGGATGCGATGAGATTATAACTCTGGTCCCGCAGCGCATCTGCCGGCGGAATCCTGGCGGCAGCGCGAGCAGTCAGTATTTGGCTCGAATATCGGATCAGTTCGTTGTCAGATCGGCCCCATAAGTCGCGCATGGCAGCCAAGCGCGTTTCGGCGGTATCATTGGTATAGGCCTGCCGCACAACCGAAGCCTGTGCCTTCTGATCGTCACTTGTGTCGGGATCGTCATAAACCGCGGCGTAAAGATCGATCATGGCCTGGTTGGAAAACACCCCAAGGGCTGCTGCAGTATCCAAAGCCTTCATTCGCGATGCAAGTGGCAGCATTGGCGTGCGGGCGCGCCATCCCTGCACATGACGTCCAGCCTGTTCGTACAACCGGTCAGGGGGTTCCACCCCGGTTGCCACGCCAAGTCCAAAACGCCAATTGTTGAAATATGCGATGTCATCCCAAAGAATGGATACCGCTCTCCGTCCCTCGAACCCGGCGCCTATCGTCTTTTCGGCCAATAAGTAATCGATACCCGTTGCTGCCTTGTTACGTCTTGCTTGCTGGAGCAGGCTGGTCGCGCGGCTCTGTTCGCCGGTAAGGGAAGCGCAAATTGGCCGAAACATCGTCCATGTCGGCGCATCACTGACTCGCGCGCCAGCATCGACCAAAGGACATATACCCGCGGGATCCGCGGTCGCCAGATGAGCCTGCATCGCCACTTCGTACAGTCGTGGCGTATAATTCCCGACATCAACCTTCAAAACCAGAGAGCGGGCTGCATCGGCCTCGCCCATCCGCAACAGGCGCCAAGCGCGTTCCGCTGTCCAATCCGCGGGGTTCACATTTTCAGGGCTGACGACCTTGCTGAGCAAAGTGCGCCGAAGCAAGATCGAACCCCAGCGCGACAGAATGGGACCGTTCAGGTTTCTGATCAGGCTGGTGAGATATAGTCCGCCCTCCTTGCCAAACGCGTCATTCGGCAGCCCCTTGTGCTGGGGCGTCAACACGCCAATTTCGTCTGTTGATCGCCGTTCGCCTTCCGTGAGCGCATATTGGGTCTGGAATGCCTCATCCAGCGCATCCAGATCAAGTTCTCCTCTTTCATTCAGCGACAATGACGGCATATCTCTGCCCGTGTCCGCGACATCGACTCCGTTGCCCGCCTGCCTTGACGGATCACTGGTCTGCGGCGCGGCGGAATCGGCTGGAGCGGGCCCGGGGGCCGGAGTGGGTGACGCGGTCGGCGCAGGCCGAGGGGCCGGAGCCGGAGCAGGTTCACCAAATCCAGGTGGCAGAAGAGATTCCGGGGAATCCTGCCCCGAAACCGGAATTGCAGCTAAAAGCGCGCAAAGGCTGACAGCTGCCAAAGAGAGTTGCTTGATTCGCACAGGCATCCTATTGCGGGTCGGTACCAATAACCGGCTTCTCAACCGGTTGCAGCGGCTGTTCTACATCCATCGAAGCCAGGAACAGGGCTCCACCGATCAGGATTGCGACAAACAAAATGAGAAAAACCAATTGGCGGGGCATCAATATACTCGATCGTTTCAAACGGTTAAAAACAGCATAGTCAGCATTGGAATTTGCACCCTTGGCCAACCGTTGTATAGCCTTTGCCCCAATGGACAAAAACATTAAAGCCTCTTTCGACAATTCAGATGGAAATTCGGGTGAAACGCCAGATTTCGTGCCGGACCAGTCGATTGTGCTGGTCGGATTGATGGGTGTGGGCAAAACCACGGTTGGCCGGCGTCTCGCAAAGCGCCTGCACCTTGCTTTTGTCGATGCGGATGAAGAAATTGAGCGAGCGGCGGGACTTACCGTTGAAGAAATTTTTGATCGATTTGGCGAAGCCTATTTCAGGGACGGAGAGCGGCGAGTCATCGCACGGCTGCTGGAAGGGGAACGGCAGATTATTGCGACCGGCGGCGGAGCGTTCATGAACGACCAAACCCGCGCGCTCATACTCGAGAAGGCGATCGCAATCTGGCTGGATGCAGACCTGGATACGCTGGTAAAACGCGTCGGCCGGCGGGATACCAGACCCTTGCTGAGATCCGGTGACCCCGCAGAAATCCTGGCCAATTTGGCAGTCACCAGGAATCCTGTATATGCCACCGCGCATATTCATGTGATGGGCAATGATTCGCCCCATGAAACGACCGTCGAGAATATTATCGAGGCATTGCAGCGTTGACCCAGATCACAGTGGAATTGGGCGAGCATCGCTACCCCATATTGGTTCAGTCAGGCGCGCTGGATATGGCGGCGAAGCATCTTGCCGGTTTTGCCAACAATCAGCGGCTGTTCGTGCTGACCGACGAACATGTCGGCTTGCACCTGCTGCCTCGGTTGCGGCGGGCCTTTACCGGAAGCGCTATTGATCTTGTCGAGAAGATCCTGCCTCCGGGCGAAGCCAGCAAGAGCTGGCATCAGCTGGAAATGGTCACCGACTGGCTGCTTGCCGAGGGTGCCGAACGATCGGATACCCTGGTAGCGCTTGGCGGCGGCGTGATCGGCGATCTTACCGGATTTGCAGCAGCAATCGTCAAGCGTGGCTGCCGTTTCGTCCAGATACCCACCAGTCTTCTGGCCCAAGTCGACAGCAGCGTCGGCGGCAAGACGGCGATCAACAGTGCGGTCGGCAAGAATCTGGTCGGCAGTTTCAAACAGCCGCTTTTTGTACTGATCGATCCCCTGGTGCTCAACAGCCTGCCAGACCGGGAATTGCGGGCGGGCTATGCCGAAGTGGTCAAATATGGATTGATCAACGACCCCGATTTTTTCGCCTGGTGCGAGAGCAATGGCGGCGGAGTCCTGGCTCGAGATCCGAAGGTTCTCGCCGAAGCGATCATTCATAGTGTGAGCGCCAAGGCGCTGATTGTCGGCGAGGACGAGAAGGAGCTCAGCGGCCGCCGCGCGCTCCTCAATCTCGGCCATACCTTTGGCCACTCGCTTGAGGCAGAGACGGGATTTTCCACGAAGCTGGTCCATGGGGAGGCCGTCGCCGCCGGCATGGCACTGGCCTTTGGCTATTCAGTGCGCCGCGGTCATTGCGATGCGGCGGATGCTGAACGGGTCAGATCGCATCTGAAGTCGGTAGGCTTGCCCCATAGTCTGGCAAGCGCGTCGATTAGAGCGTCTGGTCAACGGCTGGTCGAGCACATGATGCACGACAAGAAGATGAGTGGAGGGACCCTACCTTTCCTGCTTGCCAATGGAATTGGCCAGTCCTTTCTGGCGAAAGATGTCGATCTGGAAGACGTCGCGGCATTCCTCGACAAATCAGACTGAATCCGGCTTTGGCGGAAGGCCAGTCCCAAACCTGAGTTCCGTCCCGGCGGCCATGTCACCCGATTTCATTTGCGCCTCTAGCCGGTCGCAATCGCGCTGGCGGAATTCATCATCGACCTCGTCAATCAGACCGCTGTCGATGTCGATCGCATACATCGTCTGCTTGGCCAGGTTGATTGCGGATTCAAACAGTTCGCGCTTCATCCCGACAATGCCCAGCCCTTTGAGTGCGATCAATTGGCGCCGGTCGTAAACGCGCACCAGCAGCTTGGTCTCGGGGAACGACTGCGCGATCGCACGTACCTGCTCGGGGCCGAAGTTCGGATCATCCATGCAAAAGACGATCGCATCCGCTTCCGCGGCCCCGGCGCGGCGCAGGAGATCGACCCGAGTACCGTCGCCATAAAATACTTTCGCCCCAAATTGTTCATGAATATCTATCTGTTCGGGCTTGATATCGATGAGGGTCAGCGGAATTTTCGCGCCAAGCAGCATTTGCGAGACTGTCTGGCCAAATCGACCCTGCCCAACAATAATCACCGATGCCCCGCCAGCATTGCCGGGATCATCGAGATCGGTTTTGGCTTGATATCCTCCATTGCTGAACCGCCGCGAGAGCAACATGAGAAAAGGTGTGGTTGCCATTGATACGGTGATGATGGCACCAAACAGACTGCTTGCCGCGGGATCGATCAGGAGCGCCTTTTCGGCTTCAGCAAACAGTACGAAGCCGAATTCTCCCCCCTGGCTGAGCAGCATTCCCATGGCCAGTGCCGGTTTGGTCGCCATGCCGAACAGCTTGCCAAGACCGAAAATGATGGTAATTTTCACCGCGACCAGCGCCGCCGCCGCCCCCAATACGAAGAGAGGGTTTTCGATCACGACGTTCAGGTCCAGCATCATTCCCACCGCAAGAAAGAAGAAACCGAGCAGCAACGATCGAAACGGATCAATATCGGCTTCCAGTTCGTGGCGATAGGGGGAGTTGGCCAGCATGACCCCGGCTATGAATGCACCGAGGGCCGGAGAAAGTCCGATAAATTCCATCAGCGCCGCACTGCCGAAGACGGCGACAAGACCGGCGACGATGAACAATTCGCGTTCGGCTATCCTGCCGATAACCTTCAGCAGCGGCTGCAGCAGGAATTTGCCGACGACAATGAGCCCGCCAATTGCAATCACCGCATATATCGCAGTCAGCCAGCCCGATTGGTCCCCGTTGTCCGCTGGCGCACGCGACAGGGCTGCGATGATGGTCAGCAGCGGAATGATGGAGAGATCCTGGAACAGCAGGATTGAAAAGGCCTTTTCACCGGTCGGGGTATTGAGCCGCCCCGAGGATTGCAGCATCGGCAGGACCTGTGCGGTCGATGACAGGGCCAGCGGGAGGCCGATTGCGATTGATGCTGCAAGGGTGAAGTTGGTCGTGGCCATGATCAGCAGAAAAAGCGCTATCCCGCACAAGACCACCTGGCTCAATCCGAGACCGAAGATTGCCTGGCGCAAGCGCATCAGTCGCGCGGGGGCAAGTTCCAGCCCGACGATGAAGAGCAGAAGAATGATGCCTATTTCGGAGAATTCCAGGACCGTCTTGGCGTTGCTGATCAACTGGAAGCCCTGCGGCCCGATCAATATTCCGGCGATCAGATAGCCGAGCACGGCACCAATTCCGAAACGCCGGAAGACCAGTACCATGACTAGAGCAGCGCCGAGCATGACAAAACCGCCCAACAGCAAGTCGGCCATATGGGTTTCGGGTTCCATCGATCAGGTTCTCGCTTGCTTGTGGGCGGCGTCGGCAAATGCCGCGATCACTGCATCATATGGAAGCAGAATAGCCGCATGCCGGCCCTTGTGGTCGCGGGCTGACGTCAACCGGTCAATATCCGGCCAGTCGCCCGGAGATTCGACTGATCTTTCCAGAAAGGCTGCCAGGCCCGATCGGGCATTTTCGATGTCAACGACAGATTTCCCTATCGCCTGTGCCCCCAATATGGCTGCCGACGCCTGCCCCACAGCACAAGCGCTTATCTCCAAACCCAGATCCTTGAGCACGCCGTCGTCCATTACGATCACGTCCGCCACAACCTTGCTGCCGCATGTCCGGGATCGCAGTTCCGCGGTGCCGTCGGGATCGGTCAGCCGCTGTTGATGCGGGATCGATACGGCGAGACGCAATATCTCGCGCGTATAAAGCGTACTCATTGGTCCGGCTCCGGTTCTTCGTCGCCCAGTTTCCGTTGTTCCTGGACGAAATCCACCATGGCGTGGCCGCTTGCGTTGAGAAGCGGGTAAGTCCGCGATTCGGCAAGCCATTCCGGACGCGGTTCGTCTGCGCCATAAATACTATCATAGACCAGCACCACCAGCAGGTAGATCAAGGTCGCGCCAATCAAGCCCTTGATCATGCCAAAGCCAAATCCGAGCACGCGATCAACCGGACCCAGCACCGATTTGCGCGAGCGGGTACCGATCGAGCGGGCCGCCCATCGGCCCAGCGCGTAGATGACAATGACAATCGAAGCGAAGGCCAGCACCGAAGCGCCGCTTTCGCTACCAACCGGGCCGATCAGACGGTCGGTAATTGGCGTATGCAGCCCCCATACACCCGCAACGACCAATATCCAGACCAGCAAGGACAGTACTTCCTGGACAAAGCCTCTCAGGAAGCCGAGGGCCGCGGCCCCGCCCATCAAAACCAGTACTGAAATATCGAGACCCGTCATCCGCTCTAGCTAGTCACGGTCGAGCATATGGTCAACGAGATTGGCAAGCTTGGCAAATTGCAGCTGTTTCATGCTGCTGCCGCTTTTTTCGCCGGATGCCGGGAGCAATGCGCTGTTGAATCCAAGCTTGGATGCTTCCTTCAGGCGCAACGGTGTGCGCGAAACGGGCCGGATCTCGCCGGAGAGCGCAATTTCGCCAAATATCACGGCGTCGCTGGGCATCGGCCGTTCGGCATGGGCTGATATAAGCGCCGCCGCCACGGCAAGATCAGCCGCTGGATCGGTAAGCCGGTATCCGCCGGCGACATTGAGATAGACTTCCGCTCCCGAGAAGCTGAGGCCGCAGCGCGCTTCCAATACAGCAAGGATCATCGCCAGCCGGGCGCTGTCCCAGCCGACCACCGAACGGCGCGGAGTCGCTCCGCTCGCCAGCCGCACGGTAAGCGCCTGGATCTCGACCAGGACCGGCCGGGTTCCTTCGAGGGCGGGAAACACTGTGGCACCGGTGACCTCCTCGCTCCGGTCGGTCAGAAACAGCGCCGACGGGTTGGACACTTCGGTGAGTCCGGCCTCTTCCATCGCAAAGACCCCGATTTCGTCAGTGCCGCCGAAGCGATTCTTGATCGCGCGGAGTATGCGATATTGATGGCTGCGCTCTCCCTCAAAGCTCATCACCGTATCGACCATATGTTCGAGCACCCGCGGACCGGCGATATTGCCGTCCTTGGTGACATGGCCGACGAGCATCACCATCGTGCCATGTTCCTTGGCAAACTTGATAATTTCCTGGGCCGAGGCGCGAACCTGGCTGACAGTGCCCGGAGCACCTTCGATCAGATCGCTGTGCATCGTCTGGATCGAATCGATCACGACGAAATCCGGCGCATCGCGGCCCAGGGTCGTCAAGATATCGCGTACCGAAGTTGCCGACGCGAGCTTGACGGGGGCCTTGCCCAGACCGAGCCGACGCGCTCTCAGGCGCACCTGGTCCGCCGCTTCCTCGCCCGAGATATATGCCACCGACAGCCCGTTCTTTGCCAGTCGGGCGGAAACCTGGAGAAGCAGGGTCGATTTACCGATACCGGGATCGCCGCCCATCAGGGTCGCTGAACCCGCCACCAGCCCCCCGCCCACGGCGCGATCAAATTCGGCGATGCCGGTCTGCTGGCGCTCCGGCAGCGCAATTTCGCTGTCCAGCCCGACCAGTCGCACCTCGCGGCCCCCACTCTGCAGGTTATGTTTGGACGCAAAGACGGTTTCGCCCGCTTCCTCGATCAGCGTGTTCCACTCGCCGCAGTCAGCGCACTGCCCTTCCCAGCGGTGCGCGATCGAGCCGCAATTCTGGCAGACATATTTTCTTTTGGGTTTGGCCATGAAATTTATCTAGCAGAACAAAAAAGGAACACCAGTGATTTTAGCAGGGTCACACGGGTCACACCCCCTAAGAGAGAAAAGCGAATGGCCCCAACAGGACCGGCATGCCGAACGGAACGAGAAGGATGTGGCATGGATGAGAAGGGAGTGTCGGAATCATGGATCCAGTTTAGCAGAGCCGGGGCGGTGTAGGAAAGCGGGTTTTACCGAGCCGGACAGCTATCATCTCCCTATTCCCGCTTGCACGCTTCCTGCCATCCTGTAGGTAAAAGCCCATGCGGCAGAAAGAACTCAGACTGGCATTGATCTGTTACGGCGGTGTTAGTCTGGCCATCTATATGCACGGCATTACCAAGGAAATCTGGAAACTGGCGCAGGCGAGCCGGGATTTTCACGATGGCGCGCGCGTCGACCAGTGCAGCCGCGGAATCTATTTTGACATATTGGAATGGCTGGAAGGGGAAACCGGTACGAGGCTGCGCGTGTTGCCGGACATCATTGCCGGGGCCAGCGCGGGCGGCATCAACGGGATATTCCTGTCGCAGGCAATCCTGTCCGGTCAGTCGCTGGATCCGCTGACCGATATGTGGCTCGATACCGCCGATGTCGACAAATTGCTCGACCCCGATGCGCGGCCGTTGTCGCGTTTCTCCAAATTCTGGGCCGAACCGATCGCCTGGATGGCGCTTGGCCGCAAAGGCGGTACGGTCGAGCAGACGGTCTCCAAGGAAGCGCGCGAAGAGGTCAAGATGAAACTCTCGCGCTTTGTCCGGGCGCGGTGGTTCGCGCCGCCCTTTGGCGGCAAGGTGTTCAGCGGGCTGATCTGGGATGCGCTGGCCGCGGTGCGGGCGACCGAACGGGGCCCCCGCCTGCTGCCGCCGGGACAGCCTCTCGACCTGTTCGTGACGGTGACCGATTTCGTCGGCCACCCGGAAAAGCTGCAGCTGCACAGCCCGCCCGATGCGTTCGAGATGGAGCACCGGATCACCATCGGTTTTTCGACGCGGGGCAAGAGGGATGATGCAATCGCCGATCCGGCGGCACTGACCTTTGCCGGCCGCGCCACCGCCAGCTTTCCGGGTGCCTTCCCGCCCTTCACGGTCCGCGAGCTGGACGTTCTCCTGTCCGACCATGAATATGTCTGGGAAGGCCGTTCGGCCTTTCTGAAGCGGGTGCTGCCCAATCAGTTTAGCGCCGGAACGGCCGAAGATACCGTGCTGATCGATGGCTCGGTACTCGCCAACGCGCCTTTCGCCCAGGCGATCGAAGCGCTGAAGAACCGGCCCGCCAAGCGGGAAGTGGACCGGCGCTTCGTCTATATCGATCCCCGTCCCGATCTCGACGTGGTCAAGAGCGACCGGGCGATGCAGCGGCTGCAAGCGGCGCAGGAGGCCGAGGCCGAATCCCTTCCGGGATTCTTTTCGACGATATTCGGGGCGATCTCCAATATCCCTCGCGAACAGCCGATCCGCGACAGTCTCAACGCGATTGCGGGGCGGTCGAACCGGATCACCCAGATGCGGCTGATCACGGAAAATCTGCGGGGCGAGGTCGAGCAGCATGTGGAGGGTCTGTTCGGGCGAACATTCTTCCTCGACCGGCCGACTGCCGCGCGGGTTGCCGCATGGCGCCGCAAATCGCGCGACAAGGCGGCCAAGCTCGCGGGATTTTCGTTCAGCGCATATGGTCATCTCAAATTGGCGACGGTGGTCGAGGATATCGCGAATACGGTCCGTCGCGCCAAATCCGATCCCAACGCGCATAATCATACCGGCTTGCGCAGCGTCTTGTGGACCGAGATACGCCGGCTCGGACTCGAC